>ENA-OROP01003336-OROP01003336.1-human-gut-metagenome-genome-assembly--contig:-NODE-3336-length-10451-cov-3.942285_pt1 | contig 10451 bp, 6 predicted proteins | sample MGYA00242132_ERZ509056 | MGnify/ENA primary metagenome ERZ509056 (study PRJEB26280, sample SAMEA2338768) | human gut metagenome | biome: human gut; feature: human-associated habitat; material: faeces...
AAAATCTCTTTCATTATTATACCATACTTAATGATTCTGGTGAAAAAATTTATATACTTCCTGTGCAGATTTTTCATTCATACTTGGCAGTTCTTTTAACTCTTCTACTGTTGCATTACGGATTGCATCAATATTCTCAAAGCACCGCATCAGATCTTTTCTTCTTGCAGGGCCGACTCCCGGAATATCGTCCAGCACAGAATGCACCTGCCCCTTGCTGCGCAATTGTCTGTGAAATGTAATTGCAAAACGGTGCGCTTCGTCCTGTATCCTGGTAATCAGCCGGAAACATTCCGAGTTGCGGTCAATCGGAAGTTCAGTATTATTAAAATACAGTCCTCTCGTTCTGTGATTGTCATCTTTTACCATTCCACACACAGGAATATGCAGATGAAGCTTTTCCAGTACTTCCAGTGCTATATTCACCTGCCCCCGTCCTCCGTCCATCATGATCAGATCCGGAAATATCTGAAAGCCTCCGGTTTCACTTTCTTCCTGCTGTTCACGCAATCCATGCCCGAATCTTCTGGTCAGTACTTCATTCATACTGGCATAATCATCCGGACCCTGCACAGTTTTAATTTTGAATTTGCGGTAATCGTTCCGTTTTGGTTTCCCATGTTCATAGACTACCATCGATCCGACAGAATCGAATCCGTTCGTATTGGAAATATCATATGCCTCCATGCGTATGATGCCTTTTAGTCCCAGTATCTTTTCCAGTTCTTTCACTGCACCGATCGTTCTTCCCTCTTCACGTTTCAGACGTTCTCTGTCATTCTTTAACACCATCTGCGCATTCTTTTGTGCCAGTTCTACCAGTTTTTCCTTCGTTCCCTTCTTCGGAATGCGAAGATGTACTCTGCGTTCTCTCCTTGCCGTCAGCCATTCTTCAATGATATCCTGATCTTCAATCTCTTCCGGCAGCATCAGTTCCGCAGGAATATATGGTGTGCCTGCATAAAACTGCTTGATAAAGCTTGACAATATCTCGCCTTCCGTATCATTTTCTGCGCTCTTCAGATAAAAATGATCCCGTCCGATCAGTCTTCCGCTTCGAATAAAAAATACCTGCACAACTGCATCTTCTCCCTCAGAAGCCATTGCAATAATATCTCTGTCATCTCCTGCCGTATCTGTGATTTTCTGCTTCTGAGCAACCTTCTGTACACTTGTAAGCAGTTCTCTGTATTCAATGGCTTTTTCGAACTCCAGACTATCCGATGCTGCCATCATCTTTTCTTCCAGTTCTTTTAACACCAGATCATAATGTCCATTCAGGAAACGTACAACTTCGTCTATGGATTTCCGATACTCTTCCTGAGAAATGTATCCCTGGCATGGTGCCTGGCACTGATGGATATGATAATTCAGACAAGGTCTCTCTTTCCCTATGTCTTTTGGCAGCGAACGGTTACAGCTGCGGATATGATAAAGCTTACGGATCAATTCTATCGTATCTTTCACTGCGCCTGCACTGGTATAAGGACCAAAATATTTTGCCTTGTCCTTCTTCATCTGTCTTGCCAGCATAACCCTCGGAAACGGCTCATTTACTGTAACTTTTATAAACGGATAACTCTTGTCATCCATCAGCATAGTATTATACTTCGGTCTGTGTTCCTTTATCAGATTACACTCCAACACCAGTGCTTCCAATTCAGAATCTGTCACAATGTATTCAAATCTGGAAATATGTGTCACCATCTGTTCTATCTTGGCACCTTTATTCCTGCTGCTCTGAAAATACTGACGGACACGGTTCTTAAGGCTGATTGCCTTTCCGACATAGATGATTGCATCCCTTTCATCGTGCATCAGGTATACACCCGGTTTTCCGGGCAGCTTCTTCAGTTCTTCCTGTATGTTAAAATTCTCCATATACGTCTCCTGTATATTTTTTATTTTCTAATTCTAAACATCTTCTCTGATTTTTTGAATCCTGTTATCGCTCTTTTTCCGACTCTTTTACAATCAATAAAGAATAATAGCCTGCCTGCTCCGGAACATCTTCTATTCTTTCATATATCCGCTCCTCTGGCATTCCACAGTTTTCTATCATCTTTGCATTCACATTTCCGTCTTTTTCTTCCAAAGTCCTCTTTACTTCACTTATTCCGGATGCGGACTTCATCAGAATCTTTGTACCGGAATAGTTTAGTGCCGCTTCTATCCCATAGCTGGATGGGATTACATGAAGTTCTGCCCGGTCAACAAGACTGTCATCCAGTCTCGCCGCTGCAGCACAAAAGGACGGAATTCCGCTGATGATCGTTGTCTCATACCCTTTTGCTTTTACTATGCGGTGAATGTACATATAAGTCGAATAGATTGTCGGATCTCCCAACGTCAGATATGCTACATCCTTCCCTTTTTCCAGTTCTTCTATAATTCTCCCTGCTGCATTTTCATAATTCCGATCCAGAATCTGTCTGTCCTTTGTCATCGGCGTATCCAGATCCAGGAATTCTTTTTCTTCCATATTCTCTATCATCTCCGCTGCAATCCTGTAGCTGACCGCATGTTTCCTGCCTCTCGCAGGCACTGCGAGCACTTGGCATTCCTTTATGATACGTACTGCTTTATATGTCATAAGTTCCGGATCTCCCGGTCCGACTCCGACTCCGAATAATCTTCCCTTCATACTCTTTCCTCCAGAATACTCTCATCCTGCCTATTATATACCAGGCAAATATAATTGAAAAGAAAAAAGATACAGGGCTTTCTCAAACTTTACCCTGTATCTTTCCTCGTATATCTATTCTCTTTATACTTATTCTTCTTCGCAGACAACTTCCTTTATTGCTTCAACAGGTTCTTCGGCTGTATCATCTGCTGATTTCATAACAAACCCTTCACCTTCTACCGGATTCATACCGATTCTTGCTTCTTCCTTCTTCGGTGCATCCGGATCAATTCCTTCTACTTCATGGAAGATTTCCATAAATTCTTTTCCGGTGATCGTCTCTTTTTCGATTAGGAATGCCGCAATCCTATCCAGTGACTGTCTGTGATCTCTCAGCAGTTGTTTTGCTTCTTCATAAGCATCTTTCAGCATCTTCATGACTTCTTCATCAATCTCGGATGCTGTCTGCTGTCCACAGTTGCTGACCGGACGTCCGTCCAGATAACGGTTCTGAATGGATTCCAGACCGATCAGTCCGAACTTCTCACTCATACCATACTGTGTGATCATGGCTCTTGCAACGCTTGTTGCTTTCTCGATATCATTGGAAGCTCCCGTTGTAACCGTATCAAATACCACTTCTTCTGCGGCACGTCCTGCAAGCAATCCGACTAACATCGCCTGAAGTTCCTTCTTCGTATTCAGGAATTTTTCTTCCTCCGGAGTCTGCATAACATAACCAAGTGCTCCCATCGTACGTGGAACAATCGTAATCTTCTGTACCGGTTCCGCATCTTTCTGCAATGCGCTTACCAGCGCATGTCCGACTTCATGGTAGGAAACGATTCTCCGTTCTTCCTGACTCATAATCCGGTCTTTCTTCTCTTTTCCTACAAGTACTACTTCTACAGCTTCAAATAAGTCTGACTGACACACTGCATTTCTTCCATGTTTTACTGCATTGATTGCTGCCTCATTGATCATATTGGCGAGATCGGAACCAACTGCTCCTGAAGTTGCCAGTGCAATCTCTTCCAGATTAACAGTCTCATCCATCTTTACATCTTTGGAATGTACCTTCAGAACCTCTACACGTCCTTTCAGATCTGGTTTTTCCACGATGATTCGTCTGTCAAAACGTCCTGGTCTCAATAACGCAGGATCCAGGATCTCCGGTCTGTTGGTTGCTGCAAGAAGCACCAGTCCTTTATTGCTTTCAAATCCATCCATCTCCGCAAGAAGCTGGTTCAGTGTCTGTTCACGCTCATCGTTGCCGCCCATCTGATTGTCACGGCTCTTACCGATTGCATCAATCTCATCAATGAAAATAATACATGGTGCAAGCTTCTGTGCTTCTTTAAATAAATCTCTTACTCTTGACGCACCCACACCGACAAACATCTCTACGAAATCTGAACCTGCAAGAGAGAAAAACGGCACATTAGCTTCACCAGCTACCGCTTTTGCAAGGAGTGTCTTACCTGTACCCGGAGGTCCTACAAGAAGTGCACCCTTTGGAAGCTTAGCACCTATTCTTGCATATTTATCAGGATTGTGAAGGAAATCAACAATCTCTGTAAGTGATTCTTTTGCCTCATCCTGACCGGCAACATCTTTAAATGTAACACCTGTCTTCTTCTGTACATATACTTTGGCAGTATTTTTGCCGACACCCATGCCGCCCATCATACCGCTTCCTTTTGCAATCTTTCTGTATATGAATGAGAAAAGGAATATCATAAGCAGCAATGGAAGTACATATACAAGAAGGAAATCTATAACAGATGAACTTGAGTCAGGAATATAACCTGCTATTGTAATATCTGAATGTTCCTTCAATGTCTGCACAAGTTCATCATCATTAATATATGCTGTGTAATATGTGTACTTAATCTTTCCCATTGCGGTATCTTCAATCGTATCATCTGAAGGAGTTATTATAATTCTATCCTGTTCAAACTTAACTTTTGAAATCTTGTTCTCATCAATCATATTAAGGAATTCAGAATATGAAATCTCTTTATATGTTGCATTCTTTAACATTCCATTAAGAAATGTGATACCGATAAATGTAACAACACATGCTATCGTAAGCAGTATTATTGTATTCCAGTTCTTTGGCTTCTTCTCGTTATTATTATTTCTTCCGCCGCCTCTGTTGCCATTATTATTGCGGTTATTACCCGGTCCATTATTGTAATTATTATAGTTGTTATAATTACCCGGTCCATACCCATTAGGTCCTCCCTGCGGTCCGTTAGGCATTCCGTTGTAACCTCTGTTACCGCTGTTATAGCCATTACCGCCATTATTGCCATATCCGCCGTTATAACCATTACCGCCGGCGTTACCCTGTGGATTATATCCGCCATACCCCTGTCCGTTACGGTTATTATTATTATCCGGTGACGGATTGCTGCCATTGCCGTTATTAAGTGGTCTGCCATTTACATTATCGCCGGAATTTCTGTTATCATTTTCCCAGTTTCCCATATATTCTCCATTTCTAATTTTATAATAAAACAGCACTTATGTATATTGCTGAGTTTATTATCAAAAAATAATATGATTGTCTTCTTAATTATATAGATTAATATTTTATAAATCAATCAAAAACAACTAATTTTACTTATTTTATACTAACTTTATAATTTTATCATGCCCCTCTGTAATATATTTATCTATTTATTTTGAAAAAATATGTGGAAATTAATAACGACTCGTTGTATAATGGTTTTAAATATTAAATGATTTGTCCCGGTAGTGTTTTATTTTGTGCTGCCGGATATTTATTTTTAATGTATTTTTAATAACAATTTTTTACAGCCGCAACCCGGCAGAATGGAGGAAATAATGCCCGTAAAATATGTATTCGTCACCGGTGGTGTCGTTTCAGGACTTGGAAAAGGAATAACTGCTGCGTCATTAGGACGTTTATTGAAAGCCCGCGGTTTTTCAGTAACTATGCAGAAGTTTGATCCATATATCAATATCGACCCAGGCACCATGAATCCTATTCAGCATGGTGAAGTATTTGTTACCGATGATGGAGCCGAGACTGACCTTGACCTCGGACATTATGAAAGATTCATTGACGAAAGTCTTAATAAAAATTCTAACGTAACTACAGGTAAGGTTTATTGGTCAGTTCTTCAGAAAGAACGCCGCGGTGATTTTGGTGGAGGCACTGTTCAGGTTATTCCTCATATCACTAACGAAATCAAAAGCAGATTTTACCGCGACTACTCAGATGATAAAACTAAGATTGCCATCATCGAAGTCGGTGGTACTGTAGGTGATATCGAAAGCCAGCCTTTCCTTGAAGCAATCCGTCAGTTCCAGCACGAAGTAGGACGTGAGAATGCTATCCTTTGTCACGTTACTCTCATACCTTACCTCAAGGCTTCAGGTGAGATGAAGACAAAGCCGACACAGGCAAGTGTAAAAGAACTTCAGGGAATGGGTATCCAGCCGGATATTCTTGTATGCCGTACTGAGCATCCTCTTGAACCTGGAATTAAGGATAAGATTGCTTTATTCTGTAACGTACCTAAGTCACACGTACTTCAGAATCTTGATGTTGAAATTCTTTATGATGCACCACTTGCAATGGAAGATGAACACCTTGCACAGGTTGCATGTGAATGTCTCCAGCTTGACTGTCCAGAACCGGATCTTGACGAATGGCGTGCAATGTGTAAAGCATGGAAAAATCCTACAAAGAAAGTTACTGTTGCCCTTGTTGGTAAATATATACAGCTTCACGATGCTTACATCAGTGTAGTCGAAGCATTAAAGCACGGCGGTGTATACAATTCAGCTGATGTAACTATCAAATGGGTTGATTCAGAAACTGTTACAGCTGAAAATGCAGCTGAAATTCTTGGCGATGTATCAGGAATCCTTGTTCCTGGTGGTTTCGGCGACAGAGGTATTGAAGGCAAGATTCAGGCAATCCGCTATGCAAGAGAACACAATGTACCATTCCTTGGTCTCTGCCTCGGAATGCAGTTATCTATCGTTGAATTTGCAAGAGATGTAATCGGTTATACAGATGCACACAGCGTTGAATTAAAACCGGATACTACACACCCTGTAATTCATCTTATGCCTGATCAGGAAGGCATTGATGATATCGGTGGCACATTAAGACTTGGCTCTTATCCTTGTGTTCTTGATAAAACAAGCAAGGCTTACGAACTTTATGGTGAAGAGCAGATTCATGAGCGTCATCGTCATCGTTATGAAGTTAATAATGATTACAGAAAAGTTCTTACAGAAAACGGCATGAAGCTTTCAGGTATTTCTCCTGACGGAAGAATCGTTGAGATGGTTGAAATTCCTTCACATCCATGGTTCCTTGCAACTCAGGCACATCCTGAATTAAAGTCTCGTCCTAACAGACCACATCCGCTTTTCAGAGGATTTATCAAAGCAGCTCTTGATTATCAGGAAAATAAATAAAAATAAATAAATCCCGGTAAAGATCTGAGGTGACACCTCATAATACTACTTTGCCGGGATTTTTCTAATTAAAAATATGATTTGATAACCATACATAAGTATAATAAATTTATTTTTTGACAACACATATTCTATACTCCTCAAATGATTTTTCTATCACATTCAGATTTTTTAAGCCTTGAAAATATGGCTGTTTTAAACATAATGCGATTCCATCACCTGTCATCTTTGAATATGCTTCTTTAAATGTCCATATTTTCAAAAATCTTTCTTTCTGTTCCGATTCCGACTCAGCTATGCACACCCATTCAGCTTCATCTTTATTAAAAAAACGTCTTGCAACGCTGCATACATCTTTTCTGTTTCCTTCCATATCAATTCCTATCGGTTTATCAGAAATAGCACATGCAACATATTTTCCTGAATGTGTAATATTAAAATTCAATTCTTTGTAATCTTTAAAATACGGTTTACCTTTTTTCTGATATTTAATTTTATAATCATATGATTTATCATATCCATCACATGCCTTAATTATGTCCACCATTACAATTTCACTATGATTATCCACTTTTTCTTGTCTTAAAGCATAATTTAATAACAATCCAGCAGCAATACAACGGCATTTATCCTCATTAAATCTCAATTTGTCAGCTTTACAACGTCGCCCTTCAGTAACAATATTATATGCTTTTTTATATAATTTTTCATCAAACACACTATTGCCATCAGCATCCCTATTAAAAAATACTTCTGTTGATGTAATATATATTGTAATTTTATTTAATTTTGCAGCCATACCTATTTCCTCACATATTTTGCTATTTAATTTCATGCCACCGCTGTAAGTCCCGGTACTTTTATCCGGTTTCGCAATTACCTATTTGTTATTTAATTATAACAGACTATCTGTAAAATCAAAATATTTTTACACATTTTCACTTGTAAAATCATTATATATATGTTATAAGTATATTTATAGATATGCATATTTATATATTTTTGTAATTTATACTATTACAATCAAGTCACTTTACATTTTTAACGTGAAAGGAAAAACATCGATGTTAAGGATTTTTATTGAAAAATAAACAAAACAGCTTTTCTTTTTATAACGATGATAATAATGTCGTTATATCTGATGCAGTGGGTAATTTTGATATGTCAGATAATCCTGATATGTCGGATAATCCTGATGCTATTCGCAATTACGAAGCCGCACTGCATTCTCTTGCAGATAATCCATCAACCAAACATCTGTATGGTTATCTCATGTCTGACAAAGAGTGGTTTGACCGTTTTACCGGCTTCTTTGCCGGAAAGAAAACCCTGCCTCTCTTATATGACCCATTTTTTAAAATGATATTTAACCCGGTTGAATCAAGGGCAAGGCTTTCCGAGCTTGTAAGCTGCATCCTCGGCCAGCATGTAACTGTTATTGAGGTGTTTCCTGATACTAGTTACGCATTTGTTAATTCTTTTGTAATTATGGATATGGTTGTAAGGCTTGATGACGGCAGCATCACAAATATTGAGATTCAGAAAGTCCCTTACGATTTTCCGGCAGCAAGAATCTCATGTTATTCTGCTGACCTTGTATTAAGGCAGTTCCGCATGTTGCAGGGAATGAATGAAGGACAAAGAAACGATTATTACGACGATGCCGCGACCGGGAAAGCCGGAAATGAAACATCTCAAGCAGCTGATGGTTCATCCAGCAAGCCTTCTTATGAAAACATGAAAAAAGTACATACCATCATATTTTTTGAAAAAAGCAGCAGTTCACTTAAAAGCCCGAAAGACAAAAGACTGTACTTCCATGTTGGAAAGACTGTTTTTAATACAGAAATCAACATGAAGCTTTTGCAGGAATATCACCTGATAAGCCTTGACACATTCAGGAAATACAGATATTCTGACATCATAAAAGGACGTATTGATTCAGCTGATATTGACTGTGATGACACACAGTACGAAAACAGGCTGACGGAAAAGATGAGGCGTGACAGGCTTATGTATCTCTCACTTTTTACAGCAGAGACACCGGATGAAATCAACCGGCTGGCTGCATTATTTCCGGAACTTTTCCCAATACGCCATAAAATACGTGAATATCTTACACGCCCGAAGGAGGTGATTAACATGTTTTCTGAAGCATTAAGGATATTGGATAATAATACTGCCGAACTGATGGCTGACAGGTTTAAGGCACAGCTTGAAAATGCCAAAATTGAAGTAAAGGCTGTAAAACACGAATTAAAAACTACCAGGAAGGAAGTTACAGCAGCCAGACAGGAATTAAAAATCACCAAGCAGGAAGTTAATGCCGCTAAACACGAAGTGGATGCTGCTAAACAGGAAGTAAATGCCGCCAAGCAGGAAGTTAATGCCGCTAAACAGGAAGTAAATGCCGCCAAGCAGGAAGTGGATGCTGCTAAACAGGAAGTGGATGCTGCTAAACAGGAAGTAAATGCCGCCAAGCAGGAAGTTAATGCCGCTAAACAGGAAGTTAATGCCGCTAAACAGGAAGCAACAGCTGCCAATGAAAGAGCTGAAAACGAAGCTAAGGCCAGAATCAAGGCTGAAAATGCTAAAGCACAATCAGATGCCAGAATTGCTAAACTTGAGGCCATAATTGAAGAACTTAAAAACAAGAACAATTAGCACATAACTTTAAATAAGGCTTCTTATGTAATTGCAATATGCAATTACCACAAGAAGCCTATACTGTTTAAAAAAGCTTAAATGCTATATTTGTATTATTATTTTTTATTCAGACATATCAACAGATGTTTCTCCTACTGACGAATCCGAGCCCCCACTTGTTGAAACATCAACGGATATCTCAGGAAAATCTCCTGATGCCTCGGTATTATCCGCAATCTCATCCGGGTCAGGATTTTCTTTCTTATCATCATCTTCCCATAAAGAATCGTATTTCTTCCTGTCCTTTTCTCTTAATTTCAAAAGCATTGCTGCTGATTTTGCTGCCTGATACAGCTTATCTGAATACTCCATAAGCTTTTTTTCATCTTTATATGGTACTTTACCGCCTGTTGCTATACGCCTTGCAACTTCAAGAATCTTTCCGTATTCGGCCGCCAGACCTGTTTCAGGGTCAGATATCTGCCTGTTTACTTCTGCATTTGCTACATTACAATGCTGTTCGGCAAGATTATCAAGAATATCCTGATTCTTCAGAAACTTATCCTCTGTTTCTTTCAATGTAAGTTCAAGCGATGCAGCTTCATCACTATATGCAGAATCGCCTGTAAGTTCCGCCATTTTTTTTGCCTTATCACGTTGACTTGTTAGTGTTTTTTTCTGTTCTACCAGTGCACTCCTGTTTGCCAGATAGATT
>ENA-OROP01003363-OROP01003363.1-human-gut-metagenome-genome-assembly--contig:-NODE-3363-length-10390-cov-3.618771_pt1 | contig 10390 bp, 9 predicted proteins | sample MGYA00242132_ERZ509056 | MGnify/ENA primary metagenome ERZ509056 (study PRJEB26280, sample SAMEA2338768) | human gut metagenome | biome: human gut; feature: human-associated habitat; material: faeces...
CTTCTTTACAGATGTCTGACGTCCTTTTTTTACTAACTGGTTAAATGTTGGCATTCTCTTTCACCTCCTATGATAGTAATAAGTTGCCTCGTTTACACGAAATATGCGCACTAAAAACTAATGCCTTTTTATGCACGCTAGATTATAGTATTATGAAACCGCTTAATTGTCAAGGGGTTTTGCAAGATTTTTACAGAGTTTTTCTACGGATTTACATAACGTTTTTCATGGATTTTCCCCTTGTCATTTAAATTATCTTTCTCTATAATAAAAAAGATTTCTTTTCTGGAATCAAAGTATTTTACAAAAGACAGGAGAACACTTGATATGAATATCACACTTCATACATTTTTAGTCGTATGCCCGCTTGTTTTTCTCGCCGGGCTCGTCGACGCCATCGGTGGTGGCGGCGGTCTGATTTCACTTCCAGCTTTTTTAATTGCCGGGCTTCCTCCTCATGCAGCAATTGCCACGAATAAAATATCCAGTCCATTCGGAACTGCACTTGCCACTTACCGTTTTGCGAAAGCAAAACTCATTAATTTAAAGCTGGCAGCGCCTGCGGTAGTCGCTGCGATCTGCGGTTCTTTCATCGGTGCACAGATCTCCCTTCGCGTCCCGGAACACATTCTTTCCTATGTATTAATGGTAATCCTTCCGGTATCTGCATTTCTCGTATTAAACAAGAAATTATTTAACGATGAAGGGAGCGAAGAGATCACTCTGAACCGAAGAACTTACTTAACTGCAACGATAGCTGCATTTATCGTCGGATGTTACGACGGATTCTATGGACCGGGAACTGGAACATTTTTAATTATCGCGTTCACAGTATTTGCTCATCTGAACATCCAGACCGCAAATGCACAGGCAAAAGTCATCAACTTGACTACGAACCTGACCGCACTTGCAATCTTTCTTTACAATGGACAAGGCGTTTTAAGTCTCGGACTTGCATCTGCAGCCTGCAATATGCTTGGCGGATACATCGGTGCCGGACTTGTGATGAAAAACGGTTCTAAAATTGCCAGACCAAGTATTGTATTCGTATTATTCCTGCTTGCACTAAAAGCACTTGGGGTTTATTAATTCAGCACAATCACCAAAAGGGACAGCCTTAATCAGCGATGGGGACGTAGTACTTTGTTAAAGTGCTACGTCCCCCATTTAATTTTTATACTTTAAATCTGTATCCCACGCCCCAGATTGTCTCAATGTACTGCGGGTTTGATGTGTCTACTTCTACTTTTTCTCGGATCTTTTTGATATGAACAGTCACAGTCGCAATATCTCCGATAGATTCCATATCCCAGATTTCCCGGAACAGTTCTTCTTTTGTATATACGTGATTCGGGTGGCTTGCAAGGAATGTGAGTAAATCAAATTCTTTTGTTGTAAATGTCTTCTCTACATCGTTGACCCATACGCGTCTTGCAGTTGTGTCGATACGGAGTCCGCGAATCTCAATAATTTTATTCTTTTCCACTGCGCTTCCTGTCAGGCGGTCATATCTTGCGAGGTGTGCTTTTACTCTTGCTACCATCTCGCTCGGACTGAATGGTTTTGTCATATAATCGTCTGCACCGAGTCCCAGCCCACGGATCTTGTCAATATCGTCTTTCTTTGCGGATACCATGATGATTGGTGTATTTTTTTCTTCTCGGATTTTCCTACAGATTTCAAATCCGTCCACACCCGGAAGCATGAGATCCAGTATGAACAAGCTGTATTCATCTTTCAGGGCTTTTTCAAGTCCTGTCTCTCCGTCATTTGCAACTTCCACCTCAAATCCGCTCAGTTCCAGATAATCTTTTTCCAGATCTGCAATTGTCTCTTCATCTTCTACGATTAATATTTTACTCATTTACTGGTACCTCCTGATACTTTCTAAGCACAAAATACATGGTCGTCCCGGTATGTTCCCGGCTCGTTGCCCAGATTTTTCCACCGTGTTCTTCTATAATCTTCTTTACAATAGAAAGACCAATACCGCTTCCTCCTTTTGAGGAATTTCTTGATGCGTCCGTCCGGTAAAATCTCTCGAACACATTTGGCAGATCTTTTGACGCAATTCCTTTTCCGTTATCTTCGATTTCGACCTGAACAAAATCCCCTACATCTTTGACGCGCAAATTAATCTTTGGCTTGTCTTTATCCATATATTTTACAGAGTTATTCACAATGTTATGCACCACTCTCTTAATTTGTTCCGGGTCTGCAATAACCTTGACCTCAGGTTCTACATAATTAAAATAACCAAATTCCACATTTTTTGCCTCTAGATCCAAAGATAAATCCTCTGAGCAATCATTAAAATAATCATTCACAGATAAAATTGTGAAATTGTACGGAATACGGTTCGTGTCAATTTTTGAATAAAGAGTCAGCTCGTTGATTAGTACGTCCATCTCACTCGCTTTATTGTAAATGGTCCGTACATATTTTGCCACTTTGTCCGGAGTATCTGCCACACCGTCCATGATTCCTTCTGCATAACCTTTGATGGTCGTCACAGGTGTCTTTAGATCATGGGAAATGTTACTGATCAATTCTTTATTTTCTTTGTCAAATTTCAGTTTCTCTTCTGCCGTATTCTTCAGACGTTTTCGCATGTCTTCCAGATCCCCACAGAGCTGTCCGAGCTCGTCATCTGTCTCAACCGGCAGTTCAAAGTCAAGATTTCCTTCTTTTATACTCTTTGTTGCCTCCCGCATCTTTCCGACCGGTCCCATGACACTTCTGTAAATCCAGATGATCAGCACACATGCGGTAAATACAAGTACCAGGAAAATGCATACGATAATCTCCACGAACAGATTTTTCACTTCCGGAATCAGGCTTCCTACATTCGTCACAATAAATGCACTGCCTTCACTTCCATCCGAATACTGAAAATCAATCTGTTTTAGAAGGACTTGTGCTTTTCCTCCAAGATACATGCCATTTTCTGATGTCGTCTCGGCCGCTCCATACTCCGGGAGCTGGCTGATGACTTTCTCAGCTTTAGAAGCCTCCGTACCAATATAGGCAATCGTATCATTCTTTCTCACAAGAAGATAAGATTTTTTATCTTGCAGTTCACCATTCAGACTTTCCAGTTGTGCTGCATCTTCCATTTCTTCCGGATTTTTCCGTATCAATGCCTCCAGCTCACGATATGGCTGTTCTGTCAGCCGTGTAAGAACGGTTACAGAACTAGCCAGACTCTCGACTGTCGTATTCTTGATCCCATAATTTTTCTCAATAGAACTAAGTTGATATTTTCCAACCATACACACAAGCGCCGAAGATAATACAAGTGGAATTAATATAATTGTAAAAAACGCTACTACCAGCCTGGTCTTAAATTTCATAAAATAGATCTCCTTTTAAGTTCAGGTCTCACTCAAAATGCACTTTTGCATCTAAAATCAAGTATAGCATGAAAAAGGACGCTTCACACGAAAGCGTCCATAAACATTTCTAAAAATTTTATAAATCAATCTTACAGATAACTTTTCAGTAACTCTGCTTTGTCTGTCTTCTCCCATGGAAGATCTACATCTGTACGTCCAAAGTGACCGTAAGCTGCTGTCTGTTTGTAAATCGGTCTTCTTAAGTTCAACATCTGGATAATTCCAGCCGGGCGAAGATCGAAATTCTCACGGATGATTTCAACAAGCTTCTCATCTGAAATCTTACCTGTTCCAAATGTATCTACCATGATAGATGTCGGGTGTGCAACACCGATCGCGTAAGATAACTGGATTTCACATTTCTTAGCAATTCCGGCTGCCACGATATTCTTAGCAACATAACGTGCTGCGTAAGCTGCAGACCTGTCTACCTTTGTACAATCCTTTCCGGAAAATGCTCCACCACCGTGGCGAGCCATTCCACCGTAAGTATCTACAATAATCTTTCTTCCAGTCAGTCCGCTGTCACCGTGTGGTCCACCGATTACAAAGCGGCCTGTCGGGTTGATGAAAAATTTTGTACTCTCATCTACCATTCCTTCCGGAATGATCGGGTCAAAAACATATTTCTTAATATCTTCGTGAATCTGCTCCTGTGTCACATCCGGATCGTGCTGTGTAGAAAGTACAACTGCATCCAGACGCTTTGGCGTACCATTCTCATCATATTCTACAGTAACCTGAGTTTTTCCGTCTGGTCTTAAATATTTTAATGTACCGTCTTTTCTGACTTCTGTCAGTTTTCTTGCAAGCTTGTGTGCCAGTGAAATCGGATATGGCATCAGTTCCGGCGTCTCATCGGAAGCATATCCGAACATCATTCCCTGATCTCCTGCTCCGATTGCTGCAATCTCTTCTTCAGACATTTTATTCTCTTTTGCTTCCAGAGCTTTGTCAACTCCAAGCGCGATATCTGCAGACTGCTCATCGATTGCTGTAATCACACCACATGTATCTGCATCAAATCCATATTTTCCACGAGTATACCCAATCTTGCGGACTGTATCTCTTACAATCTTCTGAATATCCACATAAGCATTTGTTGTGATTTCTCCCATGACCATAACAAGACCTGTTGTTGTGCATGTCTCGCAGGCAACACGGCTCATTGGATCCTGCTCCATAAGGGCATCCAGGATTGCATCTGAAATCTGGTCGCACATCTTATCCGGATGTCCTTCAGTTACTGATTCTGATGTAAATAAATGTCTTTCCATTCTTTTCTCCTTTTCATGTTCTTTACTCTTATTCTGAGATTCGCTAAAACCCTGAAAATGCACATAGCATGGCGGATTCATTGCACAAAGAAACAGCCCACACTAAGTGGACTGTTTATATTTCATAAGCCAATCCTCTTATTGTTCGATTACTCGCTCAGGTCGGCACCTTCCCGAACCGGGGGTTGCCGCAGCTTCACAGGTCCTTTGTACCTCCACTGCTCTGAATAAGAGAAAAATATTATTATTATCTTGTAACATATATGACTTTATCGCAATACATAAGAAATGTCAATATACATATCTTACTTTCTGTTGTATTAGCTGACTTTCAGCTTGAACTTCTGAATCTCACGCTCTGTAGACACACGTTCAATGATTCCGCCGATTCCACGGATCTTCTCCTCGAAACGCTCATATCCTCTCTGGATATACACAATGTCGTCAACAATCGTGATTCCGTCAGTTGCAAGACCTGCAATGCAAAGTGCTGCTCCTGCTCTAAGATCCGGTGCGCTTACCCTTGCTCCTGAAAGCTTCTCAACACCTTCAATCGTTGCAGAATTTCCTTCTACTTTGACATTTGCACCCATTCTTGCGAGCTCGTCAAGATATTTAAAACGATTCTCGAAGATACTCTCTGTCACAATACTTGTCCCTTTGCATAAAGCCAGTGTAACGCCCATCTGTGGCTGCATATCTGTCGGGAATCCCGGATATGGTAATGTCTTCACATGTGTGCTTCTTAAGTCCCCCTTTGACACTACACGAACTGCATCGTCAAATTCCTCTACTTCGCAGCCAATTTCAAGAAGCTTTGCAATTGTTGCTTCCAGATGTTTCGGGATTACATTCAACACTGTCACATCGCCTTTTGTAGCTGCTGCCGCAAACATAAATGTTCCGGCTTCAATCTGATCTGGGATTACAGAATAATCTGTTCCGTGAAGTTTCTGAACACCACGGATCTTGATCACATCTGTTCCGGCACCACGGATATTTGCTCCCATGCTGTTGAGGAAGTTTGCAACATCAACAACGTGAGGTTCTTTTGCAACATTCTCCATAATGGTAAGTCCCTCTGCCATTGTAGCTGCCATCATAACATTAATGGTTGCTCCAACACTGACTACATCAAAGTAAATGTGCTTTCCGACCAGGCGGTCCGCTTCAGCAAGAATCTTACCATATTCAATCTCTACATCTGCTCCAAGTGCACGGAATCCTTTCAGATGCTGATCAATCGGTCTGCTTCCGATATTACATCCTCCAGGCAGTGCAACTTCTGCATGCTTATACTTTCCAAGCATAGCTCCTAACAGATAATAAGATGCACGAATCTTTTTAATATAATCATATTCAATATTGAAATCATGAATTGCTTTCGCATTGATCTTAACAGTGTGGCGGTCTGTACGCTGTACCATTGCTCCAATACCTGCAATCGCATCCAGAAGTACATTAATATCATTAACATCTGGAAGGTTCTCAATACGGACTGTCTCATCTGTCATAATTGCTGCAGCAAGAATCGCAAGTGCCGCATTCTTCGCTCCACCAATCTCCACCTCGCCTACAAGCGGGTGACCTCCCTTAATAATATATTGCTCCATAGATAACACCTCTATATATTCTACCAATATTCTCTAAAATATTATGCATCTTTCCTTCTCTCAAGCTCCTTATCCCTGAGCGAGACAAAAATGCATGGTCGAGGGACAGTATATTATATAAACTCCCCGTATGTCAAGTCATATTTTTATGGCATGACAATAACACGCCCTCTTATGGGTACCACAACAGTATAGCACAAAACACTTGCCACGTAAAATATTTTTTACATTTACGTAATGTTTTTGTAACATTTGAACTTCCGTCGCATGGATTAGTTCAGACTCGCCAACACTTTCTCAATCGTTTCTTCCAGTTCCAATCCATCTTCGCACACTGTCACATCTGCATATTTTTCAAACAATTTTACACGTTCTTCGTATAAATCCTTCAATGTCTGTCCGTCACGCAGTACGACTCCACGGCTCTTTGCATTTCTAAGTCTCTTATTTATTGTTTCAAATGATACCTGCAAATATACGACTTTTCCGATTTCTTTGTAATGTTTCATTGCATTTTCACAATATACAACGCTTCCGCCCGGTGCGATCACTGTTTTTTCCGCCTCGATTTCAGCATTGATCCTATCCTCAACTTCCAGGAACCCGTCCGGTCCAACCTCCGCTATGATCTCTCTAAGAAGCTTTCCTTCCTTTTCCTGGATGACCAGATCTGTATCTACAAAATTATAACCCAGGCGCTTTGCAACAATAACACCCACGGTGCTTTTTCCAACCGCTGGCATACCTATTAAAATGATGTTATCCATGATGTTTTTATCCTTCTATTTTTGCCTTTCTTCCTTTTATAATAAATGTGCTTTCATCTTTTCCTTTTATTATATGCAGCCTCTAATGGACAGGTGACTTTTCTACTCGCCAAATACAACCTCTTCCAATATGCAGGCTGCATCTTTCACACAATCCGGACAGGCTTTTGCCGGCGTTCCTGTCTCGACTCCCTTTAATTCCTTACAGATTACGCTGCCACTCTCCTCTTTGAATCTACGCACAATTTCTTTGGATATTTTATAAGTTGCCCCTTTACTTCCCGGACCACCCATTTCCACAGTACTATTCTTGGCACCGGCAATTACACAGGCTGCTGTGACAGCTCCACATGTTCCTTCCATGCCGCCCATTCCAAGGCCAAGCCCTTCTGTCAAACGAAACATCGTTTCTTCATCAATTCCAATCAGATCACAATATGCACACGCTACTGCCTGTGCACAGTTGTATCCACTCTTATGTTTTTCTGCAACTTTGTCTACTCTTGTTTCCATTCCTATCTCCTTATCTTTTCCATAATTTATAGTATATCAGCCCATCTCACGACATATGATATGCATGACTTAATTGCATTTATCCGCTTTTCCAACAAGATATGTCACTTATGCATTCCGTGTTCCTTCACTTTTAATTTTCAAGCTATAAAAGATACTGTATATTTTATCACGAATCTTTTCTTTTTCCTATCCCTTATCTTTTTCTTCTTTATTGAGAATTCTAATAATACCCGATTTTAAACAGCTAAATCAATAATATTTCCGTCTCATACTTCTGTTTTCCCGTCTTCTCTGACACAGTTCCTGATAAGTCATGACCTGGATCAGATTCTGCAGCCACTCGCCTGTTTCCTCGCCTTCTTTTGCTTCATCTTTCTTTGTTTCATCTTCTTTCGCGCGATTATAAATTCTTCTGCAAAGCAGCAGCAACTGCAGCCGGTCCGGATATTCGTCATACATAACGCTCCCCGTATACTCCAGGCGATCACATTCCTCTTCGATATATGGTATCAGACGCTTTGCCGTTCCTGGATATACACTCTTCATATATTCATAATCCCTCTGGTTCTGACGCTCATCATCATATAATAGCGGCATTGGATACGCCATATAGTAAGGAAGTTTTTCATCCATGTTCATACACTCCCACAAAATTCATCTGCTTTATCATATGCAGAAAGGAAAAAAGCGGAACAGCAATTGCTGTTCCGCTCAAATTTTTCTGTATTCTGTTTTTTATTAGCCTAAGAGCAGTAAGCCGAATACCAATGTGAAGAGGGCTACTGTCTCTACGATACCTACTACGATGAAGTAGTTAGCTGTACCTTTTCCGGTTGCTCCTAATGCATCAGATGCTCCAGCGGCACATTTACCCTGGAATAATGCTGAAAGTCCGATTGCGAGTCCACAGAAGATACCAACACCAAGTGCCAGTCCTGCGTCTGCTCCGCCTTCTACTGCTGATTTGATAAAGTTCATAAGAAGGAATCCGTAGATTGTCTGTGTAAGAGGTGCTCCAGCGAACGCGATCATGATGAACGGTGCCGGTTTTCCACTTGCATAACACTTTTTCCATGCTCCTACTGCTGCCTGTCCTGCAAATCCTGCACCGAATGCTGATCCTGAAGCAGATAAACCAAGTGCAGCTGCCATTCCAACAAATGCTAAATTCATAATTTTTCTCCTTTAATTAAATACTATTTAATAATTTTATCGTTTACTTTAAATGGTTCGTATGCAATTCCTGTCCACTCCAGTCCTGCCTGTCCTGAGAACTCCAGAACATTCAGTCTGACACCGTGTACTACGACTGACAGGAAACACATGATAATATTCAGTCCGTGTCCGATAAGTACAACTACAACAGCGAGAATAATAAGCGGTCCGTGGAATCCTGCTGCGATTCCGTTAAAGCTCTGAGAAATGGCAAGTCCTGCCATACCTACTGCGAACAGACGGATATAACTCATTACGTTACCGAAGCAGCTGATCGTATTCAGGAATACGGTAAACGCATCTGCAAGACCAGCTTTCAGTCCCTGTGCGAATGTACGATCCGGTGACATTGCACCGAAGAGAACAACGAGTAAAAATGCTACACCAATCATTGCAAATACCGGTGTAATGTTAATGCTCTCTCCGATTACCAGATAAAGTGATAATAAATACATTGCTACAATTGCTACGAGCCAGCCAAGGTCTGCAACCCAGCTCAGGTTCTTCTCAGCAATCTTTTTCTTAATAGAAATCAGACTACCAAGCGCCATCTGAATTGCTCCTACAGAGAATGAGAACTTCATAATCGTGTTCTGCTGTGCAAGAGCTGTAACTCCGAAGTAATCCGGATAGTTTGCAAAGCTTGGAATTACCAGTGCTTTCAGGAACGGAACATTCATTGCTGACTCCATTCCGAACCAGGTACCAGTAATCGCTCCCCATATAACGGTTGCAATTGAAAGTACAAATAATAAGTAAACTATGTTGCTATATTTCTTTTCGCCTTTTGTCTTCACTGCAAATACTATTGTTCCGATCAGAATCAGCATACCATATCCGGCATCACCGATGATCATTGCAAAGAACAGTGTGAAGAACAGGAAGAACCAAAGCGAGATATCAGACTCTCTGTATCCCGGAAGGATTCCTAAGATGTCAAATACCGGCTGGATCAGTCCGGAGACTTTTCCGTATTTAACTTTCGTAGGCACCTGATCGTCGTCCTCTGCTACGTCTTCCTGCGCCCAAGCCCATTTATTTGCTGAAGCCGCTTCTTTGAATTTTGTAAGGTCTTCCTCTGGAAGATATCCTGAAATCCATACGAAATCCTCATCACTTTCTGCGGTCTCACTTGCGGAAGAATAATTCTCCTCGTTCTGAGCTTTGAGCATCTGAGTCTGAAAACTGGCATCATATACAGCAGCTTTTTTAAGGATCTCGTCGCACTCTGCGTTCTGACGCTGGCACTCCTCAATCTCTTTTGTAAGTTCACTGATTCCTTTTTCCGGAATTGCGAACTCTGCTGCCGGAATTGTTGCCGGTAAAGCTCCGATTACAGCAACGGTATCCATCTTATCAATAGTAGCAAGACGGATCATCTTAACTTCCGGATCCTGCTCAGCCATCTCAAATTCATTTTTTGCCAGACGGTAAAAATGAAGATCATACCCTGCTTCTTTTAATTCTTTTAATTCAGCCGGTGCGAAATCGCCCCATGCTTTTACTCGTTCTATCTCTGCACCTGCTGCACTCATTTCCTGGGACAGCGCTGACTTTTTGTCTAGTGCTGCAAGCACGCCCTGATACATCTCTTCAAACTGTTCGTC
>ENA-OROP01003367-OROP01003367.1-human-gut-metagenome-genome-assembly--contig:-NODE-3367-length-10370-cov-6.384004_pt1 | contig 10370 bp, 7 predicted proteins | sample MGYA00242132_ERZ509056 | MGnify/ENA primary metagenome ERZ509056 (study PRJEB26280, sample SAMEA2338768) | human gut metagenome | biome: human gut; feature: human-associated habitat; material: faeces...
GCCCTTCTGCCGCAGGTTCTGGGCCGCCGCACGGCGGCTCTTGCGGGCGGCAAGCAGGCTGTGTGCCCGGGCTTCGGCATAGCGGTCATCGTTTACGTAATCCAGCTCCACCATCTCAGCCACAGCAGCCGCTGCAGCCTGCTCGGTAAAGCCATAGCACAGCCGTTCATACAGCTGTGCCGAGGACATCTCGCGCGAGGCCAGCGCATCCAGTGCGCGGGCGCGGGCCTTGGCCGGGTCGGCGCACTTTTCTTCTTCCTGCTTCGGGCGGCGGCGTTTATAAAAGGACATTTAGTCCTCCACCATGATATCCAGTTCGCTCTCGCTGCTGCGGGCAGGAGCCTTGACCACCGGCTCCTTGGCATCTGCAGCCTTGGCGGGTTCCTCGGCCTTGGCCGCAGCGCCCTTGCCTGCCGGGCGGCGGGATGCGTACAGCTTATCGGCATTGGCGCGGATCTGGCCCTCGATGTCGTTTGCGATCTCGGGATTGTCCTTCAGGAACTGCTTTGCGTTGTCGCGGCCCTGACCCAGACGGACATCGCCATAGTTGAACCATGCGCCGCTCTTCTGCACGATGCCCAGCTTCACGCCCACATCAATGAGTTCGCTCATCTTGGAAATGCCCTCGCCGAACATGATATCGAACTCTGCCTCACGGAACGGAGGTGCCACCTTATTCTTGACGATCTTGGCGCGGGTGTGGTTGCCGATGAACTGGCCGGAAGAGTCCTTCAGGCCCTCCACGCGGCGGATGTCGATGCGCACCGAGGCGTAATATTTCAGGGCGCGGCCGCCGGTGGTGACCTCCGGGTTGCCGTACATCACGCCCACTTTTTCACGCAGCTGGTTGATGAAGACGCAGACCGTGTTGGTCTTGCCGATGACCGAAGTCAGCTTGCGCATGGCCTGACTCATCAGGCGGGCCTGCAGGCCCACATGGCTGTCGCCCATTTCGCCCTCGATCTCAGCCCTCGGTACCATGGCGGCAACCGAGTCCACCACGATGGCATCGATGGCACCGGAGCGCACCAGTGCTTCGCAGATCTCCATGGCCTGCTCGCCGGTGTCCGGCTGGCTGACCAGCAGATTGTTGATGTCCACGCCCAGCGCTTCGGCATAGGTGGGGTCCAGTGCGTGCTCCACGTCAATGAAGGCCACTTCGCCGCCCTGCTTCTGGGCTTCGGCCAGAATGTGCAGAGCCAGCGTGGTCTTACCACTGGATTCCGGGCCGTACACCTCAATGATGCGGCCGCGGGGCACACCGCCCACGCCCAGAGCCAGATCCAGACCCAGACTGCCGGTGGAAATGGCATCCACCTGCATGGAGGCGTTATCACCCAGCTTCATCACGGCACCCTTGCCGAACTGCTTTTCGATCTGGGCCAGCGCAGTGGCCAGCGCATCTTTTTTGGCCTCCGGCTCGGTCTTTTTGGTCGCCGGGGCAACGGTGTTGTTGTTCTGATTTTTTGCCATAGCGTGCTGCTCCTTTTCTTCCTGCTGCCCGCCGTGCGCGGGCTGTCCGTATACTTTCCAGTATAGTATACCACAAAATCAAAATATTACAACAAGAAGTTGTTTCTATTTTCACTTTTATTTTTCGGGTCTGTGGGCGATCATGCACCGGTCGTTGCCGCCAAAATCCTTGCGGCACTCAATGTCTGCCCAGCCGTTTGCCGCCAGCAGTGCCGCCACAGCCTGCCGCTGCTGCCAGCCGATCTCCAGCACCAGCGCTCCGCCGGGCCGCAGTGCATTCTGGTAATGCTCTGCAAGGGCACGGTAGAACACAAGGCCGTCCTTTCCTGCTTCCAGCGCCATGGCCGGTTCCTGCGCCACCTCCGGCTGCAGATGCCGCATCTCCTCGGCGGTGAGGTAGGGCGGGTTGGATACGATCAGATCAAGCTGCCCTTCCGGCAGGCCCTGCCAGTAGGTGAACAGGTCGCCCTCCACCGGTTGCACCGCATAAGCTGGCTTTGCCTTTGCGCGCAGAGCGTTCAGCGCCGGCCCCCAGTCAAAGGCCGGGGCATCTGCCTGCTCAAACGCGGTAGGCTCCAGCAAGTCCTCCGTCTGCCCGCCCTGCCCTTTCAGGGCGCAGCGGCAGTTCTTTTCCAGATAAACAAAAGCTTCCGGGCTTTTTTCCACGCAGGTCACCTGCGCCGCCGGGCAGAAGCGCTTGACGCCCAGCCCCAAACAGCCGGTCCCCGCGCAGAGATCCAGCACCCGGGGTGCTGCAATGCCCGTCAGGGTATTGGCAGCCGCTTCCGCTACCACCTCAGTGTCTGCCCGGGGGCAGAGCACACCGGGGCCAACGGCAAGGTCAAAATCCAGAAAGCTCCAGATCCCGCACAGGTATTGCAGCGGTTCCCGCTGCTCACGGCGCGTGCAGAGGGCTTCCAGCTTTTCCGCTTCCTCTGTGGTCAGCACCCGGTCGGAAAGGCGGGCATCCCGCCCGGCTGCCACGCGGAACAGCTCCCGTGCATCGTAATCGGCATCCGGACACCCTGCAGCGGAAAGCCGGGCTTCCACGGCCCGCACCGCTTCGCGCGGGGTCAAACCAGCAATTACCATCTGCCATCCTCCGGGTCCTCGGGCAGCACAGGGGTCACAGCGGTAATGGCCACCTCGATCATGCTGTCGTCCGGTTCAAACACGGTCAGGTGCTGCACCCAGATACCGGGCTGGCGGATGATGCGGGTGGCAATGTTATCGGACCGGCCGCACCACTTGAGCAGCTCATAGCTGATGCCCATGACCAGCGGCAGAAGCAGCAGCTTGAACAGCACCCGCAGGCCGATGCTGCCCCACGGCAGCACGCTGTAGAGGAACACGCTGACGATAACCACCAGAATGAGGAAGCTGGTGCCGCAGCGCGGATGGAACCGAGTGTACTTGCGCACATTCTCCACGGTCAGCTCATCACCGGCCTCATAGCAGGCAATGGTCTTGTGCTCGGCACCGTGGTACTCAAACACGCGGTGGATCTCCTTCATCTTGGAGATGGCCACCATATAGGTGAGGAAGATGCCAACTTTCAGCACCGCTTCCAGCACCACCTTGGCCCAGCGGCCCAATGTTACAAAGTGGTTCACGCCGCCCACGATGAGGGTGGGCAGCACGGTGAACAGCAAAATCGCCAGCAGGCCGCCCAGTACGGCGGCACAGGCCAGCAGTGCGTCCTCTGCCTTTTTGCCCAAGTGGTCGCCCACCCATTTTTCAAAGGCAGTCTCTTCCTCTTCGGGGTCGTAGTCGTCACCCATGCTCACCTGAGCCGAGTACATCATGTAGCGGTAGCCCACGATCAGGCTTTCGATCATGGAGATGGCACCGCGCACCAGCGGGATCTTTGCCCAGATGCCGTGGTTCTTCACAGGGTCGATCTTGGTCTCAATGGTGCCGTCCGGCTTGCGCACGGCGCAGCAGATGAGCTTCGGGCCGCGCATCATGATGCCTTCCATCAGCGCCTGCCCGCCGACGCTGGTCTTAAAACGTTCCTTTTTGGGTTGATTCATTGGGTTCTCCTATCGGATCATATTTTTCCCGGTTATTTTACCACAGAATTGTGACAAAATCTTCACGCCTTATGGTACAGCGGCAAGCCCAGTGTGACCACTGTGCCGCGGCCCAGCGTGCTCTTGATGTCCATGGTGCCGTCCAGTGCAGTCATGATGGAATCCACCAGCGCAAGGCCGATGCCGCTGCCCCGCACCGAATTGCTGCCCTTGTAGAACTTGGTCTTGACATTCTCAAGGTCTTCCGGCGGGATGCCGCGGCCCTGATCGATGATCTCCGCAAAAGCCTTGTATTCGCCCGCCCACAGCTTGACCGTGATGCGCCCGCCGGGGGCCGAGTACTTGATGGCGTTGTCCATGATGTTGATGAACACCTGCCGCAGACGGTCCGGGTCGGCATAGACCGGGATCATCTCCTCCGGCTCGGTGTAGCTGAGCACAAGGCCCTCGCGCTGGATGCGTGCTTCACAGAACAGCACCGCATCGGTCAGCTCTGCCACAAGGTCCAGCGGGCGGCAGTCCATACGGATGCGGCCGTTCTGCAGACGGCTGAAATCCAGCAGCTCTTCCACCATGTTGTACAGGCGGCCCGTCTCATTGTTGATGATCTCAAGGCCCTTGCGGTAGTTCTCGTCTGCCGGGTCGTCCAGTGTGCGCAGGGTCTCCACCCAGCCCCGGATGGAGGTGAGCGGCGTGCGCAGCTCGTGAGAGACGGAACTGATAAACTCGTTCTTCATCTTCTCGGTCTCTTCCAGCCCTTCGGCCATCTGGTTGATGGTGCCGCGCAGGCGGTCCACCTCGTCGTGCTCGTTGCCGGTGACCGGCAGGCGCACATCCAGCTCACCCCGGGCGATGCTGGCTGCGGTGCGCTCCACCTGCCCCAGCGGCACCACGATGCTGCGGATGAAGTACAGGCCGGACATCACGGTGAAAGCAAGGATCACCGCCGCGATCACAACACTTACCGCGATGGCGTTCTTGATCTGCGCTCCCACAAGGGTCAGGCTGGTGACAAGACGCATCGCCGCCACATCCTCGGCGGCGTATGGCACCAGATAGCAGGCCGCCATCACCAGCTCGCCGGACTGGGTGCGGTAGACCGCCACACCAAGGCCATCAGAAGCCTCCTGCGCCTGCTCAAAGTCGATGCCGGTCACAATGCCGTCCGCATTTGTGCCGCTGGAGGACGCAATGACCCCGCCATAGCTGTCCAGCAGCATGAACTCGTATTTGTCCTTATCGGCAAACTGCTCCACCATGCGGCGCAGGGCCACGCTGCGGGTAGCCGCCGTGCTCTGCACCGTATCGCCGGTGTACATTTTCAGCTGGCCGGACACCGAAGAGAACCGCCGGTACATGGTCTGCTGCACGCTGTTATAATAGCTGCGTGTGTAGTTGTACAGGAACATGGTTTCGGCCAGCAGCACCAGCAGCACGGTGATGAGCAGGTTGCCCCGCAGCCACCGGCGGGTGATCCCGCTTCTCATTCTTCCCATCTGTAACCGTAGCCCCACACAGTAAGGATATGGGTGGGATGGCTGGGTTCATCCTCCACCTTCATGCGCAGACGGCGGATGTTCACATCCACGATCTTCACGTCACCAAAATAGTTCTCGCCCCAGACACCCTTCAAGATCTTCTCGCGCACCAGCGCAATGCCGGGGTTGCGGAAGAACAGCTCCATGATCTGGAATTCCACCTGCGTCAGCTCAATAGGCTGGCCTGCCTTGAGCAGCACGCGGCGGTTCTCGTCCAGCACAAATTCGCCGCTGGTGAGCATCCCCAGCGGGTTTTCCTTTTCTTTTTCGTCCCCGCCTGCAGTACGGCCGACGCGGCGGCACAGCGCTTTCACACGGGCCAGCAGTTCGCTTACGCTGAAAGGCTTGGTCATATAGTCATCGGCACCAATAGAAAGGCCGCGGATCTTGTCCTGCTCCTGTCCCTTGGCGCTGAGGATGATAATGCCGATCTTCTGATCGGTGCGGCGGATGGTCTCGCACAGCGAGAAGCCGTTCATGCCCGGCAGCATCACATCCAGAATGGCCGCATCGCAGCCCGGCTTCTTCTCCAGCAGCGGCAGAGCCGCCTCGGCGCTTTCGGCCTCCACAGCCTCCATGCCCGCAAGGCGCAGGTTCAGCGCGATCATCTCGCGGATGTTGGCTTCATCTTCAACGACAAGCACTCGTACCATGAACTGTTCCTCCGTTCTTTAGTTGAGCAGATACAGCGCCTTGGACAGGCGGTAATTTTTATCACGGATCTCCACATCCGGGGCAAGCTTCGCCTGCATCTGGCGGGATGCCACGATGCCAAGGCGGGTCCAGCCCTTCAGGCTGGAGGTGGTGCGCACCAGACGCAGGGTCATTATCAGCTGGTCTTCGTCCATCGTGCGCAGCTCCACTGCACCATCATATTGTTCGCTGTCGGTCAGTTTGAGGTTGCCCTCCCACTCCATGGGCAGCTCGATATAGCAGTTGGTCTCTTCGTCCAGCAGCCCGAAGCTTTTTTCCGGGTGAGGGCTGGTATAGTCCATCCACACGATAAAATCCATGCGGCGGCTCTGGCTCATGTTCAGCAGGCCCGCTTCGTCCGGCTGGGTGGGGATCTCCACGATGCCGTCGCCGTCCAGATCCTGACTGACCAGACTGGGCACATTGCGCAGGGATGCGGTGTAAAGTTTTTCGGTGCTGATCTGGTCGGCAGGCACCATCTGCTGCGTGTCCTCGTCAAAACGCAGCAGCACGCTGGCCAGATTGTTGCCGGAAATGCCGGTCCAGCCATCCAGCACCAGATAATGCCTGCCGTCCGCACCCACACCCGCCGCCACCGAGGCACAGCCGGCGAACCGATTGGCGGAAAGGCCCATAACAGCCACCTGCTGGAAGCTGCCCTCTTTATCCACGGTCAGCAGTTCGATCTGCACGCCGCCGTCCTCCAGCGTAGACATCAGGATCAGGTCCTGATTGCCGCCGCCGGTGATATCCTCCACCAGATACTGCTGGTACTGCTGCTCCAGGATCGTGGAAAGCACGCCGTCGGTGTAGGAATACACAGCCAGATAATGGTCGCCCTGTGCCGCTGTATAACCCACCACCAGTTGGGTGGCATCGCCGGGCTGCAGCTGGGCCAGCCCCACCGACTCTACCGTGTCTGCAAGGCCCTCTACGTTCTGGCGTACATGCCAGATGTCGGCATCATCCTTCTGCAGGATGGCAATGCACACGTTGGAGCTTTGGGCGGTGGTGTAAAGCACGGCGGCATCCTGCCTGCCGTCACCGTCCAGATCCTGCAGCAGGAAAGGCGAAAGCAGGTCGCCCTGCATGGGATATTTGAGCTGTGCGCTCTCCCCCAGCCAGTCGTTCAGGGCAGTCTGCACATCGCCGTAATCGCCGGAAAGCTTGGGCGCACGCAGAAGCTCTTCCACCTGCACCTGTTCACCGGGCATGCTGCAGCCTGCCAGAAGCAGGCACAGCAGCACGCAAGCCAACCACCGGCCAAAATGATTCGGATGTTTCAACCGCTGCGCCTCCTCTGTGTGGAAAACTTGTCCGGCCAAAGGCCGAAAACATGCTATTGTCAGTATACCACGGGCCGGGCGCAATTCCAACACCCGAAAACGAGAAAAGGGGCTGCTGCACCACATTTGGTGCAGCAGCCCTTTTGGGGTCCTGATTTTTATTCTTCGGTCTTGTCAAACAAGCCTTTTTCTTTTGCGGCGTTCCAGGTCAGGCAGGTGCGCAGCTTGCTGACGGGGAAGGCCGGGTGGAATTTATTGTTGTCCGCATCGTCCTTCATCAGATCCTGCTCCACTGCCCAGCGGGCGGCCTTTTGTGCGTCGGTATCGCCCTCGTCGATGTCGCTGTAGAGGGCGGTGCTTACAGGCTCAGGCTTCCCGGCGTGCTCCCACAGCAGCTCGGCCAGCTCGATGCGGTTGGAGGGCATGGGGATGCCGGGCATATTGATGACGCGGTAGATGCCGGTACCGGCTTCATAGATAATAGCACCTGCGGCAGCACCCACGACCACAGCAGAGATCGCGCCCTGAATGTTGCCGGTATCGCTGGGTCCAACCGGGTCGGGTTCAGGAATGGAGTCATCCGCGAAGGTTGCCGTCACCTCTACATTAGCATCCGGCATGGTAAAGGTCACCTTGGTGAGGTCGTTCTCGTCCGGGGTCGTCAGGAAGGTGTCTGCTTTCTGTTCCTCACCGCCTACCTTCACCGTCCAGCTGATGAAGTGCTGTCCCTCCGGTGCAGTGGCTGTCAGGTGCACAATTTTATTCTTTGGCACGGGCACAGTGCTGCCGCTCGGTACGGACGCATCGCTGCCTTCAATGGTCGCCGTCACATGGTCGCCGACCCTCAGAGTGGGGTTCAGAGTGGGGTTGCTCGCAAAGTTTGCCGTCACTTCCACATTCTTACTCGGCATCGTAAAGGTCGCCTTGGTGGGGTCGTTCTTGTCCGGGGTCAGGAAGGTGTCTGCTTTCTGTTCCTCACCGCCTACCTTCACCGTCCAGCCGGTGAAGTGCTGTCCCTCCGGCGCAATGGCTGTCAGGTGCACGGTTTCACCCACCGGCACAGTGCTGCCGCTCGGTACGGACGCATCGCTGCCTTCAATGTTCGCAGTCACATGATCGCCGATGTTCAGCGTGGGATTCCCCTCAAAGTTTGCCTTTATTTCCACGTTCTCAGCCGGCATGGTAAATCTCACTTTGGCGGGGTCGTTCGCGTCCTGGGTCAGGAAGTTGTCTGCTTCCTTTTCCTCACCGCCTACCAGCACCGTCCAGCCGGTAAAGCGCTCGTTGGCTTTCAGCGCCCTGCGCGTTGCTGTTACAGTATCGCCCTTAGCAGCTTCGGTCTTATCCACAGTGCAGTCTACAGCTTTGATGTTATACGGAATATTGCTATAATACGGTTCCGCCTTAACATTATAGGCGGGCATGGTCAGGGTCGCAGTGGTTTCGGTGCCATTCTTCAGCAGCTTTGAAAGCTCTGTTTCGTTCGTGATTTCAGTCTCAGTACCATTTACGACTTTATACAGTTTCCAGCCTTTGAACTCCTTGCCCTCAGGTGCTGTATCCGTTGCTTTCAGCGTTACTTCCGTATCTTTTGCAATCAGCTTTGTACTGTCCAGCTGATTCAGCTCGCCGTTTATTTCTGCGGTGGCTACAGCCTTCTCAGAATCCACATAATAGCCACGGGTCAGGTAACGATACTCTCCTCTATAATCATTTTTGTAACCGATAACATAGCCCGCGTTCGCACTGGTCAGCTTCAGGTTTTTCTGGTATGCCTTTCCATTCGTGTATGTCGTGATTCGTCTGCCTTCGTAGGGATTTTGCACCTCAATTTTTGCCTCGCTCGTAAAGGTAGGGTCAATCGTTACATACGGATTTCCAAACTCCTCACTATCTTCCCCACTAGACAAATATATATCTGTATCGTTGCCCTCAAAGGTCACATTCTTTATGACCAGTTCGTGTTTCTTATCTACCAGACAGTTAACACCGTATTTACCGTTTTTAATCGTAATATTATCCAGCGTAACATCTGCATTCAGACCTCCGCCAAAAACCACAGTCATTCCGCTCGCAAGTGCTTCATAAGTTCCTCCGTTTGTGATCCGTATCTTTTTCGCCGTATCATCATAAAGTTTTCCACATAAATCCAAAACTCTGCTGTTGTGACTTTCTTCACCCTTCGCGGATACGTTTACATTGTCAAGGGTAATCGTTCCTCCCTCAACTGAAACACAATATCCGTCATTATTTTCCAAAGTACTGTTCTTAATTTCAACACTTCCGTTTTCACTACCGACGAATCCATTTTTTATTTTTGCACCGTCTATAATAACAGTTCCTGCCTTATCAATTCCAGCCCAAGGCCATGGTGCATTGTATACTATGTAATACCCATCTGCAGTTAATTCACCGCCATTGATATGAACTACACTGCCATTCAAAATCGGGAAAGTCGTTTCTTCCGCGGCAATATACACGTTATTCAGTTCAAGTGTTCCCGCGACAACGGTAAAAAAAGATAGACGTTGTTCACCATCCAGATAACGTCCGTTCTGAACAACCACCGTTGCATTCGAGGCATTCAAATTCATAAAAGCGGCGGCATCTGTATTTTTCACATTTGCAACGACATCATACTGCCCTGCATTGATCTTCAAATCGCGGGCATCCTTCACATTCAGCAGTGCAGACCTCATATTGACATCCACATTACCAACAATGTTCAGCGTAACATTTTTTGTCGTATCGACCGTGATACTCTCTGTATAGGGTCCGCTCAGTTCATACACATCGCCATGCTCTGTTACAAATGTATCATTAACAATCTCCCTGCCCTTCAAGGGGTAGGGTTTCGTCTCTTTCTGCGCACTCGCGCCATTTTCCTGTTCTTCCGCCCCCGGCTCCGCCGCAAACGCGCCCACCGGCAGAACCGACAGCATCATGCACACCGCAAGTGCTGCACTGAGAAGTCTCGTACTCTTTTTTCTCATGTTCTCTTCCCCTTTTCGTTTGTTATTTTGCAGGCACCCACCCCAAAAGGCACCGTCTGCTCTTCAAGTTTACCCCCCCATACAACATATCAAGAGGCATTTTGCTAGAAAATAGGTTCGAGTTTTTAGTGGAATTGTTGAAATGTTTACAGTTTGGCCCGCTATTCCCGGGAACATTCAGAAGCAATGAAAATGCCACGCAAAAAAAAAGCCCTCTCCCATTGCTGGGAAAGGGCTTTTGAACACTGTATCAAACAGTCAGAGCAGATCAGACGAGCTCCAGAACTGCCATCTCAGCAGCGTCGCCGCGGCGAGCGCCGATCTTGATGATGCGGGTGTAGCCGCCGTTGCGGT
>ENA-OROP01003397-OROP01003397.1-human-gut-metagenome-genome-assembly--contig:-NODE-3397-length-10295-cov-21.258203_pt1 | contig 10295 bp, 2 predicted proteins | sample MGYA00242132_ERZ509056 | MGnify/ENA primary metagenome ERZ509056 (study PRJEB26280, sample SAMEA2338768) | human gut metagenome | biome: human gut; feature: human-associated habitat; material: faeces...
CAAAACACGGCCATGCTCGTCAGGCGTTCTTGCGCTTGAGAGTCCAGGCAACGCCGAGCGCGATGACCAGCACACCAATCACCGTGAAGGCGATGGTACCCATGCCACCAGTGCCAGGCAGGGTAACACCGGACTTGTTCCGGACCGGGATGACACCGTTCGATGCGGTCTGGTCGTAGTTGCTGCCATTGTTGTCGTTGTTGTAGGTGATGGTGACGGTGGCATGCGTGGTGTCAGTGCCGTCGTTCTGGCCATTAACCTTCACGCCGATGGCGCTGGCGAGCTTGTTGTAGCCGGCCGGCGCTTCGGTCTCGGTGAGCGTGTACTCGCCGTTCTTCAGTCCCCGGAATTCAACCTTACCGTTTGCAGGAGTGATGATAGTCGTAGTAGCACCTGTCTCACCAGCATTAGCTACACGGTATTCAGCCTTCGCGGTACCACTACCGGCATTGACTTGCACGAAGCTCATAGGTTCGCCGTTCTTAGGTGCGAGTGTGAATTTAGCACCAGCAAGTCGAGTAGCGGCATCAGTATATTGGTCACCAGTGTACTTATCGACGGTGAAGCCATAAGTGAAGACACGAACCTTGCTGGGTTCAGAATCACCGGTGCCATTGGTGCTCGGGTTGTTGGAGTACTGAATCGTTGCGGAGTTGACGTTACCAGCACCGCCCACAACAGCATCCTTGTTCAGCGTGGCCGTGTAGGTGACGGTGATCTTCTTGCCGGCATTGGCCTGCTGGTTCTTGAAGTTCTTCATGGTGACAGTAAGAAGCGTTTTGCCGTTGTCCGCAGGAGCAGTGGCGACGGTGTAGTCAGTGTCCGTGGTCAGTGCCGTATCTCCGACCTTAACGGAATCGACTTGTCCAAAGGTGAGGCCCTTAGACAACGTATCCTTGAAGTTGAAGGTGTAGGTGTTATAGGCGGACATGTCCGGAATGGTGGAAGTCAGGGTGAACTTCAGGGTATCACCGATCTTCGCGTCGGTGGCGTCCTTACCAGTGCCGTCTACCTGTACCTTCTTGTCAACGGTAGGCAGGGCGCCCTTAATGTCGACACTCACCGTGGTGCTATGAACGCGAACTAGCGCGGCGTATTGACTATTGGTGTCAGCCACGGTCGCACCCGGCACAGCGACCACGTAGTAGCCGTAGTCGAGACCAGTGAACGTCGCAGTGTACTTACCGTCCGTGGCAGCAATCTTAGATACCGTAGCGGTCGCGTCAGCCGTGATGCTGTTGGCCGTGTTCTGCGCCCAGTTCGATGCCTTGGCAGCGAAAGCAGTCAAGGCACTATCTTTCAGCTTGGATACGTAGTCGTTTGCTTTATCGTTGACGTTCGCGTCGGTAACATCAGTTAGTCCGACGGAGTTCTTGAAGAACGGCTTCCACGCGTCATTCAACGTGTGGGAGACAGCCCCGCCGTCACTGCTCACGGTGGCGGAGAACATCTTGTAGGCGTTCACGGTCTTACCGGCGAACTTCGCGTCTTTAGTGCTGACCGTCAGCGTGGCATTACCACCCGCTGCGTTGGCCGTGGCGACTGTCGTCGCAGCCAATCCAAATACGGTGGCAATCGCCGCGGCGGCAGCGAAAACCTTTTTCATCAGTGATTTCATTACTGTTCCTTTCTCTAGATGGAAATCTTTTCTGTTTGGCAGGTACGGTTTGTCTATGTGGTCGTCACGAGGCATGGGCACCTCGCTTTCGTATACGGCTGGAGCCCGAGCGGACTGTGCCGGATTGAACGCGTTGATTACGCACGTACCAGACCACGCCAGCTCCCATAAGCAGCAAGCCGAACATCAGGAACCACATCGTGCCCGCGCCTCCCGTATCCGGAAGCAACGCCGCATTGGTAACAATGGCCACGCGTTCCTTGGTGTTGTAGGAGACCGATACTTGGTATCCGGCCTCCGCGGGCTTGATGGTCTTGGTGGTATCGCCGTCCTTATAGGTCACGGCGGTTTCTTCCACGGTGTACGTGTAGTAACGCACGATGTCCTTGCCGTTGGCATCCTGTCCATCCACGAATGCGACCGGCAGTCCTTGAATCACCTTGCGCCAGGTGTTGCTCCAGGAAGAGGCATCGGAGGAGTCCAACGTCACCGTCCATGGATTCTTCTGCGTCACGGTTGTGCAATCCGCGCCGAAGCATTGAATCGTCTGCGGCGTCACCGTATTGCCACTGCCATCGGTATAGTGCGCGGCGATCTTCAGTTCGACCGACTGCGGCCGTTCGAGGTTGCCGTCCTTCCATACCTTCTGGACGGTCAGGTCAATGGTTCGGCAACCGTCCTTGCCGCACGGGTCCTGGCCGTCGTCCGGTTCGGGGGTGAGTCCGCCGTTGTTGTCGGTCACGGTCGCGTCGAGCATGAGCACGGCCTTGGCCGGGGACTGGTAGGCATCGAGCTTCGTCTTGGTGCTGCCGTCCGTGGAGTCGACCACGGCGTCCTTAATGCCGACCCATGTGGTGCCGGCGTCGCCGGATGCACCACTGTGCACAGCGCCGCTGTCGTATGTGTTGACCACGTCGAACAGCTTCACTTCCCAACGATCGAGTCCGGTGTTCAGCGCATCGTCTGCCGTGTTCTTCTGCGAGAAGATCTTGTTGCCGTCCTGTGCGGAGGTGCGGGCCTCACTAGCGTTCGCGACCGCCTTGCGGTAGATGCGATAGGTGTTGTATGCCTTGCCGCCGTTGCCTTTATCGACCGGTCCGAGGATGTTGCTCATGGTGTTGAAGTCCCATACGGACTTGAGTTTGGTGTTCGAGAACGGGTCGACCAGTCCGCTGGCACCGCGGATCGTGTCGGCGTAGACCATGTGGTCGTCTGCCAGCACGCCTTCGTCGTTCAGTCCGGCGAAGCCGCCCGTGTAGCCTGTGGAAAGATCCTTCACACCGTCGGTGTCCTGAGTTGCCCCTCCGCCGAACACGTCATAGCCACTGGCGATGCCCGTTACGGTGGACTGTTCCACGCGAGTACGGTTGCCCTTGATGAGTTGGACGGTCAGGTTGCTGCTCGACCCATTCATATCAATGCCGTCTTTGCTGCAAGGCAGTTTGATGACACTATCGCCGATGGTGACAATCGCCACGTCGGTCTGCTGCTGGTTTTCATCATCAGCCTTGGACAGAGCAACGCTCACCTTCAGTCCGAACAGGTTCACGTACAGCACGTTGCCTTCCGAAAGCACCTTGAGATCGAATACCTTGCCGAAGATGGCCGGGAACCACTTGCCTAAATCGATGACGCCGACCTGTTCCGCCTTGTCGAGGTACAGGAGCTTGACCAGCGCGTTCACCACTTGCAGCAGCAGTTCCACAAGTACGGAGTTGACCTTCGCGTCAACCAAATAGGCACGGCTGGTTTCACCGACGAATCCGCCGGCAATCTCACCGCTAGTGACCTTCTTGAGATTGTCAGACGTGCAGCCCTTCACCCTGGCCAAATCCACGTATCCAACAAAACCGCCTGCGACCTCGCGTCCGGTAGCCTTGTCGGTGGCTTTGCCGTAATTGTCGCCATGGTGTGTGGCGGTGACGGTATAACCGTCCGGGATGCCGGTGACGCGCGAATCGCCAACGTGCGAGCCCCAGATGTCAAGTACGCCGGCCGTGGCACCAAGCAGATTGAGCGCATCCGTGCCGAGCTGTGCATTGTCGGCGGCGACCGTGCCGGATTTGCCAAGATGCCCGATGAAGCCGCCCACGTAGTTCACGCCGGTCACACTGTTGAGGTTGGTGACCGCGGACTGCTTGACAGAGCCATTGATCAGTCCACCGCCGAAGCCACCGGCCGCACCGGTGTAACGCTTCGAGTCGAGCATGCCCTTCGTGGTGGAATCATGGGCGACGACTTGGATGCCGTCGTTCACGCCGTTGACCTGACCGTCGTAGATGAAGGTGCGGAACGCTTCGAGCACGCCCACGTTGCCGACCTTGAGCAGTTTGAGCAGCAGGTTGGTGTCCTGCTTATCGCCGGCCTCGCCGCCGCCGACGGAAGCGACGCTGGACACATCGGCAAGGCCGAAGAAGCCGCCCGCGTATTGCCCGCCTTCAACGGCGCGCAGCCCGGTGACTGTAAGTGCGGCTGGGTCATTGTTCGGATCCGCTTCACTGCCGGTGCCTTTGGCGGAATCCTTGTCACCGAGGATCGAGGCCTGCAGCGAGCCGGCGAAACCGCCGGCGTTCAGGGCATACTTGGTTGTGGTGTTACCCTTATCGTCCTTGGTCTCATATGCGCCGTCGACCGTGTATCCCCATGCCGGGTCATCCGAGCTCACATGCGCACCGCGAATCGTCGTAACCGTGGCCTGCAATACGCTGACCAGACTTGCCGGGGTCGAGACCAGCGAGTCGAGGATTCCTTGCAGGAATCCCTCGGATGCGTTGGTGTCCACATCCGCGACCGCGCCGGCAGTGGCCACGCCGATGAATCCGCCGACGTTGTTGCGGCCTTCCACCTTGCGCAGGTTGGAGACGTTGGCACCGGCCGCCTTGTCAGCAGTGGCCCCATCGGCAAGCTTCTGGCCGTTCTGGTCGAGATCGCCCCAGATCTGGCCACCGACCGCGAGACCGGCATAGCCTCCGGCATTACCGGTACCGTGCGTGATGTCTTCACCGGTGGCCACGACCTTCATACCCTTGCGGTAGCCGGCCACGCTCGAAGATTTGACGACGGGCACAAATACCTGTGCCACGTCGAGCATCTGTCCCAAATCAAGTTTGATGCCTTTGTCGCCGAATAGTTGGATAGAGCCGAACGAGGATGCCGAGCCGGATTCCATCGTGCCCGCATAACCGCCTGCCGCACGCATGGCAGAGACGGTCTTGACATCCATCGACTGGCCATCGGTGATCGTGCCGGTGCGCATCAGACCGACGTGTCCGCCGGCGACGCCGGAATCATGCAGGTTCGCGCCAGTCCGATACTCCGCACGACCGGCGACGACGTTGAATCCGAAGATGTAGGATTCGAGGAACTTGTCCAGGGAATCCTGATCAGTAACAGAGCCCGCACCATCGCCCGTAGCTACCTCGGTAAATTCCTTGCCATACGCACCGTACTTGCCGATGTTGTCGACCCACGTCTTCCATTGGTCGTAGCTCATATTGCGCAAAGGACCAGTGACCTTCGAGTGCTCCTCGGTCGGGTAGACCACAGACAGCACGCCAGCGAGATTGCCGGCCTTGATGAGACCGCCAAGCAAGGAGAGCGAACCGCCTTGAGCGGTATCGGCCGCCTCCATGAAGCCGGTGTAACCGCCGGCGATTTCGGCACCGTATACGCTGCGGATGCGCGCGGCGTAGGCTACGCGCTTCGGCCCGTTGTATTTGCCGCCGGTATTCTCCTGCTTCCACGCTGCTGTGTTGTTGCCCCAGATATGACCGCCACGATTACGACCTGCATAGCCGCCGGCCATGCCGCGGCGTGTGGTCGTATCCGATGCCGCCTGGGCACGCACCGCGCCGCCGCACACTGCGGCATCGGTCGAGCTGTTGCGAATCGTCGGTGTGAAGTCCTGCACGAGCGAGAGCAGGTTGTCGAGGTTGGCAAGCTTCTTGAGCACGCTGCCGTCACCAAGCACGTTCGCCACGGCTCCCGGCTGCATGGTACCCACGTAACCGCCGGCCGAAACCTGGCCGATGATGTATACGAACTCATGAGAGCTCGAGTCCTGAATGTGGCCGCCTTCGATGTCTCCGGCGAAACCACCAGCCATACCCAGTGGATCGGGCTCATTGTTGGCATTCCTATGATCTGCGGCGCTGGCCAGAACAGAGTATCCGCCGATGCCGCCAGTCACATCGGAGTGTTCAATCGTCGAGACGACGACATCCAGCACACTGAGTACATCGTTGAGATTGACGTTCTTGCCGAGCAGTCTCAGGCCACCGCCCACAGCTGCCGCCGAGCCGATGTCCATTTTGCCGATGTAGCCGCCGGCATACCGAGCGGCGGTGACTGCATACGAGCTGTCTTTGCTCAGATAGGTGTCGTCGATGGATCCGGTGGTTTCCAGATTCTTCGGTGCCTTGACGTCGGTGTGGCGCAGTTGGGTCACGCTGGAATGGGATACCTGCACGCCGGAACCGTAGCCGATGTAGCCGCCGGCGGAACCGGATTGCGTATCGGATTGGTCAAGTCGGGTGGCGGAGACGGTGAAGCCGGGATCATCCGGGTCGGAAATCTTGTTGCCGCTGGTGGTCTCCACGGTGGTGGCATCGGAATGCACACCTGCGTAGGAGATGAACGGCACATAGCCCTGCACCACCTGCAGCAGGTTGGCGAGATCCACCGTACCGAATTTGCCGAGCAAACTCAGGCCGCCGTTGCCAGCCGAAGCGAGCGCACCGGAGACAACCTTGCCGCCGAAACCGCCTGCGTATGCGCCGCCGGTCACATGGTCGAGGTTGACAACGGCCACGGGGTTGGTTTGCACGCGGGACTGTACACCGGCCAGCGTTGAGTCGTTCTTGAGATCGGTTTCGGAGAACTGATTGACTTTGCCGCTTTGGAAGTTTCCCGCATAGCCTCCCGCGATATCGCCTTCGACGTAACCGCCGTTGACGTATGTCACGGTGGTATACGTATAGCTTGGAATCAGATACGGCATGGCACCGAGCAGGTCGTTCACGGACAGCAGGCCGCCTTTGATCAGGCCATCCAATACGCTGGAATCTTCTGCGTTGCTGAGCGCGTCGGCGAGGCCGCCGGTGGTGGAGAAGCCCACGAAACCGCCTGCCACACCATCGGACGTGCTGGTATCGGCTGTGACCGATTTGAGGTTTGTCACATGGCTTTCCCGGGTTTTGGTGCTGTTGGCCTGACCATAGAAACCGCCTGCAGCGTAATCGGTTGTTTCGTTGTTCTTGTTCTTGCCGGTTGCCGCAACCGTGAATCCGCCAGAGATGCCGTTCACGTTCGATGCAGTGACTGCAACCGAAGAATATTGGGCAACCGATAGCAGACCGGAAAGCTTGATAAGCCCGAGCACATTGAGACCGCCAGCGCCGATGGCGTCGCCTGGTCCAGAGAAGCCAATAAAACCGCCGGCTTCTCCCTTGGCCGAGACCGTGGCCAGATTGGTAAGGTTCGTGTGGGTCACGTCGCCGCCGGTGGCGCATCCGATGGCACCGCCTGCATAATATGAACCAGCCGTCACTGTCAGGCCGGATGCCGGAGCGGTGACAGACATGTTCTCCACGGTGAACGCGGCAAACTGGTCAAACTTCTTGAGCATGGCAATATCGCCAATTTTCACCACACTGTTGAGCAACCCAGCTACCGTTGTCGGTTGCAGATTGCCGGCGATGCCACCCGCGTAGGAGCCCGTGGCCGTGACCGATTCAAGGCCTTCTATGGTGGTGGAACGCTGCTGTGGGAAGTCACGACGATTGTTGTACTTCCAGAATGTGAGTTTTTGAAGGCGGTTCTGCGAGGAATCACCGATCACCGTACCCGAACCTTCACCCACAAGGCCGCCCGCGTAATCACCGCCGGCAGCAACTGTGAAGGAACCCTTCATTTGTGTACCGAGAATCGCAGAAGGATTCACACCGACGATGGATAGCAGTTCTCCTGCACCGTTATTGCTGCCGCTCAGCAATTTAGTCACAGCCTTGGTGAGCTGTTTCAACAACGATGCCTTCGTGGTATCGTCCGTACCGAGTTCCAGGCCCCATCCCACGGAGGCGAATCCGGTGAATCCTCCGGCGTGGGATCTGTCGGCAGTCACGGCGACCGAAGCCGTAATCGAATCATTGACAGCATAGGCATTGGCCATGGCACCGTTGAAGCCGCCGGCGTAGTCTTCGGCCTGCACGGTGATCTTATCGTCACCGTTTACCGTCAGGCCACTGTTTTCGATGAGGCTCTGCGGACGCAGCGCAGACAGCAAGTCGACGCCAAGCGAGTTAATCAGACCGCCCACGTTGCCGTTGCGACTTACTCCGGCAAAACCACCGGCATATTGCGTTGCCCGCACGGTGAAACCATTCGTGCTCGTCACCGAAGAGTTCTCAATGATTGCACCAATCTGCGCACCGACAAAGCCGCCGGCCTGCGGGTTGTCCTTGTTGCCGATCACCACGTTCTTTTTGAACCCGTTCACCGAACTATTCGAGATAACCGGGTTGTAGTAGCCAACCGGAATCAAGGCATTCAGCCCGAGCGTGCCGGACAGCAACCAGTCCACCAAATCGCCCAGCCCGAGGAACGGGATGACGTTCAGAATCTTCGAGAGTAACTTGGTGAGCGCTCCTACGATGCCGGAGACTGCATCGTATCGGGTTGCGCCCTCAACATATCCCACGAAACCACCGGTCATACGGCTTACGCTAGATACCGAAACATCTGCTACCTCGCAGTCCGTAACCTTGGTGTCCCCGTAGATACGGCCGGCAAATGCACCCGTGGCGAGGTTGGAAGGATTTTTTTCGTGCAGGGTGAGCAGACCTTGAAGATTGAGGTCAAGATCTACTTGTCCGAATGTCAATAGTTTTAACGCCTTCAACAGTGTGTCGAGCAGTAATCCCACTGCCGAAGTGAGCATACCGAGCAAGGTCGGCGGAATATACGATTCACTCGTATGATTCGTCACCGACACATCCTGCAGCTTGAGGTTCGACACCACGGCCGTACCGGCGCTGCCCAGACTGTTGCTGTTCATCACGGTCTTGTTCGTGATCGAGGCGAAGAAGCCGATGCCCTGCTGCTTGCTGACATCCAGCTGGTCGCCTTTGACATTAGAGACCATATCTTTCTGATTGACGACCACATGGCTGATGACCGGCCGAGCTGCGGTAGCGTGAACCACGCTTGCGCCATCGGCACCAACAGCCTTCCACAGGCTGGCTGCGGTGTCGCCGTCATTGGAGACAGCACCGAGCATAGTGCCGGAGAACATGAGCGGAGTCCACTCGGTGTTGTTGGTATCTGCCGCGTTCTTGGACAGGTCGATGTCACGGAAGATCAGGTAGTTGGCGTCTGCGGAATAGGTCAGGCCGGTGTTGGCAGCGGAGTAGTCCGTTTGCGTGCCATCAGCACCCACGCCGTAATACTTGGTGCGGGTCTTTTTGCCACTGGCGCTTAACGCCGTGCATGACAGCAGTGGACTGTCGTGGTCGGAGGCATCAGTATCGCGCAAAGTATCTGAACCGGAGAGATCGGCGTCACCGGCGTATTCGGAAGACGGCGTGCCGTCGTCCACCCACTGGTACTTGCCGAGTCCTTGTCGCGTGCAAGTCTGCTTGACCTTGTTGATGCGGCCAATAACCTTCTTGCCAGAACCAATCGCACGCAGCTGCTGCTCGTTACCAATCAGGATGTAGGTCTTGCCGTTGATCTCCTTGGTGACCTGACCCTCAAAGTCACGGCCGCCAAGCGCCGTCGCGGCGACCTGCACATTGGCCTTCGCCGGCGATTGATCCGCCTCAGTCGAAGAATCGTTCTTGGCATTTTGAGAAGGTGCCTTAGAAGTATCAGTCGGAGCCTGCGTTTGGGCTCCATCATTAGCGGAATTGCCAGCGGTAGCTTCTGCTGAGTCGTCCGCCTTATTGTCTGTCGCGCCATTTGAGGATTCGGAAGGTGTTGGCGCACCGTTTGATGTATTGGCCTCTTCTGACGTCTTATCGTCAACGTTGACATTGCGAGCAGAAGGAGCAGCTACGACAGTATTATCCCCCCCCAGAAATTACGGCGTTAGGAGAGCTACTCACATCGTCTATATTCTGAGCATATGCTGCAGGCACCATGCACACGATGGACAAGGAAACAGCAATAACCGAAGCAAGGCAACGCTTCAAGGCATGGCGCTGCCTTCCAGATTCCTGTTCTGTTCCTCCGTTAAACCCGCAACGGACGAACTTCGATTTCGAGCCCATTGTTTCCCCTCATAGATTCGCAATCCCTTTTTCGGGAGGTCACTGCATACAATTATACAAGGAATTAGCCCGTTGTCTAATTGAAAGTGCAACACCCGTTATTGGAGATTGTCCAGATAACCAGTCCGAAGGGATGTTGCACCTATGGGGAAAGTATATTTCGCACCTGTCGGAAGAGGAACGCCAGGTCATCCAGATCGAGGTCGGCAACGGCACGAGCGTCAGGAAGATGGCCCGTTTGCTGGGACGCGGCCCGTCCGGCATCAGCAGGGAGATCAGGCGCAACACGTGGTTCCCGTCCAACGAGAGCGAGTCCTACCGGCCGTACCGGCCGAAGCGTCTGAAGACGGGCCCGTGGACGGGCCGCTACTACATCGCCGGCCCCGCGCAGCGCAAGGCCGACCGGCGCA
>ENA-OROP01003399-OROP01003399.1-human-gut-metagenome-genome-assembly--contig:-NODE-3399-length-10286-cov-2.705503_pt1 | contig 10286 bp, 6 predicted proteins | sample MGYA00242132_ERZ509056 | MGnify/ENA primary metagenome ERZ509056 (study PRJEB26280, sample SAMEA2338768) | human gut metagenome | biome: human gut; feature: human-associated habitat; material: faeces...
GGTCGCTACGCGCCAGATGGACAAGGCCGTCGAAGAGGCCGAGGCCATGGTCGAAGCGGTGCCTTACGAGGCCGAACACCACGTCGTGCTGGCCGACCTCTACGGCATTCTGGGCAAGGATTCGCTGGCCAAGGCCGAATACGACCGGGCATTGCAGATCGACTCGACCGACGTGGGAACGCTCATGTCGCTGGCCGATTTCTACAACGGCCGCCACGATTACCGGGCGGTGCTGGACGTTACGCAGCGGCTTTTCGAGTCGGACAAGATGCCGCTCGACACGAAGATCAAGCGTTTCGGGATCTTCACCTCCGACATGCGTTTCTACCGCGAATATTACCCCCAGCTCAATACGCTGGCCTCGACGCTTGCCGTCCGCTACCCGCAGGACAGGCGCGTCGTGGAACTTTATGCCAAACACCTGATCGCCTCGGGCGAGCTGGAACAGGCGCTCGCGCTCTACAAACTCCACCTCGACGACCAGCCGCCCGTCGAGGAGTATTTCCGTTCGGTGATCGACATCGAGAGCTATCTTCAGCATCCCGATTCGGTGAACCGCTATATCGGGCGCGCCCTGGAGCTCTTTCCCGGGCAGGTCGATTTCCACCTCTCGAAAGGGCATACGCTGAATTATTCCAAACAATACCCCCAGGCGATCAAAGCCTACAAACAATCGCTGGGCTATGCCCGGACAGATTCGCTGCGCAGCGTGATCTGGGGATTTATCGGCGACACCTGGCACCAGAAAGCCACCGCCGGCGAACAGGACATCGACGACGATTTCGCCCGGGCTGTCCGAAAAGGTTCGTTCCGGGCGGATATGAAGCAGTGCTACAAAGCCTACGACCACAGCCTGCGCTACGATCCGGATAACGCCATGGTACTCAACAACTACGCCTATTTCCTCTCGCTCGAAGGGCGTGAACTCGAAAAGGCGCTCACGATGTCGAGCCGCGCCATCGCCCTCACGGACAACAACCCCACCTACCTGGACACCCATGCCTGGGTGCTCTTCAAGCTGGGACGCACGGCCGAGGCCAAGAAGGTGATGCAGCAGGCCATCGCCCTCGACGGGCAGGAGAGTGCGGCGCTGCTGGTTCATTACGGGGATATCCTGCATGCCATGGGCGAACAGTTCATGGCCGAAATATACTGGCGCAAGGGACTCGAAAAGGGCTACGACGCCGACCAGATCACCCGCCGCATGGAACAGGGCAAAGCCGAAAAAGAGTGACCGTGATGAAGCCCGCCCGCATACTGACCCTCCTTTTCCTGTTCGCCGCCTTTACCGCTGAGGCGCAGGGGGGCCGCGATGCCATCGAAGAGCAGAAACGGGTCATCGCCGCCCTGGAAAAGAGGATTGCCGACGAGGAACGCGCGATCTCGAAGATACAGGAAGGCCGCGCCGCCACCGAGGAACGGGTTCGCCGCCTGGCGCGCCAGCTCGACTCCCGCAACCAACTGCTCGAAGAGACCGAGAAGCAGGCGCGCCTGCTGCGCAAGGAGATATCCCGTACGGACAGCGTCGCCGGCAACCTCAGCTCGGCCCTGGAGCGCAACCGCACGCAGTATGCCGAAATGGTACGCGAGGCCTACCGCAACTATAAGCACAACAATTACCTGACCTACATTTTCTCGTCGCGCGACTTCACCGACGTCGCGAAAAAGATCACCAACCTGCGCGAAGTGGCTTCGATGCGCGAACGCAAACTGCACGACATCGCCGCACTTTCGGAACAGGTCGCCCGCGAGAAGGAGCTGCTCGACCGCCGCAAACGCTCGTTGGACTCGGTGACGCAGAACCTCACCGCCCAGAAACAGAAGCTCCAGCGCGATTCGCGCAACGCCCGGGCCAACATCCGCCAGATGTCGCAAAAGGAGAAACAGGCCCTGCAACGCAAACTGTCGCAGGAACAGCAGCTCGACGTGGCCATCAGCGAGCTGCGCAAACTCACCAAAGGCAATACCGAGGGTGCGTCGTTCTCGACCAAAACCACGGGGCTGAGGCTTCCCGTCACGGCCGGTTCGGTAAAACGCTACAAGGAAAACATGGCCGAGATCTCCGGCCCCAAGGGTGCGCACGTCATTTCGATCTACGACGGAAAGGTCGTCGAAATCAAGCGCAACCGCATCACCAACAAATACGACGTTTTCGTGGCTCACGGCGAATATATAACCTCCTATGCCAACATGGGGTCGATCTGCGTTGAAAAGGGCCAGAAAGTGGCAAGAAACGAACAGTTGGGCACCATCGGCTCGTCGGTCAACATCATGACGATGGAAACCGAGTACAAACTGGTATTCGGCATCTACCCGCCGAACCCCGGCGAGAAGCTCCGCGCCGAAAACTGTTTCAAACGGTAAACCCCGGCGATAAACACCGAACCGGGAACCCTTCCGAACGATAAACACCGATAATAAATACCGGATCGGGAATCCTTCCGAACGGTAACCCCGGACACGCCACGCCGAAAAACCGTTTCGGGCGAAGGATAAATCCCATCAAATATTTTTGGCAACGGCGGGCAAAAATCCCGCTCTAAACCTGGCCACCTCTCCCGTCGACCTTTTCCGGATCAAAAAAACCTTTTCCGCAGCCCTGTATCTGGCCAGAACGGAATACAACAGCGGGATCCCGCAAAAACAGGATCCCGCTTATCGGTTTTTCCGAAAAGTCTTCAGACCTCCGGCGAATCGAGAATAATCACCGGATCACCTACGTTGGCGGGAATTTCGACCCAAAACCAGTTCAGGTCGCCCGGTTTGTCGGCCGCATCCACGCCCACGACATAGTAGAAGAGCTTGTCCCCTGCCTTGAACCCGGCGCCGTTGTTATTGAACTTGTGCTCGGCCGTGTCCATATAAACGCCCGGCACACCGTCCTCGTAATCCATCAGGATATAACCGATCAGCGTCTTTTCGTCATCATACCCTTCGCCGATAACATTCACCGTCTCGGTACTCGAATAAAAATGCGCACACTTGACATTGGCTTTGTTGGCGACACGCAACGTCCCCTTTCCGCCGACTGTCTCATAGGAGAATTCGACATTGACCCACGGCGACGTCACGACGACCGGCTCGTCGGCTGTCGTCGTCGAAGCCTTTGCCGGATCCGAATCGGTATATCCGGGGTCGTCTCCGGCCAGCGCAACGACTTCGAGCGTATATTCCGTAGCGGGTTTTAGCCCCGAAAAAGAGACTTCCACGGCATCATACGAAGCGATCTCAGCCACGACGACCTCCTGTCCACCTTCAGTCGTCAGCAGTTTATAACCGAAAGCCGCAGCATGCTCCACGGCCGTCCACGAGGCCGCGAACGACGTGGGTTTGACGTCCTTGAAGACAATCCCGGGCGAAGCGAGTTTCACCGGCTGCGGATCGGGTTCGGATCCTTTGTCGTCATCACATCCCGAAAACAACGCCACGGCAAAGAAAGCCGCAAGCGCGGTAAGCATTTTGAAGATTTTCATTTTGAGAGATTTTTGGGTTAATACTTCGTGACAAGGCAAATATAACGGTTTTTCCGTATCGTTATACGCCCCTGTATACCAATAACAAATTGTATATCAGAATAATATGAAACAAAAAACCAGGACATGGCGGCAATGTATCCCCGGGTCGGAAATAAAAGTTACGATCCGTAACTAAAACCGCTCCCTTTCTGAAAAAATATTTTTTTTAATTTTTCGGAATTTCCCTGCGGGGAAGGCAGATGCAGCTTCGGAATGCCACCCGGACACGGACAACGAGAAAAAGCCCGCCGGGACGTTTTCATCTGTATTATTTTTGTACTTTTGCAAAGATTTACAGACTGATTACGGCCTCGGGCCGTCCTTCAAACATGGCAATACGATACTATAACGACGATTGTACCTTCCGGCTGCCGCAGAAACGCCTGACGGCGGCATGGCTGCGCGAAGTGGCCGAAGCGGAAGGGTATACGCTGGGCGATGTGAGCTACATTTTTTGCTCGGCGCAACGGCTCCTGGAGATGAACCGCCAGTGGCTCGGGCACGACTATTTCACCGACGTCATCACGTTCGATTACAGCGACCGCAAAGGCGAACGCATCGTTTCGGGCGACATTTTCATCGACGTCGAGACCGTAGCCGACAATGCCCGGCAATACGGCTGCACGACGCTCCAGGAAATGCGCAGGGTCGTCGTACACGGCGTGCTGCACCTCTGCGGCCAGGGCGACAAGACGCCCCGCACCAACGCGCAGATGCATCGCAAGGAGGATAAATACCTTAAATTCTGGGAGAACCCGGAGAATAATACCTGAATCCATGAAAACACGACTGTTGATTCTTCTTATCGGATTACTGTCCGCCGGCTGCCTGGGACGCAGGACAGCGAATGACAACACGGATAACAACGTTACGGCAGCCTTGCCTGCCGCCGATTCCGCCGTCGCCGAAACGGCCGTCGCCCCCGTGTGCGATTCCATCCCCGAAGCAAACCCGGAAGCCCGGAATTTCGAACGGCACGGGCCTTTCGTGGAGAACGACACGACGTTCCTTTACCAATCATCGGTTTACGATCCCGAACACGACCGCACCTCGCATTGCAGAGCATATATCGAAATGAACCGGGAATCGGAGTCCTACCGCCTGCTCGCCTCGTGCACGACACCCGGTTACAACGATTGGAACAGGGATAGTTTCGCGCAATACCTTGAATTACTCAAGGAGCAGCATCCCGAACCGCTCCCGGTCTATTCGCTGCAGGAGTGTCCCCGGGCATGGATTCCGATATGTTCCTACCGGGGCAAGTATTACGTGGACATGCTCTACTGGTATCCGATATGGATCACCGAATCGCTGTTCGTCCGGCAAATGATGGACGGCCCTTTTCCTTCGATCATCGACGCTTTCGAGCGCATCGACCCCACGCACTACTGCTTCCGGACAACGGCGGGTTATCTGGATATACAGCAGGTAGACGTCTACATCGTGGATCCCGTGCGCAAAATCGCCGTTTTCGCGTTCAGCGGAGAGGAGCCGGAAAATCCCCGGTACCTCGGTCTTTATGCCCCGCCTGAAACAGTCCGCGAAATGGATCTTATCGAATGGGATTTCACGGAGTCGCCCGACGGAGACGAAATCGATTGGGACGAGCCTGATTACGAGGCCCTGATCGCCGGGAGGAACACCGGCAGCGTCGATCTGCAGACAGAAAACAAACCAGAAGAATGACACTCGACTACGATATAATCGTCATCGGAGGCGGACATGCCGGCTGTGAAGCGGCCTCGGCTGCCGCACGCCTGGGGTCGCGCACGCTGCTGCTCACGATGGACATGTCCAAAATGGCCTCCATGTCGTGCAACCCGGCTGTCGGTGGAGTAGCCAAAGGACAGATAGTCAGAGAGATAGATGCTTTGGGAGGACAGATGGGACGCATTACCGACCTCACCGCGATCCAATTTCGGATGCTCAACCGTTCGAAGGGTGCGGCCATGTGGAGTCCCCGTGCACAATGCGACAAAACCCGTTTCTCGGAGGAGTGGCGCCATACGCTCGAAAACACGCTGAACCTTTACATCTGGCAGGACGCCGCCACCGAACTGCTGTTCGATACCTCTGCACCTAAACCACGCGTGACGGGCGTACGGACACGCATGGGCATCGAATTCGCTTGTAAAGCCGTCATACTTACCGCCGGCACGTTCCTCGACGGGCTGATGCACTGCGGCACATCGCACGCCGAGGGCGGCAGGGCGGGGGACGCCGCTTCGCACGGGATCACGGAATCCCTGCGCGCAATCGGATTCGAAACCGGGCGTATGAAAACCGGGACACCCGCACGCCTCGATGCCCGCACGATCGACTTCGAAATACTCGAACCGCAATACGGAGACGAAAACCCGGCCAAATTCTCCTTTTCACCTGACACACAACCGGTTAAAAACCAACTCCCTTGTTTTTTGGTCTACACGTCGGCCGAGGTGCACGACATCCTGCGCACAGGGTTCGACCGCTCGCCGCTGTTCAACGGGACGATAACGGGAATCGGGCCGCGCTACTGCCCGAGCATCGAAGACAAACTGCGTACATTCGCCGACAAAGACCAGCACCAGCTCTTCCTCGAACCCGAAGGACGCAGCACCAACGAATACTACCTCAACGGTTTTTCTTCGTCGCTGCCCTGGGAAATACAGTTGGAAGCACTGCATAAAATCCGGGGATTCGAAGACCTCCACATCTATCGCCCGGGCTATGCCATCGAATACGACTATTTTCCACCCACACAATTGCACCATTCGCTCGAAACAAAACTCGTTTCCGCCCTTTATTTCGCCGGGCAGGTCAACGGGACGACCGGATACGAAGAGGCCGCAGCCCAGGGGTTGATGGCCGGGATCAATGCACACCGGATGCTGAAAGGGGAGGAGGCCGTCGTATTGCAGCGCGACGAAGCCTATATCGGAGTGCTGATAGACGACCTTGTGACCAAAGGGGTGGACGAGCCCTACCGCATGTTCACCTCGCGTGCAGAATACCGCATCCTGCTCCGGCAGGACAATGCGGACATCCGGCTTACTCCTATCGGATATAAAATCGGGCTTATTACCCAAAAAAGATACGACTATTTCGTCAAAAAAAATACGCTCGTAGAATCGCTTATTTCTTTCGCTCGCCAACAGAGTATCAAAGCAGCCGAAATTAACGACTATTTAAAAGCAATAAATTCCGAACCTTTATCACAGGGAAGGAAGCTTTACGACATACTAATGCGGAATAATGTTTCGTTCGATTCGTTGCAAGCCGTCCTGCCGAAGCTCCGAAAATTCATCGAAACGAACCGGATGGAGGAAGAGGTGATCGAAGAGGCAGAAATCCAAATCAAATATAAAGGATATATTGAACGCGAAAAATTCATTGCAGAAAAACTACATCGGCTCGAAAACATACGGATTCCTGCGGATTTCGACTTTCACTCGATGAATTCCCTGACTATCGAGGCCCGGCAAAAACTGTCCCGAATCCGCCCTGAAAACATCGGGCAAGCCTCGCGCATACCCGGAGTTTCACCCGCAGACGTAAATGTTCTCTTGGTAAAATTCGGAAGATAGGGTAATGTTCCACGTGGAACCTATCAACCCACAATCTCCCGGAATAATTAAACCACGAGATTCTGTAAAGATTATCACTTCTATATTCTTTCCAAACAACCACCAAAGAAGACATATTCCACGTGGAACATATATATAAAACCCTTAAACACAAAAAAAACAAAAGAGGCCGCTAAAAAACGGCCTCTTAACAATATGTTCGTATTCTATAAAACAATCGTACACCAATTGTATTTATCCTCAGCTCGTCCGTACTGAATATCCTGCAATTTGTTGTACATCTCCAAGCAGCGCTTGCCCGGTTCGTCACCGAACTTCCATTCGCGACCCGTTTCCTTGTCGTAGATATAGCCGATAGGCGAGATCACCGCAGCCGTTCCGCAGGCGGCGCACTCTTCGAACGTCGAGAGCTCGTCGACCGCAACGGGACGCTCCTCGACCTTCATCCCCATATCCTTCGCCAACTGCCGCAGGCTCTTGTTGGTGATCGAAGGCAGGATCGAGGTCGATTTCGGCGTAATGTAAGTATTGTCTTTGATACCGAAGAAATTAGCGGCGCCGCACTCCTCGATATATTTCCGGTGGACTGCATCGACGAACATCGAATTGGCATATCCCTCCCGATTGGCCTCCTCGCCCGCTTCGAGGCTGGCGGCATAGTTGCCGCCGCACTTGACATCGCCCGTTCCACGTGGAGCAGCACGATCCTGCTCTCGGTCGATGGCAACCAGGATCGGCTTGATTCCCTCCTTGAAATAAGCACCCACAGGTGAACAGTAAACAATCAGCAAGGCGTCTTTTGCAGGTTTGACTCCCAGACCGGCCGTCGTGCCGAACATCACCGGACGCAGATAGAGCGACGCCCCAGTTCCGTAAGGGGGAATATAGGCTTCATTCCGCCGAACTACCTCAACGCAGGCATTGACGACCATTTCGATGGTCGGCAGCGGGAGGCAAAGCCGTTCGGCCGAAGACCGGAGGCGGCGGGCATTGTCCTCGACACGGAACAGGCGGACTTTCCCATCGACCCCGCGAAAGGCCTTGAGCCCTTCGAAAAGTTCGATGCCATAATGCAGGCACGAAGCCGACATGTGCATCTTGATGTACTCGTCGCTCGTAACCTCCATATCACTCCATTTACCATCCGTAAAATAATAACGGACGTTGACGTCGGTCTTGTGATAGTCGAAACCCAAGGCACTCCAATCAATATTTTCCATTATAGTAAAATTTAAAGGTTTTTCTAAATTATCCCCATACAGCAAAGGAAAACGGATAAAAGCAAACCGCCAATTGATCCATAGACCGTATTATCCTACGATAGCACCGTTATTCGTATTTCCGTCGGGGCCCAGCAGCAGCAATTTTCCCGAAGCATCTTCGGCCATGAGGATCATGCCCTGCGACAAGATCCCTTTCAGTTCACGGGGAGCAAGGTTCACAAGAACCAGCACCCTGCGCCCTATCAGCTCTTCGGGCGTAAAATATTCCGCAATTCCAGAAACAATCGTCCGCTGGTCGATCCCCGTGTCCACCGTCAATTTCAGCAATTTCTTCGTCTTGGCGACCTTTTCCGCCGCAAGGATCGTAGAAACCCGGATATCCATTTTCTGGAAATCGTCAAACAGTATCGTATCTTTCTGAGGTTCAATATTTTGCGGATTTTCAGCAGCCAGGTTGGCCTCTTTCGTCGCCGCAAGCTTGTCCAACTGGCGCTGGATCACGTCGTCCTCGATCTTCTCGAAGAGCAACGACGCCTCGCCGATCTTATGCCCGGCAGCGATCAGATCCATCGCCCCGAGGCGCTCCCATCCGAATTTCTCCACGGCGAGCATCTCCAGGATCTTCGACGCCGAAAAAGGCATGAAAGGCTCGATGGCAATCGCCGTATTGGCCGTAATCTGCAACGCGATGTTGAGAATCGTTTTCACGCGCCCGGGATCGGTCTTGATGACTTTCCACGGCTCGGTGTCCGCCAGATACTTGTTGCCGATACGTGCAATGTTCATGGCATCCTTAAGGGCTTCGCGGAAACGGTAGTTCTCGATATTGGCCTCGAGCGAACCCTTCACGGCAGCTACTTCCGTAACTGTCTGACGGTCATAATCATTCATCTCTCCACAGGCAGGAACCTCGCCGCCGTAATATTTCTGCGTAAGCACCAGCGCACGGTTGACGAAATTTCCCAGCACAGCGACCAGCTCATTGTTGTTGCGGGCCTGGAAATCCTTCCATGTAAAGTCGTTATCCTTGGTTTCGGGGGCATTGGCACACAGCACATAGCGCAATACGTCCTCCTTTCCGGGGAACTCCTCCAGGTATTCATGCAGCCACACCGCCCAGTTGCGCGAGGTCGAAATCTTATCGCCCTCAAGGTTCAGGAACTCGTTGGCCGGCACGTTCTCGGGCAGTATATACCCCCCGTGCGCCTTGAGCATCGAGGGGAAGACGATGCAGTGGAACACGATATTATCCTTGCCGATGAAATGCACCATCTTGGTGTCTTCCGACTTCCAGTACCTTTCCCAATCGGGCGTAAGGTCTTTCGTGGCGGATATGTAACCGATCGGAGCGTCGAACCACACATAGAGCACCTTCCCTTCGGCACCCTCCACGGGCACGGGGATGCCCCAGTCGAGGTCACGGCTCACGGCACGGGGCTGCAATCCGCCGTCGAGCCAGCTCTTGCACTGTCCGTAAACATTCGTCTTCCACTCCTTATGCCCATCGAGTATCCACTCGCGGAGGAAGCCTTCGTATTGATCCAGCGGGAGATACCAGTGCTTCGTCTCCCTTTTGACAGGAACCGACCCCGACACGGCGCTATGCGGGTCGATCAGCTCGTCGGGCGAGAGGGTAGACCCGCATTTCTCGCACTGGTCGCCGTAGGCACGCTCGTTCCCGCATTTGGGACAAGTACCGACGATATAACGGTCGGCAAGGAACGTCTGCGCCTCCTCGTCGTAATACTGCATGGTGGTCTTCTCGATGAATTTCCCCTCGTCGTAGAGTTTGCGGAAAAATTCCGAAGCGGTCGCAGCATGGGTCGCCGACGAAGTCCGCGAATAGATGTCGAACGACATTCCCAACCCCTCGAACGACTTTTTGATCAGGTTATGGTAACGATCCACGATCTGCTGCGGGGTCACCCCCTCCTTGCGGGCCTTGATGGTGATGGGCACGCCGTGCTCGTCCGATCCGCAGA
>ENA-OROP01003400-OROP01003400.1-human-gut-metagenome-genome-assembly--contig:-NODE-3400-length-10286-cov-2.652429_pt1 | contig 10286 bp, 10 predicted proteins | sample MGYA00242132_ERZ509056 | MGnify/ENA primary metagenome ERZ509056 (study PRJEB26280, sample SAMEA2338768) | human gut metagenome | biome: human gut; feature: human-associated habitat; material: faeces...
ACGCCTGGGAGAGACAGAACCCTTTTCTGATGAAGCAGACATGGAACTGGCGTTTGAAGGGGGAGCACGGATGGTTCTGGGGGAACATTACCGCATGCATCCGGATGTAAAACTTCTTTCCCTGGAGTTAATGGGGCTGTTTGGGGAGATGGAAGTATTTTTAAATGAAAACAGCGAATTTGATGACAGGGAGACAGTCCTTGATCTGTATTTTAAGATCCGTGATTTCCTTTATGTAAGTGACCGGCTGGATGAAAATTACAGGATATACAGCCGCTTACTGGCGGATGGCTCTTTTATGGTAAAACTGATGTGTGTCAATCCTTCCAGATGCCTGCGGGAATGCCTGGACCGGGGCGTGAGTACAGTGTTTTTTTCTGCAACGCTGCTGCCGATCCGTTATTATAAGGAACTTTTAAGCGGAAGCCAGGAAGAATATGCCGTGTATGCAAAATCTCCTTTTCAGGCAGATAGACGGCTGGTACTTGCGGCTTCTGATGTAAGCAGCCGTTACAGCAGACGGGGCAGGACCCAGTATGAGCGGATCGCTGACTATATAGAAGGGGTCATAGGAGGAAAGACAGGAAATTACATGATCTTTTTCCCATCCTATCAGTTTCTGTTTCAGGTACAGAAGGTTCTTGAGGAACGGCAGGAACAGGGAAAGTTAAAATTTGAATGGAAAGCCCAGTCATCGAATATGTCAGAAGAAGAAAGGGAAGAATTTCTTTTAAGTTTTAAGGAAGAACCAAAGGAGTCATTTGCTGGTCTTTGTGTAATGGGCGGTATTTTTTCAGAAGGAATCGACCTGATCGGAAATCGTCTGATCGGAGCGGCTGTCATTGGAACTGGTCTGCCACAGGTGAGCTGTGAGCGCGAAATCCTGAAAGAATATTATGATGCAAAAGGAGAGCAGGGGTTTGATTATGCGTATCGTTATCCCGGAATGAACAAAGTACTTCAGTCAGCGGGGCGTGTGATCCGTACGGAAAAAGATAAAGGGGTAATTCTTCTGATGGATGAAAGATTTACAGGTCGGGACTACAGGATGCTGTTTCCCCGAGAATGGAATGATGCGGCTGTCTGCATTCTGGAAAATGTAGAACAGCAGCTTGGAGCTTTCTGGAAAAGGGAAGAAAAGAAATAAACTGGTAGAAAGAAGATGCCGGGAATCTGACAAAATATGTCTGCTTGACAGAAAGAAAATATCAGGTATACTATGTTCAATTACTATTGAAAAGAAGATGCAGAAGAGATTGAAAATACTGTGAACAAAGCATCAGAAAGAATATACAAAAAAGGAGAAATACATGAAAACTGGAAACAGTTTGAGAAGATGGAAATTTTTGACAGCTGGACTGACTGTAATGACATTGGGAATGTCAGGGATACTGCCGGTATCGGCAAGCAGCATGCTTTCTGTAACGGATGAAGCACAGATTCGTCCGATCAAGGATGGTTCAGAAAAGTATCTGATGAAAAGTGATGGATTTTACTGTCTGAAAGATGATGGAAGTAAGGACGATACAGCAGCAGTTCATTATTTTGATCATGTCAAAATAGATGGAACCGTTTTGGATGGCTTTTATTATCATGATGAAAGTGGCTGTTTTCAGGCTGGCAGTTCACATATGGTGAAGCTCACAAAACTCAGCTGCTCAGAAAATCCAGATAATGCAGAAGAGCCAGTGGAATTTGACGGATACTATATGGTCAATAATCTGGGTAAACTGACGGCAGCACCGCAGGTGCGCTATATCAGTAATTATACGGTCGATAAAACAACCTATGACGGTTATTATTATTTTGACGAAAATGGCAAAATGGTCACGGAACCGGGAACACATGAATTGGAAATGACTTCGAACGGACAGAAGTTTTCCGGGCTTTATTATTTTGGAGGAACAAATGGAGTGCTGGTGCAGGAAGCCGGCATGACAGAAGATGGATTTCCGGTAGATGAGACTGGCAAGGTGACCGGTCTGGAAAATCTTGGTATCGATACGTTGAAACCACAGCTGGAAGCCATGATTTCCGGATATGACGGGGAATGGAGTGTTTATGTAAAAGATCTTGAGAGTAACGAAGATTTTGCACTGAATGATAAACCATTATACTCGGCAAGTCTGATCAAAGCATTTGTTATGGCAAAAACATATCAGGATATGGATGATGTTCTGAAAAATGAAGCTGCACAGATGAAAACAACAGTGGATAATACAAAAGTACAGGACAAAGTGAATACACTTCTGTGGAACATGATCACGGTCAGCGATAATGAATCCTGCAATGAACTGGGAAGATTGCAGTCAGATACATATGATTTTATAGATGGGGCAAAACAGGTAAATAAATATCTGAAAAAAGAGGGATATACGAAGACCAGTTATCAGAGCACACTGCATCCGTCAGCATCGAAACTCATTACACTTGGTGGGCATAATCAGACAACAGTTACAGACTGTGGAAAACTTCTTGAACGGATCTACAGAGGAGAATGTGTGAGCAAAGAGGCATCAGAAGAGATGTTGGATCTCCTGAAAAATCAGCAGAATACATCTAAGATTCCGGAAGGACTTGGTGTAGACGTTCCAACTGCTAATAAGACCGGTGAGACGGATGAAGACCAGCATGATATCGCAATTGTATATGGAACAAAAACAACATATATTCTGTGTGTGATGTCGGAGAATGCGTCCAATGCAATCGCCAACATTCGAAACATATCCAGAGTTGTCTATAATTATCTGAATCTGTAGTTGCTGTGTACGATGGCTTTCGTTGATTTTTTCCGGAAAATCATGTATAATAATAGATTGTAATAAAATAGGTTTTTTGTCTGCTGACATGACAGTGCTGAATGATGGCAGATGACAGTAAATACAGGAGGAGAGAAATAAATGCGAGTCGATGCAGATGACTTTGCCCGACCTTGCGGGGACGGGAAAATGCACCATGAAATAAAGGAAATACTGATTGAACCAGGAGCTGTAAATGCGCTTGAAGAAGCTATGTCAGAGGGATTTCTTAAAGAATATATATCTCCGCTTCTGATCTGTGACACAAATACGTGTAAGGCAACGGAGAAACTTATGGAAGATATTTTTGACCGATGTCAGGTTCTGGTTCTGGATGCGGATGATCTTCAGGCAGATCAGCATGCAATCGAAATTGTTGAGAACTATATGGATGAGGATATTGATCTGATTCTGGCTGTTGGTTCGGGTACTGTGCACGATATCAGCAGGTATGTGGCTTTTCAATATAAAATTCCTTTTATTTCCGTCCCCACAGCAGCAAGTGCTGAAGGTTTTGTATCTACAGAAGCAGAGATGGTCTGGAATGGTCAGAAAAAAATGATAGCCGCGGAAGCACCAATTGCCGTATATGCAGATACGGATATTTTTGCAAACGCGCCGACAGAACTGAACCTTTCCGGAGCAATAAGAGTGAACAGCAGTGATACATATCTGACCGAAAGAAAGATATCAGAGACACAGATCAAAGAAGGAGATCCGGATACCTGTGAGAAACTGATGTATGCATTGCTACGGTCTGGTGTTGCCGGTCAGGCAGAAGGAGAATGATTATGAGAGTTGGAATGGGTTATGACGTTCATAAACTGACGGAAGGACGGAAACTGATCCTGGGTGGAGTAGATATTCCGTGGGAAAAGGGACTCCTTGGACATTCTGATGCAGATGTATTGATCCATGCAGTCATGGATGCATTGCTTGGAGCCGCTGCACTTGGAGACATCGGCAAACATTTTCCAGATACAGATCCGGCTTATAAGGGGATTTCCAGTATTAAACTGCTGGTTCATGTGGCGGAACTGCTTAGGAAGCAGGGATATGCAGTAGGAAACATTGATGCAACAGTGATTGCACAGAAGCCGAAAATGGCACCACATATTCCGCAGATGCGCAAAAATATGGCAGATGCACTTGGAATTCCGGAATCAAAGATCAATATAAAGGCAACGACAGAAGAAGGACTCGGATTTACCGGAAGAGGAGAAGGGATTGCTTCTCAGGCAATCTGCCTTCTTATCGAGAAACAGGACTGATCTGCAGGGAACAGTTTTCTGGGATTCTGTTAAGAAGTAATATATCGGAGGAAAGAGACATGAAACTTTTTAATACAATGTCACGAAGAAAAGAAGAATTTGTACCTCTGGAAGAAAGGTACGTATGTATGTGTGCGGACCAACAGTGTACAATCTGATCCATATCGGAAATGCAAGACCGATGATTATTTTTGATACGGTACGACGTTATCTGGAATACAAAGGATATGAGGTGAATTATGTATCCAACTTTACAGATGTAGATGACAAAATCATCAAAAAAGCAATTGAAGAAGGTGTGAGCGCAGAGGAAATCTCACAGCGTTATATTGCCGAATGCAAGAAGGATATGGCTGGAATGAATGTAAAACCGGCAACGACGCATCCGCTTGCAACGCAGGAGATTGACGGAATGATCGATATGATCCAGACACTGATCGACAAAGGATATGCATATCCGGTAGCCGATGGTACTGTATACTTCCGTGTAAAGAAGTTCAAAGAATACGGTAAGCTTTCTCATAAGAACCTGGATGATCTGCAGTCAGGATTCCGTTCCCTGCAGGTATCCGGTGAAGATCAGAAAGAAGATCCGCTTGACTTCGTACTCTGGAAACCAAAGAAAGAAGGGGAACCGTTCTGGAAATCTCCATGGTGCGACGGAAGACCGGGATGGCATATTGAATGCTCCGTTATGTCCAAAAAATATCTGGGTGATGAAATTGATATTCATGCCGGTGGTGAGGACCTTGTATTCCCTCATCATGAGAATGAGATTGCACAGAGTGAATGCTGCAATGGAGTTCCATTTGCAAAATACTGGATGCACAATGCATTCCTGAATATCGATAACCGTAAGATGTCAAAATCTCTCGGAAACTTCCGTACAGTTCGCGAGATCGGAGAGCAGTATGATCTGCAGGTGCTTCGTTTCTTCATGCTGAATGCACATTACAGAAGTCCGCTGAATTTCAGTGCAGATCTGATGGAATCATCAAAAAATGCGCTTGAGAGAATTACAGAAGCAGCAGCAAGACTTCGTGACCGTCAGGCAGCAGCAACCGTACAGGAAGCAACAGAGGACGAGAAGAAACTGATGCAGGAAGAAGCTGCATTTGTAACAAAATTTGAAGAATCCATGGATGATGATTTCAATACAGCAGATGCACTTGCAGCAGTATTTGAGCTTGTTAAATTTGCAAATACCAATGTACAGGAAGGTAGCTCAAAAGAATTTGCAGGACATACACTTGAAGTTATGACAAAACTCTGTGATGTTCTCGGACTGACTCTTGAGAAGAAAGAAGAAATCCTTGATGAAGAGATCGAAAACCTGATCGCAGAGCGTCAGGCGGCCAGAAAGGCTAAAGATTTTGCAAGAGCTGACGAGATCAGAGGTCTGCTCCTGGATAAGGGGATTGAGCTGAAAGACACTCGCGAGGGCGTAAAATGGAAACGAATCTGATACAGCTGAAGGAACTGTTTCATTTGGAAGACCAGGATCTGCGGAGTTATTCTCCGCTGACACTGGCATATATCGGAGATGGAGTTTATGAACTTATTATTCGGACAATACTTGTTAAGAAGGGAAATTGTCCGGTAAACCGTCTTCACAAAAAAGCGAGCAGTCTCGTAAAGGCTGGAGCACAGTCTGCGATCATGGAAGTCATTGAAGAGGAACTGACACCGGAAGAACTGAGTGTTTATCGGAGAGGGCGTAATGCACATTCTCCGACAATGGCGAAACATGCGACGATGGCAGATTATCGCAGAGCAACAGGATTTGAGGCTCTGATGGGATATTTATATTTGAAAGAGGATTACACACGGATGCTCACTTTGGTCCGTATGGGAATCGGAGAGGACATATTATGAGTGAACAGATAGAAGGACGTAATGCGGTGCTGGAAGCTTTCCGTTCTGGCAAATGCGTAGACAAGCTTTTTATTCTGGATGGCTGTCAGGATGGTCCGGTAAGAACGATCGCGAGAGAGGCACGAAAGACAGACACCATTATTAACTATGTAAGCAAAGAGAGACTTGATCAGCTCAGTGAGACGCATGCACATCAGGGCGTGATTGCGCAGGTTGCTGCTTATGATTATAGTACCGTGGATGAAATTCTTGCAAGAGCAGAGGAAAAAGGTGAGGCACCGTTCCTTATTATCCTGGATAATGTGGAAGATCCGCATAATCTTGGAGCAATTATCCGTACCGCAAATCTTGCAGGAGCGCATGGAGTGATCATTCCAAAAAGACGTGCAGTGGGACTGACTTCTACAGTAGCAAAGACTTCCGCCGGTGCGATCAATTATACACCAGTTGCCAAGGTGACAAATATTGTAAGAACAATTGAAGAACTTAAAGAAAAAGGCATCTGGTTTGTTTGTGCGGATATGGGTGGTGAGACTATGTATGACCTTGATCTGACAGGACCAATGGGACTTGTGATCGGAAATGAAGGAGAAGGTGTCAGCCGTCTGGTAAGAGAAGCATGTGATTTTACTGCATCCATACCAATGAAAGGTGATATAGATTCTCTGAATGCTTCTGTGGCAGCAGGGGTCCTTGCATATGAGATTGTAAGACAGCGACTGGCAAAAGCAGGTAAATAAAGGGGAAACTTATATGGGCCGTTATGATCAGTACAGTGATGAGGAACTGATTGTCAGGCTGCGAGAAGGAGAGACAGAAATCTCGGATTACCTGATGGAAAAATATAAAGAATTTGTCCGCAAAAAGGCAAGAGCCATGTTCCTGATCGGGGGAGAGACAGATGACCTGATTCAGGAGGGCATGATCGGTCTTTTTAAGGCAATTCAGAATTATCAGGCAGATAAAGAAACTTCTTTTCGTACGTTTGCGAGTCTGTGTATTGACCGGCAGCTTTACAGTGCAGTTCAAAATTCCAACAGACAAAAGCATCAGCCGCTGAATTCGTATGTTTCATTGAGTGATGAGAATGAGTCTGATCATCTCGAGGGGGCCTGGTCAGAAGATCCGGAAGCACTTATTATTGATCAGGAAAGTACAAGAACTCTGGAACGCGAGATCACGAAAGTTTTAAGTCCGATGGAGAATAAAGTCCTGGATTATTATCTCCGGGGATACGGGTATGTGAAGATTGCAGAGATTATGGGAAAAACACCGAAATCAATTGATAATGCGCTGCAGCGTATCCGTGGAAAAATACGCAATTTTTCTGCACCTGTACAAAAGTGATGTTCTGTTATGCACAGAAACACTTTTCCCTTTCCTTTTTTGGATAAAAGTAGTAATATTATAGCAATATCAAAGAGAGTTCTCTTGGATATGAAAGTATGAAAGGAGAAGCATAATATGGCAAAGATCAATAAATATTGGGGATATGTAGCAGTTGGAGCGGTAGCTGCCGCAGCGGCAGGAGCTATCGCAGCACTTGTATTGAAGAAAGATCCGTTAGATGATTTTGATGACTTCGATGATGATTTCGAAGATGAGGCAGGCGAAGAAGAAACTGCTGAGAAAGAAGAAAAGAAAGAAACAAGCGAAGATTTTGCATCCTGGGATGAAGCAGAAGAAGCTGTAGAGAAAGCAGTAGAAGAAACTGCTGAAACAGCAGATGCAGAAGAGGTTGTTGAAGAAGTGATCAAAGAAGAAAAAGAAGACGAAGATACAGAAGAGGAATAAATAATCCTTCATGGATAAGTAGAACTGCTGTTTTATGAATGCACTGCATTTGTAGGACGGCAGTTTTTTATGTTAAAAAGAGAGACAGACCTTTATGGTCTGCCTCTCTTGAAATAGTTGTGTTTATTTAGGAAGTCTGAAAGAACTCTTCAGAGATACGATACGGTTAAATACCGGAGCACCTTCTTTAGAATCATGAATATCTGCACAGTAGAATCCGTTTCTTACAAACTGGAAACTGTCATAGCCTTTTGCTTCCATAAGAGCCGGCTCAACATAAGCAGTGACAGTTGTAAGAGAGTTTGGATTTACGTTCAGAGAACCATCTTCTTTGTTGTATACACCTTTTTCTTCGTCTACAATGTTTTCGTAAAGACGTACAGTTGCTTCTTTGGCATTTGTAGCTTCTACCCAGTGAATCGTTCCTTTTACTTTACGTCCGTCCGGAGCGTTTCCGCCTTTTGTTGCCGGATCATAAGTACAATGTACAACTCGTACTGTACCGTCATCATCTGCTTCATATCCTGTACAGGTTACAAAATAAGCATTCATCAGACGTACTTCTGTACCAACGAAAAGTCTCTTGTATTTACGTGGTGGATCGATCATGAAGTCATCGCGTTCAATATATAATTCACCGCTGAATGGAATCTTACGGGTTCCAAGTGTTTCATTTTCCATGTTATTCGGAGCATCGAGATATTCAACCTGTCCTTCCGGATAGTTGTCGATCACGAGCTTGATTGGATCCATAACTGCCATCATACGAGGGCGTTTTAATTTCAGGTCTTCACGGATACAGTACTCAAGCATTGCATAGTCTACGGAGCTGTTTGCTTTGGAGACACCGCAGAGATCTACGAACATTTTGATGGATTCCGGTGTAAAGCCTCTTCTGCGAAGAGCTGCGATGGAAACAAGACGTGGATCATCCCATCCGTCTACGATTCCGTCTTCAACCAGTTTCTTAATATAACGTTTACCTGTTACGACGTTGGTCAGATACAGTTTCGCAAATTCAATCTGTTTCGGCGGATGTGGGTATTCCAGCTCACGAACGACCCAGTCATAAAGCGGACGATGGTCTTCGAATTCCAGTGTACAGATGGAGTGTGTGATTCCCTCGATAGCATCCTCAATCGGATGAGCAAAGTCATACATTGGATAAATGCACCAGGTGTCGCCGGTTCTGTGGTGGGTCATATGAGCAACACGGTAGATGACCGGATCACGCATGTTCATGTTAGGAGATGCCATATCGATCTTGGCACGAAGAACTTTTTCTCCATCGGCATATTTGCCTTCTTTCATTTCTTCAAAAAGCTGGAGATTTTCTTCAACAGAACGGTTACGGTACGGGCTCTCTTTTCCAGGCTCTGTCAGAGTTCCACGGTACTGGCGGATCTCATCGGCAGTCAGGTCACAGACATAAGCTTTTCCTTTTTTGATCAGTTTGATGGCTGCTTCATACATCTGTCCAAAGTAATCAGAAGCAAAGAAAAGTCTGTCCTCCCAGTCAGCACCAAGCCATTTGATATCAGCTTTAATAGATTCTACAAATTCACTTTTTTCTTTTGTAGGGTTTGTATCATCAAAACGCATATTAAACTTGCCGTTGTATTCCTGGGCAAGTCCGTAATTCAAAAGAATGGATTTGGCATGTCCGATATGGAGGTATCCATTAGGCTCCGGTGGGAAGCGGGTGTGTACGGTATCATAAACACCCTCTGCAAGGTCTTTATCAATGATGTTTTCAATAAAATTTTTAGAAACGGTTTCGTTTTCCATCTCTTTCCCTCCTGAATGTTTCTTTAAAGGTTAATCATATCATAAAAACGCCGGATTTAAAAGATTTCAAGAGAAAAATATCGAGAAATAAATGTAAAAAAACACAAAGGCAAAAAAATCAAATTGCCTGTTGACAGGGTATGCTTTTTCTGTTAATATTATCAACTGTGAGCGACAGAAATGTCCGCTTATGGAAATGCTGCTGTGGCTCAGTCGGTAGAGCGTCGCCTTGGTAAGGCGGAGGTCACGGGTTCGATTCCCGTCAGCAGCTTTATTTTTTTGCAAAAATGAAAGTTGGCATATATTCCTTGCAGATATGGGAATTGGTGCCGACTTTTTTACATTTTCACGGTTGCACGATGTTAGGTGACAGGGTATACTGTTACAGAAGTAAATGCTTTGATTTACACAAACAGAAAACAGTAGAAAAGGGATATTATATGAGAAAAATCATACTTGCTTCTGCTTCACCAAGACGCAGAGAGCTTCTGGCGGCAGCCGGTGTTATTTTTCAGGTATGCGCAGCTGACGGAGAGGAAAAGATTACTTCGGATAAACCAGAAGAAATCGTTCGAGAGTTGTCGGAACAGAAAGCAACTGCAGTTGCACTGAATTTTGATATGGAAGAGGGGACGGTTGTGATCGGAGCAGACACAATTGTTTCTTATAATAATGAAATCCTCGGAAAACCGGTCGATGAGTCCGATGCATTCAAGACACTTAAAATGCTTCAGGGAAATATACATCAGGTATATACAGG
>ENA-OROP01003406-OROP01003406.1-human-gut-metagenome-genome-assembly--contig:-NODE-3406-length-10267-cov-4.090971_pt1 | contig 10267 bp, 10 predicted proteins | sample MGYA00242132_ERZ509056 | MGnify/ENA primary metagenome ERZ509056 (study PRJEB26280, sample SAMEA2338768) | human gut metagenome | biome: human gut; feature: human-associated habitat; material: faeces...
TTCAAGCCTCGGCCTTCAGGCCGAGGTAGTTGACTTATAACCAGTTAGAAATTTTCCTTCATTCCATAGTGCTACTTTCTTCTGAGGACAAGTTTCCCTTATTTTCCTTGAGTCCAGATAGAATCTACACATCTTGATTAACTCTTAAGGAGAGAGAAGTGAATAAAACCGAACTTATCGAAGTATTGGCAGAAAAATCCGGCGCAACCAAATTGCTCACCGAAAAGGTCATTAACGCGTATCTCGAGACTGTGATGGACACTGTAGCCAAAGGTGATACCGTTTCATTAGTGGGATTTGGTGCGTTCTCAAAGGTTCACCGTAACGCCCGCACAGGAAGAAACCCTGCAAACGGACAAACAATTCAGCTTCCGGCCACTGAACTTCCTAAGTTCGTTCCCGGGAAGATCTTTAAAGACAAAGTGAAGGGTCAATAGCAGAGAAAATAGTTGGGGGTTGGGTCCCGCTTCCTGATAAGGGAGGCGGGACTAATTTTTTTGATAAGAGTAAATTTAAATACCATATTTTTGCTAAGGTTCAATACCTATAAAATTGTTGATCAACAACTTTCAAGGGAAAAAGATTTTTTATAGTCAGTAAAAGCTACAAAATCAGGCAAGTTGCGCGCAGGGGAAAGCGGGGGCGGGCTTTATAAAAAAAGAAGATACTTAACCTCTGCTATTAGAACATGAATACCTCAAAAATCAAACTTCTTGCAGCAATCCTCGCATTTGGTTTTTCTCCTCTGGCCTTCTCTCAAACAACGCCATCTCCGACTTTGGGAATGGAGATTCTCAAGGATTTGGGGAATGTCAAAGACATGGTGGAAGTTCCTGACGGTCCTTTCCACGCCGTCGAAAATCAAGGCGGTGGAATTTTGTTTATAAGTTCGTCAGGACGTTTCGTTTTGGGGGGTGTAGCGTTTGATATCTGGAATAAAAAGCAGTTGCGCACCGTCAATGATATGCGCTACGCCTTCAATCACATTGACTTTAAAACGCTTGGAGTCAATTTCGACGAGATTAAAGCCATTGAATTCGGAAACGGCAACAAAGAAGTGGTGATCTTTGCGGATCCGAACTGTATGTGGTGTCACCGTCTGGTTGAAGAGACCTTAAATGACCAGGCTCTTACTAAGGAATACAAGTTCAAAGTTGTAGCGGTTCCTGCTCTTGGAAATGATTCTTTCATCAAAACCAAACGGCTTTATTGTGCTAAGAAAACAAAGCCCGAAGTTTTATTGGATGCCATGATGCACGATAAAACATTGTCTCTGGAACAAGTTCCCAACTGCAACACTTCTGGTTTGGACAAGAGGCTTGTAATTTCAGAGGCAGTCGGCGTCAAAAGTGTTCCTTTTATTGTTGCCCCGGACGGAAGATTTACAACTGGGAAACCGAGAGACTTAAAGGCTTGGTTGGAGTTAGGCGAAAAAGAAAATGAGCGTCAGGCTCAAATCTATCGTCAGGCAATTAAAGAAGCGGCTGCAAAACTCACAAAGCAGACAGGATCTTCAATTCATCAATCCGAAACGTCTGAAATCAAAAAATAAAGGAGGGAAGTTTCGTGGGCCTCTTTGACTTCTTTAAATCGAAGGATGATGACGAATCTAAGATCGGGATACCGTCTGATGAACGTACATCCTCTTTTATGCGTCCTTTGGCTTTCGATGAAGAAAACAATCTCTTTATCTTAGAAGACAAGGCGCTTGCCTTTGCATTTCAGTGTTTGCCGTTAAACGGCACAAGCGACGGCTTGCAGGAGCGAATCAAAGAACTTCTGCAAATGGAGTTCCCGCACGACACGATCATGCAGTTTTGCCTGTTTCGGTCCCCGGACATTGAAATGGAACTTAAGGATTACCGCGAGCTGAGGCCCACAGTAATTCAGGATCCGATTTTGCGAGACAGTGTTAAAAGCCGGGAAAACTTTCTTCGGACGCATACGAGAGAGATGATCGAAACAACTCTTTCGAACGGAGCCTTTTACCGCAACGGGATCATTGTTGATTTGAAATTGATGGTGAGTGTAATTATTCCCATCAAAAACGAGTTACCGACTTCTGAAGACATAGAGCGTGCGAAAAACATCAGCGTGGCTGTGAAATCATCCCTTACAACGATCTGCCTATGTCCGGTTGAAGTAGACGCGAACCGTTACCTGAGATTCATTTCCCCGATGATTAATTGGAGTCGGAATGCTGCATGGACTAACAATTTCGTCGGTTTATGGGAACCGAGCACTCCGCTGTCCAAACAAGTGTTTGATTGGGATACTAACTTGGAAGTTACGTCAGAGGATTTGAAACTCGGTGACTACGCTTATTGTCGCGTCTGTTCCGCAAAGCAATTTCCTGAGATGTATTACTTCGGAGAAGCGGCGAAATACACAGGTAATATTGACGGCTCGACAGATTCTCTGATGTTTCCTTATGCGGTCTGCATCAATTGTTATTTCCCGGATCGAGACGCACTAAAAACTTCGGTTCGAACAAAGCGTCAATTTACGGTTAATCAGGCGTTCGGACCGATTGCTAAATATTCTCCCGAACTATTGGACAAGAAACAAAGTTTCGACATTTTGGACGCCAGTATGCGAGACGGCGCAAAGGCCATGAAGATCTCAGGTTCCGTTTTGGTATTCGGCAAAACCAAGGTTGAGTGTGAATCAAATGCTAGAGCTTTGATGGGATCCTGGCGAGAAAAGTGGTTCACATTGATGTTGGATAAATATGTCCAGTTGCCCGTTTTTACCCAGTGTTTGCCGATGAACGCAAACAACGGAATGTCCAGGTTCCTGTTCAGGACAAAGACCGTTACTACCGATCAGGCAGCAGTATTACTTCCGATTTTCGGAGAATGGAAGGGTACAGGCACCGGGCATCTTCTGATGAGTTCGAGAAACGGTCAAATCATGAGTTTCTCTCTGCACGATACAGGATCGAACAAGAACTGCGTGGTTGCAGCTCAGTCAGGTTCGGGTAAATCTTTCTTTATTAACGAGTTGATTGTTTCGTACCTATCTGAAGGCGCACAAATTTGGGTCATTGACGCGGGTAAGTCTTATAAAAAGCTTTGCGCAGACTTTGAGGGAGACTTTTTACAGTTTGACGAAGAGACTGACATCCGAATGAATCCCTTTGAGTTGATCGAGGATTATGAAGATGAAGAGGATACGTTGGTTTCTTTGCTGCTGAATATGGCGAGCCAAAGCGGAAACATCTCTGACATTCAGACCACGGGGCTAAAGAAAGCTCTTCACGATCTCTGGAAAGAGAAAGGTAAGGAGGCAACTATTGATGATGTTGCTTCCAGGCTATTGAATTTTGAAGACGGAAGATTAAAAGACATCGGGACTCAGCTTTATCCTTTCACGAGTGAGGGAGGCTATGGCCGCTACTTTAAGAAGGGTAATAACGTCAGCTTCAAGAACAAGTTCACAGTGTTGGAATTGGACGAGCTTCAGGGGAAGAAGCACCTTCGTCAAGTCATTCTTCTTCAGTTAATCCTGCAAATTCAGCACGACGTTTATTTGGGAGACCGTTCCCGCAAGAAGATCGTTGTTGTGGATGAAGCTTGGGACCTTTTGAAAGAAGGCGAGGTGGCGAGCTTCATGGAAGCTGCTTATCGTAAGTTCCGTAAATACAACGGTGCCGTTCTGATTGCCACCCAGTCCGTCAGTGACCTCTATGAAAATCCGGTTGGAAGAGCGATTGCAGAAAACTCAGCAACGATGTGTCTTCTTGGTCAGAAACCGGAAGCCATTGAGTCGGTGACAAAGAAAGGCCAGCTCGAACTTTCTCCTGCTTACGTAAATCTTTTGAAGTCTGTTCATACAGAAGCCGGTGTCTTCTCCGAGATTTTCGTCAAGAGCGAAAGAGGCTATGGAATTTACCGTCTCATTGTGGACGATTATTCAAAACTTCTGTACTCCACTTCTCCTGATGAGCTGTCGGCAATCCAACGTTGGATTGATGAGGGTTACTCGAATACAGAAGCTATTCATAAAGTTCTGGAAGAGCGTAAAGCTCGTAATTCTTAATTATCCGCTTGGAGAAAATATGCCTGAAAACGTTAATTACTATCACATCACACCCCTGATAAACGATCTCGCTCGCTACTTTAATAAATATCGCTTGGTTTCTGTTGAATCGAAGGAATTGGGGATAAAACTTGAGGCTAAAGATCTTGCCACTTTTAGACCGTTTCCGAACAAAATCTATGTCATGGGTAGTCTGAAACTGCCCCGTAATAGAAAAGCAAAAGGAATATTGATAAGAAAAGAAGGTAAGCCCGTTTTAAATTATTCGGTAGCTTCTTTATGGGAGTTTGAACGTTCTCCGGATCAGATTGAAAGAAGCAAAGTGATCGTTGATTACACGATTTCTCCGAAAGATCCTATCCCGAAGGAGTATGGAAATCTGTTTACCGATGACTTCATGCTTTGGGAAGGTTTCTCGGGTCTGGGAAAGGGAGGAGGACGACCTGCTGTCTTCGAAGGTAAGCCTCTTGTCCTCCCAAGTCTTCAAAGGATTACTGCCGAGGATCTGGTAAAAGATTTCACTTGCGATAATTTGGCTGGGATTTGGACGCCAAAACACCAAACTTGGTTTGAAAAACTTCGAATCTCAAAACTACAAACCCTTGGCACCACATTTTTCCCGATGATGTCGCGACAATACTTTCCAATTAGTTGGGGCAGTTGGGAATCTTTTCGCCTTGAAGGGGAAAAGTATCCTGCACTTGAAGATGCCGTTGAACCGAATGTTGGAGAACTTTTTCTACGATGAAGATGAAAAAGGGCTATGTGAGTTTTGGGGTAAAAGCGCTGATCCTCGCAGCCCTTCTTTCGTCTCTTTTTACATTTTTCACAGCTCGTTTCCGAATAGGTATAGACGATCAGAAAGTCCCGTGTCTCGGACATCACGTGTACTTCATTGATCTTAAGAGGGTTGAAGCAAAGCCTGTGAAAGGTGAGGCTTATTCATTTGTGATTCGATTAAGACCTTTGGCTGGGAAAGACAAAAGATCTCAAGAATTTACGTGGGCTAAAAGGCTGGCTGCGGTCGAGGGAGACACGATTGAAATTACCAAAGACGGCAAGTTTCTTGTTAATGGAACAGTGGTTAGAGATTCTCTCCCGTTAGCTGCGAAATTAGGAAAAGAGCCTGAATACTTCAGCCGCAGGCAAGTCTTGAAAAAAGGGGAACTCTACTTTCTGGGTGATACGGAAACCTCTTACGACTCTCGCTATTGGGGCCCGGTGAAAGTTACACAGCTCAGAGGAAAAGTGATCGGCGGAGTTTTCTAAAAATAGTGTGAACGTTATGCGATTGTTTGTTCAAATTTCACCTCTAATGCTTACGGTACTTATTGCCTCTTCAATGGCTGATGCGAACCCGCAAGGTTTGAGGGTTACAGAAGAGGACTCTGCGCGCATTGAAGCCTTAAAAATGGAACCGGCGAAAGAAGCACTGGTGCGCGGCTTTGTGCATGAAATCCGTTCAAAAGCCGAAGCTGCAGGGTTGGAGCCGACAGACTTTTTGCCTCCGATGCCTTCCGGAGAAAATGATCAAGACTACTCAGCCTATCGCCTCAAGCAAATGCAGATTAAGCGCGAAGCTGCCAATGCTCGTGTAAGGGCGTGGGCTGCTAAAAACGGCGTTAAACCTGAGGCAGGTGCAGTAAACTCACGCAAAATCGGCCGCAACGAAGCAATGGCCCGTGCTTCTGCCGTTTTTGAGCCGAATCCTTATAAACAGGGAGAACTTTATTCAAAGCTAATCCGAACACCTGCTGTTCAGGGAAAAGCGGTCAAAGTTGATATGAGGAACGGCGGTTCTCCAGTCCTTCTAGGGGAAAACGGTCGTAGGATTCTGGCTCAAGTAGAAAATCTAAATTCCTCCCAGGCGGTCGAAGATTATGAACTTACGACAGTCGGAGAGATATTCGGAGTCAAAAAGAAAGTAGTAAAAAAGAAAAAAAGTAAGCAGAAAATAATGGCTCAAAGAAGAGCTGAGGCAGAACTTGAACGCAAAAATCAGAGAGAACAGGAACGTCTGCTCAAGCGTCAAAAGCAGATCGCAGCAAGGGAAGCCGCCAGACAAAAACGCGAAGCTCTGATTGCAGAACGTGAAGCGAAAAAAGCCAAGCTCAGAGAGAAGAAGTACGCTACCCCTTACAGTGACGGAACCTTTGAGGAAAATGACAAAACATCTGCCCCGGAGAAGCAGGTTAAAGACTCAAGAAGCGATGCAAACTCAAGAACAGGTACGTCACGTCCCGTTACTGACGCAACAGCCAGTTCTAACGTTAATCCCGAAAATAAACTTTACGTATCCCCGGAAGAATTAGTCTCAAAGGACGAAGACGCGACCTTAAAGGTCAAAGAAGTCTTCCGGAAAACCGAGACCAAAGAGATCAAACGCGGAGAGATTTGGGATCCCGGCGTAATTTACGAAAGCAAAGATAAATCCGCAGGAAAGCCTTTAACTGTTGAGGATCCCGAACCCGGGAAGAATACAAGCCAGAGGGACGAGACGCTTGATTGGAGAAAAAGCAGTCGCTTGGCATCTTTGGCAACTGAATCTGACTCACCTATTGTTCTTTTCGGAAGAAACGATAAACCTAAGGCGTACCGTTCTGTTTTGCTTTCCTTTTTCGGCAGTATCGTAGATTCAGCCAATGCAGCAACTGGGGAATCTTCGATTCAGGAAAACCGGGCTAAATTTTCGTCTGAAGATCTGGCTATTTTTAAGGAACAAGCGAAAAAACTGGAATCAAGGCGTAAGCCTGACAATCAAGACTCGGATGCTTTAGAAAAACTAGGAATAGAGCTTAACGCTCAGAAAGATGCGATTCTTGCCAGCCCGGAAACAATGCAAAAAGCCGGTTCTGCTGTAAAGGAATCTCAAACGCTTTTTAAAGATTCGGAGAATGAGCTGTCTCTTGGTCGGGGATCAAAAGAGCAATCGGCAGCTAATCCTGAAACAGAAACGAAGTGGCTGACAACTTTCTTCATCTCAGAGTCAATGGGAAAAGAAAAGGTTAAAGCTCTGATAGACGCCTATGCAGGGGACAATACAGTACGCTTCGTTTTAAAGGGTTTTAACGGTAAAGGCACCATTAACGACGGATTAAAGTGGCTTCTGGATCTGATTCTTGGTATGAATCCTCAGCCGAACATTCTTTTGGATCCGGAACTGTTCCAGCGCTATGACGTAACAGTGGCTCCGACAATGTTGCTTGAGCGAGTTGACGGCGTCCCGGAAGAAAAACAAAGCGCAGACGAGCAAAAGATTTCCAGAACGCTCAAGAATCTTGGTACGGCCTTAGGATTGGCAGAAGATCAATCTAAAACGGCTGCGGATCAAATAGCACAGGAGGTTGTCACTAAAAAGGCTTTAACAAGGCGTCCTGCGCTTATCGTTTCCGGTGTGACCTCTCGTGAATGGGCTATTGAAAAGGCTAAAGAAGGAGCCGAATTTAATCAAAAAACTCAAGGCGAAGTTTTTGAAATTTCGGAACGAGACATTCTGGAAATTGCTAAAGAGAGGGTTGCAAGAATCGACTGGGAAAGAAAAAAGGAAGAGGCATTAAATCGCTTCTGGGAACGTCAGCAGGATCATTACGTGAGTCTGCCTTTGGCTCAGGAATCGACAGAACGGATCGTTGATCCGAGCATAGTGTTAAATCGAGATGTTTACGGCGCAGACGGTTCAGTTGTATTCAAGGCCGGGCAAAAATTCAATCCTTTTGATCGGATGCCGTTTACCAAAACAGTCATTGTTTTCAATGCTTCAATACCTAAAGAAGTTGAGGCTATAGCCAAACTTGTTAAAGAAGAACAGTCTCAAAATCGCAATGTTCTTTTGTTAGTGACGGAATTTAAATCTTCAGGTGCTTTCGAGCAGATAAAGTCCATGAATGAAAGTTGGCGGGAACCTGTTTACCTGCTGACGCCGGAGCTCAAGGAGCGGTTTCAGATCAGAGCAACCCCTACAGTGGTAAGAGCCGATAACAAAAAGAAGGTCTTCAAAGTAGAGGAGATTTCGTTACTCTCGGAAAAGATTGTTAATGGGAAGTAACCCACTTATTTAACAAAACGCCCCGGAATTCCGCAGTCGTAAGCCTGCGGTAGTTCACGGGAAATCTTTCTTTGAAAGTGTAAAGAGGATAGAATATTGCAATTTGCAGTACAATAATACAATCAGAATGCAGTATCTCAGGAACAACTATGACGGCTCTTACAGTAAGACTCAGCCAATTTGATAAGGCGATGTTAGAAAACTTAGTGGAAAAAACAGGCGAAAGCAAAACAGCACTTGTTATTGACGGTCTCCGCTCTCTTCACAGTGCATTATTGGACGAGGAAAGAACTACCTTTCTTTCTGAAAAGGAATTTAATGATTTTATGGATCAGCTGAACGAAGGAGAGAAGGATCCGCGAATTCTTTCTGCAAGAAAGCGTTTGTTGAATCTTAAGCCCGTTTGGGAAGAATGAGATGGCTCTATTTACAAAGCCGGGACCTCTAAAAGAAGAGCATCAAGAATTGTTCCAAAATTTCAATTGTGGGGAGCGGACTCTTGATAATTGGCTCAAAACAAAAGCTCTCGAGAATGAAATCAGAGGAGCGAGTCGTACTTTTGTATCCTTCTCAACTGAAACAGGGGATGTAGCAGGTTATTTTTCTTTGGCCTCTCACTCTGTCCGGCATGTGGACCTTCGAGCCAAATTAAGACGAAATATGCCGGAACCTTTGCCTGTTATTCTTCTTGGGAGGCTTGCAGTCGACAGGAGGTACCAACAGCACGGTCTGGGTGAATCCTTATTGTACGAAGCCGTAAGAATTGTGAGGACAGCTTCTGAAACAATTGGCGTTGTTGCTCTGGTTGTCCATCCCATTTCTGAAGATGCTTCGACTTTTTACATGAAACATGGTTTTTCTGTCGCAAAAACTTCAAAACAAATGTTATTCCTGCAACTGCGGTGACTTCTCCCCGTCTTGTCGGAGGAGGATTTCCCTGCGGTTGAGCTAAAAGCTCGGGAACCTTTGACGAGTACAAAGCGTCGTTAACCCAAAAATACGGCAAACCGTCATATAGTAGAGTTCCACACGTAGGGAATAAAGAAGCTATCTGGGCAGCTCCCTTTGGTACGATCTTGTTGCGGGAACAGCACATATCGTTTGACGGCGACCTCCTATACATGAGTAAGGACTTGGGTGGCTGGTTCTTAGAAGAGCAAAAAATGCCGAACAATAAGATAAAAATACTCGGGATGAGTTTTGTAGGACAAGGAAGAGAACTTATGAAATTTGAATACAGGTCGTTAATTTACAAGATCACAAGTGTAGTTTGCTTCGGTCTTTTTTTATTTCTTCTATCGAAGTTTATTTTGCAAGGGTTCGGAAGCATTAATCACTTGGCTATTCTCGAACTAAATCAAAATGTTAGCGGGGGGGGGTAAAATAATATCAATCATTGCCTTTGCTATTTTTCTTAGTTTTTTTGTCTCCTCTAAGTCCTCTTTTTATCCCATTGAAAATACACCGTTCTTGGACAATAACTTTACAGTTAAGGTAGACGGAATGAAATCTGGAGGCACATATACGATAGGCTCCCTGACAAACATGTTAACGATCCCCGATAAAGATAAATGGAAACCGAGATATGATCGTTCAATTATTGATTTGGCCAGAAGCGCAGGCATTAAGACTTACTGGTTATCGAACCAGGGGATGGTTGGAAAATTTGACACACCAGTGTCGGCCATCGGTAGAAAAGCGGATAAGGCGATTTTTCTCAATAAAGGAGATTATTCGGAAAAAAAAATATTAGTGATTTTGCCTTATTGAAGCTGTTCAAACAAATACTGGATCAAAAAACAGATCAGTCGCGTCTGATTATTCTCCATACACTTGGCTCACATCCGGATGTATGTAAAAGAATTTTGGATATAAAAAATCCCTACACGACGTGGGATAAAAATCTCTCGTATGTTGCCTGTTATGTGACATCAATCAAAAAAACAGATCAATTTATTGAAAAAGTTTTTGAACTTTTAAAGAAAGAAAAATCAGTAACAGGGCGTCCTTTTTCTATAATCTATTTCTCTGATCACGGTCTTGCACACAAAACTGAAAAAAACAAAACCACCCTCACCAACAATTTCGCCAGTAAGTTTCACTACGATATTCCGCTCATCAAAATAGATTCGGATAGGAGTCAACTACCTCGGCCTTAAGGCCGAGGCTTGAAAAAGCCTC
>ENA-OROP01003413-OROP01003413.1-human-gut-metagenome-genome-assembly--contig:-NODE-3413-length-10246-cov-2.760769_pt1 | contig 10246 bp, 8 predicted proteins | sample MGYA00242132_ERZ509056 | MGnify/ENA primary metagenome ERZ509056 (study PRJEB26280, sample SAMEA2338768) | human gut metagenome | biome: human gut; feature: human-associated habitat; material: faeces...
TTATATTGAATAAAAATTAAGAGTTAAGGATTTATTATACTGAATTAAAAATTATGGAACATCAGATATTATATTGAATAGAAAATATAAGTTAAAAGTTTTATAGAGAACTAAATTCATTGTTTTATGGAGGAAAAAGAAAATGATAGTAGAACCAAAAGTAAGAGGATTTATGTGCACAACTGCACACCCTGAGGGATGTAAGGCTGCAGTTAGGGAGCAGATTGATTATATAAACAGTATGCCAAAGACTGACGGACCAAAGAAAGTTCTTGTCATCGGTGCTTCAATGGGGTATGGACTTGCGAGCAGAATAGCACTTACATATTCATGTGATGCAGATACTATCGGTGTCATATTTGACAAAGCAGGAAAAGAGAAAAGAACGGGAACAGCCGGATGGTACAATACCGTTGCATTTGAGGAGTTTGCCACAAAAGACGGTCATTATGCAAAGACGATAAACGGTGATGCGTTCTCAGATGATATAAAGAAAGAGACAATAGACCTTATAAAAAAAGATTTTGGCAAAGTTGACATGGTTATCTATAGTGTGGCTGCACCTAGAAGAAAAGCTCCTGACGGGGTGACATACCGTTCAGTGTTAAAGACAACTGACGGAGCATACACGAACAAGACGATAGACCTTTCTACAAATGAGATTTCAGAGGTAACTATTGAGCCTGCGACAGAGGACGAAATAAACGCTACCGTTAAGGTAATGGGCGGTGAGGACTGGCGTTTATGGATAGATGCCATGAAAGAAGCGGATGTGCTCTCAGACAATGCAGTGACGGTTGCATATTCATATATTGGACCTGTACTTACACATCCTATCTATTTTGATGGTTCTATCGGAAAGGCGAAAGCAGATTTATATAAGACTGCCGATGAGATAGACGAGCAGGTTGACGGAGTAAGTGCGTATGTTTCAGTAAACAAGGCTGTTGTAACACAGTCAAGTGCAGCTATTCCTATCGTGCCATTATATCTGTCAATACTTTTAAAAGTAATGAAAGAAAAAAATGTGCATGAAGAATGTATTCAGCAGATGTATAGACTTGTGCATGATAGACTTTGCAATCCTTCAGGTGTTCCGGTTGATGATAAGAGACTTATCCGTATGGATGATTATGAGATGGAATCTGAGGTTCAGCAGGAAGTTGAGAAAATCTGGAACGAGATAACTCCTGAAAATCTTACGGAAGTTGCAGATATAGACGAATATTGGAAAGAATTTTATGAGATTTTTGGATTTAAGATAGACGGTGTTGACTATGGAATGGACTGTGATATACAGGTGCAGATTCCAAGTCTTGATAGTGCAGAATAATATTTATTATTTGCTGCCCACATAGTACATGAATAGATAAGTATCTGTTAAAAAATATATGTGAAACTGTTATTCAGATCAGATTATACTTTGTGTTTTTGGGAGGTTGATGGAGTGCATGCAATATTAAAAGGAATGTTTACATATACAAAAACAGATATTATATGTGCGGCAACATTGTTGCTGATTATTACAAGATTATATGGCTGGAAGAAAAAAGATATTTTCATGAAATTATATTTCTGGATTACATTTTCAAGTTTTTGCATGGTTATTGCATTTGCAGCAGGTTATCTTGCAGATTCTGGAATAATCAATATGTGCAGAGGACTAAGAAGTCTGACTTGGGCTTGTGCCTTTATAGCATTTAATTATACGATATTTTTGTGGTTTATATACTCAGGGATATTTCGGGAGTCATCAATCATATCAAATCGGATGAGCTGTCTGCATTGTGCGATACCGGCTGTCATAAATATGGTTATTATAATCATCGCCTGCTTTGTTGATGGATTTTACAGTATAAATGATGCGGGTAAATTTTTGAGAGGAAAATATTATGAATTTCTTTTTATAATACCTGCGGTTTATATTACGATTTCGACAGCCGCATTGTTAAAAGATGCATATCTTGAAAAAAAGTCCGGCAGAGGCAAAAGATATGTTGTGCTAATATCATTTACTGTGCCTGTTATACTAGGAGCATTTATTCAAAATATGGAGCCTCAGACAAATATGCTTGTGATAGGTATCTGTATAGGTGTTATAAGTGCATATTGCAATCTTAGTGTTGATGAGGTGGCACAGGAAGTCATTATGAAAAATATCGAGCTTGAATATTCCCAGGCAGAATTAAAGATAGCACTTGAGCATGAAAAATTCCAGTACAATACCGTCAGTTCATTGGCAAATATTTACATATTCATGTATTACATTCATATGCATGATGACAGTTATGAGAGAATAAAAGATTATACATTGGCTAATGAGGCAGTTGGTGACACAAAGTGTGCATCAACTGCATTGAGAAAAATATATTCAGAGCGTGTCGTGCAAAAGCATATAAACATGATGCTTGAATTTACCGATTTGTCAACTCTTGATGAGCGAATAGGAAAAAATGAGTATATATCTACCGAGTATAAGGGGAAAACGGTAGGCTGGTGTCGTGCAATATTTATAGAAGTTGACAGGGATGAAAATGGAAAGCTAAAGCATGTTATATTTGCTGTTCAGGACATTTCAAACGAAAAACAGCGGATGTTGGAACTTCAGGATGCATTAAACTATGCAAATCAAAAAGCATATGTTGATGGGCTTACGGGAGTTAAAAATGTTAATGCATATAAAGAATACATAGAGATTATTGATGATGTTATAAAAAACAGTGAGGTTGATTTTGCGGTTGCGATTTTTGATATAAACGGTCTATTATGGCCATGAAAAGGGAAATATACTTATTATAGATTCATGCAGATGTATATGCCGTGCATTTAAGCATAGCCCGGTATTCAGGATAGGCGGTGATGAGTTTGTTGTAATAATAGAAAATGCAGACGTGGAACAGCTGAACAACTGCCGCAGAAATCTTGAACAGCAGTTTGAACAGATAAATGAAATGTACCCTGATTATTATTTCGCTTCAGCGGCTATGGGAATCGTGCATTATGACAGTAAAAAACATAGTTGTTATGACGATGTTTTCAAGAAAGCAGATGCGGCAATGTATGAAAATAAACAGGAAATAAAAAGAAAACCTGAAAATTCATGGATGCTTAGATGTTAGGTCACAAGCAGTTCAGCCATAAAAAGAGAATAAAATCATTGTGCAAATAGCAAAAAAAGTGTATAATGAATATATAATAATTTATGGAAAATAGCCAATTATATTGGAAATCAGAACAGGGGGATATGACCTATGAATAAGATTATTACGATAAGCAGACAGTATGGAAGCGGCGGACGCGAGATAGGACAAAAGCTTGCTAAACATTACGATATTCCTTTTTATGATAATGAAATCATTACGAGAGCGGCAAAGGAGAGCGGATTTGCTGAGGAAACATTTGCAAGAGCTGAGGATAAGGCTACAAACAGTTTGCTTTATTCACTTGCTATGGGTATAAATGTCTATGGAAACCAGGATTTTGGTTTCAGTGGTTTGTCGCTTGATGACAGGATTTTCCTTGCACAGTCTGATGTTATCAGAAAAGTTGCGGAGGAGGGATCGTGCGTTATAGTGGGAAGATGTGCTGATTATGTATTAAAAGAGAGAGAGGATGTAGTAAATCTTTTCATAAAGGCAGCAATGTCTTTTAGGATTGAGCGTGCCGTGAGTGAGTATGATATCGAGGAAAATAAGGCGGCAGATGTCATCTTGAAAAATGATAAGAGAAGAGGTAATTATTACAATTATCATGTAGGTGAAAAGTGGACAGATTTAAACAACTATGACCTTGTTGTCAGAAGTGATCTTTCAGGTATTGATAACGCTGTAAAGTGTATATGCACATATCTTGGAGAGTGATTTTAGGTATCATTAAAGGAGAAAGTGTGAAGATAGGTTTTTCGCACCGAAGATTTGTGTCTGTGCACACTTGACACAGATCTTGTATTTCACACTATGCACAAAAATGTGTGCAGAAATGAGGGTTCTATGGAGCAGGTTCTTGGAAAAATGAGAGACATTATACGCGAGGGCGGAAATATCGTAGTGCTTGCGGGTATGAACATTACATATGACATGGGACTTAACGGTGTAAATGCTGAGCATCTCGCATATGATGTTGAGCAAAAATATGGTTATCCAAACGATGAGATAGTATCTTCATCATTTTACACGAGACGTGCGTCTCTGTTTTACAAGTATTATAAGGAGGTTATTTTAAATATTGATGATCCGCAGCCTTCGCCCATCCATTATGGTATATATAAATTACAGCAGTGCAGTAAGCTCAGTGCAGTGGTTACGCGTTCGGTTTATTCTATATATGATAAAGTAGGATGCAGCAATGTCATAAAGCTTCACGGTTCTGTAGATGAAAATGTATGTCCAAGGTGTAAAAGATTATATGACTCACATTATATAAAGCACGCAAAAGGCATACCGGTATGTGAAAAGTGCGGTATCCCACTCAGACCGGGATTTACGCTTGTTGGAGAAATGCTTGACAATGGAAAAATAAGTAGGGCGAGCACCATAGTTGAGAATGCGGATATACTATTAGTATTAGGTGCAGGGATAAACTCAACACTCTGTCGTTATATGGTGAAGTATTATCAGGGGGATAAGCTTCTTCTTTTAAATGACATTGAAAAAGTTGGTGACGACCGTGCAGACTACAGGGCATATGGAAATCTAAGGGATATGTTTGCACAGGTTATGGATTTTTAGACACAGATGAGTTTAACATTATCAGGCGGATTAGGAATATCTGTCTGACACAGGTTTATGGAAAAGATATGGAAAAGCAAAATAAAAAGGCAGGGTTTCGTATGTTTTGAAATCCTGCCTAAATTAGTTAGTTAGGAGTAGCAGTTTTGGATTTGAATGAACAGCAGAAAAAAGCAATAGAACATTTTAAGGGACCATGTCTTGTTATAGGGACACCGGGCTCAGGAAAAACGAGAGTTATAACAGAACGAGTCAGGTATCTTGTTGAGGAAAAAGGAGTAAAAAATACCAACATACTTGTTATCACATTCACAAAAGCGGCCACAGTCCAGATGAAAAAAAGATATGAGAGCATGATGGGTGATGCTTCTAAAAGAGTATATTTTGGAACATTTCATGCTATATTTTTTACAATATTAAAATATGCGTATCATTATACTGCAGATAATATTATCCGTGATGATACTAAAAGACATATATTAAAAGAACTTATAAATAAACACACAGATTCTCAAGATGAAATTTTAGTAGTAGGGTTAGGACTTTTTAAATGATATTGAGGGGGAGATAAGCAGAGTCAAGGGCGAGATGATAGAATTACAACACTATTATTCGCCAAACTGTCCGGGAGAGTCTTTCAGAAGAATATTTACAGGCTATCAGAAAGCTTTACAGGGCAGGAAACTTATAGATTTTGACGATATGCTGGTCTATTGTTATGAACTTCTTAAGGCGAGAGAGGACATAAGGCAGATGTGGCATAAACAGTATCCTTATATTCTCATAGATGAGTTTCAGGACATAAATAAGGTTCAATATGATATAGTAAAAATGCTTGCCGCACCTGAAAATAATCTTTTTATCGTAGGTGATGATGACCAGTCAATTTATGGTTTCAGAGGTGCAAAGCCTGACATAATGAAACAGTTTTTAAAGGACTATAAAGATTCAAAAAGATATGTACTCGGTATAAATTACAGGTGCAGCGGTGCTATTGTAGAACGGGCCGCAAAACTTATTGAAAAGAATGAAAACAGACTATCCAAAAAACTTACGGCTGAAAATGAGTATGGGGAAGAAATAGAGATAAAAGAATTTAACAAAATATCTGAAGAATGTGAAAATATCAGGGCAAAGATACTTGAATATAAAGACAGCGGGATACCGTACAGTCAGATGGCGGTGCTTTTTAGAACAAATACACAGGCAAGGACTATGAGCTCAAAGCTGATGGAATTTAATATACCGTTTGTTATGAAAGAACGCATACCAAATATGTATGATCACTGGATAGCCAGAGATATTATTACATATATAAAAATTGCACAGGGAAGCAGGGAGAGGGCTGATTTCCTCCGTATTATAAACAGACCAAAAAGATATGTGCACCGGTCAGCATTTACTGAAAGTGTTGTCGATATAGAGGAACTCAAAAAATATTATGAAGATAAGGAGTGGATGATTGAGCGTTTTGAGCAGTTTCAGTATGACCTTAAGATGCTCTCAAATCTGAAACCATATCCGGCGATAAATTTTATAAGATATGGGATAGGATATGACGATTATATAAAAGACTATGCGGAGTACAAAGGTGTCAGAGCTGATGAGATGATGGATTTTTTAGATGAGCTTCAGGAGGAGGCAAAAGGCTATGATAACTTTGAAGAGTGGTTTGAGTATATAAGGTCATACTCGGAAGAACTTAAAGAACAGGCAGTCAAGAGCAGGATGCTTTCTAACGGGCAGGAACAGTCGGATGCCGTACTTCTTATGACAATGCATGGAGTAAAGGGACTTGAATATGAATGTGTATTCATACCTGATGCAAACGAGGGGGTGACACCGCACTCAAAAGCGGTTCTTGATGCCGACATGGAAGAAGAGAGAAGAATGTTTTATGTGGCTATGACAAGGGCGAAAAAACATCTTCATATATATTATGTTAAAGAGAGATTTAACAAAGAAGCAGATGTTTCAAGGTTTGTTTATGAGATACAAAATAAAGATTTTGAAAAGGTACAGATGGAGAAAGAGAAGTTGAGAGCAAAGAGGACACTTATAGCAGAGAGAGAAAAGTGTGATTTTAAGTATAGCAAGGCACCAAAACAGGTAAGTTCAAAACAGTATGTATTTGGGCAGACCAATATAAGATATAAAAAGGAAATGAAATAAACAAAAGCTGCAAAGCAGCGACTGACAGCTCGCTGGCAGGTTTATGAATGTAAGAAATGCAAGGCTGAACTGTTACTATAAAAAGAGGTAACACAAAGAAATAGCGTGACAATGGGTGGTTGCTGTGATATTATGTTTTCTGAGAGTAAAAATAAATGGGATAGGAAAGAATTATGAATTTTAAATTTACTAAAGAGTGGACAAAAAGTTTTTTTATGATGATAATAGCTGTTATACTTATGGGAATGTGCGTGGCAATGCTTGTTTTAAGTGATATGGGGACGGACCCGTATTCCGCTATGAATTATGGCATTTCAGCCAGACTCGGCATGACATTTGGAAACTATCAGCTTATATCAAATTTGGTACTTCTTGTACTTGTTGTCATATTTGAGAGAAAACTTATAGGAACAGGAACTCTGGGAAATATGATACTTGTCGGATATTCAGCAGATTTTTTCTCATGGGTGTTTAAGGATATTTTTCATGTACCGGTACATCTTTCACTTGGTATGCGAGTCGGCTTTCTGATACCGGGACTTATAATATTTGTTGTTGCGGCAGCAGTATATATGCAGAGTGGGCACGGTACAGCTCCTTATGATGCGGTATCATTTCTTATAAGTGATAAGATAGAAAAATATACGGGAAAAAATACATTCAGGGTTGTAAGGATTATCTATGACCTGGTGGCAACATGTATAGGATTTGCGGCAGGTGGGGAAGTTGGTATTATGACTGTATGTATGGTCATAATGATGGGACCTACCGTGGACTATGTTGGAAAAATCTTTAATAGGAAAAAAAATAAGGTGGAAAATGCAAATGGCTGATACTTTTGAAAATAAAAAAGATAAAGCAACTCTAAAAGCTGAAAAAAGGGCGGCTATAAAGGCTGCAAGGGATGCGGCAAAAAAAGCGGCAGGAAAAGAAGTAAGAGTTCTGTCTACAGAAGAAAAAATATACAATTCAGCGGTTTCAGTAATGGAAGCTGCAGACTGCGTTGAGAGATTTGAAAGAGTTTATATTTCTATGAACAATGCTGCCGCTAAGTTTGGAAAAATCCCAGGATATCTTGATTCCGATGAGAGACGGGCAAAGTGTCTTGAGATTGCTGATAAAGCGGTAAAGAACGGAACTGCTGAAGTGTTTGATTTATCGTGCCAAAGACAGAAAAAGTCAAAGACTAAAAGCGATTTTGTAGATGCCATAGAGAATTTTGAAAGATGTAAAAAGTTCAAGTACAAGGTCGAAGAATGTGACAGGCATATAGAAGAATGTCAGAAAGGAATATTAAAACTTGAAACTAAGGCAGCATATAAAAGAAGAGGAATTGTGCTGGCTGTTTTCGCTGCACTGATAGTATTCCTTTTGCAAACTCCGGTGTATCCGATGTGCAAGGGGATATATCACCAGTCACAAAAAAAATATAAACTTGCCATAGCCAACTATAAAGAAGCAAATGGCTTTTTGGTTGCAAATGGCAATATGAAAAAGTGCTATTATTATATAGGATTGAAAAAGGAGAAAAAAGGAAAGGACAAATCGGCTTTGATAAATTTCAAAAAGGCTGAGAAAAAGTTTGACGCACAGGAGAGAGCTGCAAAACTTGAAAAGAAATTTATACAGGCAGCGAATGTCGGTGATGTGGTTATATTTGGAACTGCAAACTGGGTCATTCTTGAAAAAACATCTGACGGCAAAGTGCTTATGATGAAAGAGAAAGCAGGAAAGAAAAAGAGATTTTCGATGGAGGAAACGGAAAGTAACGACTGGTATGAGTCAAAAGCCCGCCGCTGGCTCAACACAAAGCAGTTGAAAAAATATTCCGACAACGAACTTGGACTTGTCGTGGTTCAAAATTATGTGAAATCTGCTGACGACAGTGAATTTCCTGAATACTTCTTTGAACTTTCAAAGGATGATTTTGAAAAATATAAGAATGTGATTCCACAGGCAGATACAACATACTGGCTTAAAGAAGCAGGCGAAAAGTCAAATGAGATATTGTGCGTACAGCCCGATGGAAATATAAAAGGAGAGGATGTATCAAACAGTGAAATAGCTTTAAGGCAGGCTTGCTGGCTTAATATAAATAAAAGTGCGGAGACTGTACCGACAGCAACTCCGGCAGGATAAATATAATGAAAATATTAGAAAATTAACATAAAATACTTACAGCTTAAGTTTGATTGGAAAGGTCTGATTAAAAATGCTGGATATATGGGCTAAATTAAAATTTGTATGTATAATATGCTTATTGCTGTCAGCAGTCTGCATTTTTCATTCTGATACTGCGTCAGCAGATGAATTGTCGACAGTAAAACTTAAAGTAGGTTTTTGCCGGCTTGACGGATTTTTTGAGTACGATTCAAATGGAGATGAATGTGGATATGGTGTAGATTATCTGAACGAAATATCCAGATTTTCAAGCATTCATTTTGACTATAGTTATATAAAAGTAAAATCGTGGGAAGAATTGTCAGGGCTTATTAAAAGTGGCAGGATTGACATTTTCATGCCAGTATCGGAGTCGGTTAAGGCTTCAAGTGAACTGAGTTTTACTACTGAAGATATAATGACCACTTACCATGCCATAATGACGAAGAAAAATCGTGGTGACCTGTATTATGATGACTATAACAGCATAGGCAGGATGAAGATTGCAATAACAAAACAGCTCCTTGATTATGTTGGGATGAAGCCTTATTTAAAATCCATAAATGTATATAAAAATTTAGTATATTATGATGATTACAATGAATGTAAACAGGCTTTAGACGATGAGAAAGTGGACGGTGTCATAAGCAATGTTATAGATCTTACTGGTGATATGAAGATTTTAAATAAATTTAGTGTATCTCATAATTATATTGTTATGAAAAACACTAATCCATATTATAAAGATGTCAATAAAGCACTTACTGAGCTTAAGCTTGCCGAGCCGACATTTGAGAATGATCTTAATGTAAAATATTATCCGGACAGAATAAACACACCTCTTGGAAAGTACGAAGAAAATTATCTCAGAAAAAACAATACATTAAATGTTGCAATATATGATGACTATAAGCCTATAAGTTATTATGACAAAAAGAGTCATAAATATAAAGGGATAGCAGTAGACCTTATGGATAAGCTGGGTGAAAAGCTCGGAATAAAGTTTAAGTATTTTGCGGTAAACACGAAAGATCCCTATGATATGTTCAATAGTACGAAAATTGATATTGTACTGCCGGTCTATTTTGATGACATGATGTATTATAAAAAGTATTTTATAACAAAAAGTCTGTTTGACTCAGATATAAATTATATAACAAAGAGCAGTTATGGAACGCTTAATGACA
>ENA-OROP01003423-OROP01003423.1-human-gut-metagenome-genome-assembly--contig:-NODE-3423-length-10213-cov-2.909923_pt1 | contig 10213 bp, 4 predicted proteins | sample MGYA00242132_ERZ509056 | MGnify/ENA primary metagenome ERZ509056 (study PRJEB26280, sample SAMEA2338768) | human gut metagenome | biome: human gut; feature: human-associated habitat; material: faeces...
GTATTGGATTATTCGGAAGTTCAGAATCCGATGGCAACATAAAAAATGTTGGAGTTGTTGATTCCTATTTCAAAGGGAATGAATATGTGGGCGGTGTGTGTGGAAGCAATTACGGCACAATCACAAACTGTTATAATGCAGGGAATCTTACCGCTATTCAGTCAGGTGCGAATATAGGCGGTATATGTGGAGACACTGATGGCACAATCACAAACTGTTATAACACAGGAACTGTTACTGCTACCGGCACAACATCTTATGTGGGAGGTGTGTGTGCTAGAACTGGTAGTGATGGAATAATTTCAAATTGCTATAACACAGGAACTGTTACTGCGACTGACCCAAATACTGATATAGGCGGTATATGTGCACTCCCTTATGGCTGGGATCAAAATTGCTACTACCTCGCAGACACAGAAGATGAAAATGGAGGCAAAACCATCGCACAATTTGCAAGCGGTGAAGTTGCTTATCTCCTGTCACAGGGCGGCACAATCGATGAAGTGACTTACGATGGCTCCATCTGGGGACAGGCACTTGGCGAAAATGGTGATACATATCCTGTTCTTGATAGTACAAAAAGAGTTTATCAGGTAGATAAATATGACGGCTGTGAAGGAAAACCGGGCAGTTCAACAAAGGTATATTCCAATCAGAGTACGTCAATATATGAAGAACATTCTATTGCTTATGAGCCTGTAGAAAATGGAAATGCTATTAAGGCAGCTTGTAACAAGTGTAATGCAACCTACACCGTAAAACTTACACGGCCGGCAGCAACATCAGATGAAAAAATTGTCTATGATGGAACAGAAAAGAAAGCCGGAACAGCAATAGACTCTGGCAACACAGGTATAGAGACAATTCCTGAAAATGCCATTACCTATGCAACGGTAACAAATGGCACACCATCTACTTATAGTACAACAGCACCGAAAAATGCTGGTACATACAAAGCAAAGCTTACATTAGGCAAAGGAGATAACATAGTTTCTATTGAGATAAATTTTACGATTGAAAAAGCAGCTTCACCGACCATAGCTGGTGAGGAAAAGAGTTATATATATTCAACCGGTTCAGACGGCAAGACAATCGGTGTGGATATTGCAGGAAAGCTCCCGACGGATAGGGGCATTACAACATATGCGGTTGCAAAGACAGATACAGAGCAGCTTTTAAGTGAGGTAACTGTCGATACAGCCGGAAATCTGACCTATAAAGTAAATCAGGTAGACTCGACCAAGGTTGGAAAGACAGCAATTATCGCGGTAACAGCTTCAATGGAGAACTATGAGAATGCTGGATACACGCTGACGATTAGTAGTATTGATAAGAAGGCGGTAGAGATTAAGAGTGGAAACAGCGTATCCGTAGATGGAAGCAATGTGCTGATCTATGGTGAAAAGATTTCAAAGCTGACACTCGGAAATACCGTTTTTGTGGAAGCCGGTACAGATGATGTGATAGAAGGTATCCTTTCATGGAGTAATCCGGACGAGATACCGGCAGCCGGAACCACACAGGCGGGCTGGGTATTCAAGCCGGCAGACAGTACGCATTACGCGGAACTTACCGGAAAAGCAGCCATCACAGTAGCCAAGGCAACACCTGTAATTGCGGAGAAGTCGACAGCAACCGCACTTACTTACGGACAAAAGCTTTCTGACAGTACCCTGACAGGAGGCAAGGCAACATACAAAACAGTCGATGGAACAGAGGTAGCAGGAACATTTGCATGGAAGAATAGTAATATTAAGCCTACAGTAGCCGACAGCGGAAAGACAGAGTATGATGTGACATTTACACCATCAGATACAGATAATTATAATGCTGTTGATATGAAAATCAGTCTTACGGTCAACAAGGCAGCGAAAGCTCCAAACATGCCGGAAGCTGCGATGGCACCGGCGCACAGTACAAAGAAGGTTGGTGACATCACGCTTCCGGATGGCTGGAACTGGTCAGACACCGACAAGGATAAAGAACTTACAGATGGTGTGGCTGTGACAGCAACAGCAGTTTATACAGGAGCAGACAAGGGCAATTATGAGAATGTGAGCGTGACAATCACCATTACTCGCAGTTCCTGTGACCATAAGAATACGGAAGTGAGAGATAAGAAAGAAGTTACCTGTACCGAGGATGGATACAGTGGCGATGTCTATTGTAAGGACTGTACCGTATTAGTGACCAAAGGATCTGTGATTACGCATCCGGGTCATCTGTTAAGAGAAGTAGCAGCAAAGGATGCGACAGCGACTGTGGCAGGCAATATAGCATACTATGTATGTGAGAATGCAGGCTGCGGCAAGTACTTTGCGGATAATGCGGCGAAGACGGAGATTACCGATAAGTCAAGCATTATCATTCCGGCTACAGGAGATGGTTCATCGTCAGGAGGTGGTTCTTCATCCAGTGGCGGTGCCTCAAGTGGAGGCTCATCAAGTGATGGTACATCTGGTGGCGGTACATCATCGGGAACAACCGATAAGCCGTCTGTACCAAAAAAAGGTACGAAGATAAAGGGCAACGATGGTTCGACTTACATAGTTACGAGTGGCAAGGGCAAAACACCGACAGTACAGTACACTGCTCCAAAGAGTACTGCAAAAGGAACGGTTACCATTCCGGCAAAGGCTAAGGTTGATGGAGTATCTTATAGAGTAACATCCATCGCCGACAATGCCTTTAAGAATAATAAAAAGATTACAAAAGTCGTGATTGGAAATAACATCGTTTCCATCGGCAAAAATGCCTTTGCAAAGTGTACTAAGCTTGTAAGCGTTATCATAGGAAAGAATGTGATAAAGATTGGCAAAGATGCATTTGCCGGATGTAAGAAGTTAAAGAAAATCGTAATCAAGACAAAGAAACTGACGAAGAAGTCAGTCGCCAAAGGAGCATTTCGCAGTGTTGGCAAAAAGGTTGTCGTGCAAGTGCCAAAGAGTGAGTACAAGGCATATAAGAAGCTGCTTCGTGCGAAAGGACTTTCTAAGAAGGTCAAGATTAAGAGATATTAATTTCAAAATCCGGATGCTTGCAATGGAAGCACTTTGTAAATTTGTGAAAATTGAATACAAACATCCATTTACACCTCTTGCCGGGGCTAACCGGTAGGAGGTGTTTTTTGATGCGTAATGACAACAGAAGTGTAACGAACAGGTTCTAATGAGAGTAATCACTCAAAGAGCCTCTTTTTTGTTGGTTCATTTTAAAAGTTTTCGATATTCGGATGGCGAACAGCCCTTTTGTTTATGAAACAGCCGACTGAAATACAGTGGGTTATCGTAACCGACAATGCGTGCAATTTCATTTACGGCATAATTTGTGGTTTCCAATAACATCTGGGCATTAGTGATTCGGATGGAGGTGATAAACTGCATAGGTGTTGTACCGGTAGATTTTTTGAAATTCCGAATAAACCAACTGACACTCATTCCTCTGGAAGAAGCATATTCTTCGATTTTGATATCACGGTTATAGTTTTCGTTAAAATAGGAAGCAGCAGTATCCATTTCATGATCTAGGTACTCATTTTTTAGGATATATTTGCTGTTAAGTTCCCGGTGAAAGACAATTAGTAAATGACGCAGCAATAGTGTCAGCATTTCTTCATAGTTATCCTGGCATCTTTGTAATTCTAAAATAATTCGTTTGAAAATACGCTCGTATTCCAGTGATGTTCCAACATGGAAGATACGCTGGTCATTCGGAAAACCATAACTTCTTAAAATGTTCTTTACATCACTTCCGGTAAAATGCACCCAGTAAACTTCTGTTTTATCAATGCCATAGTATTCATATTTCTGAAATTCCTTGGGGCGGTAAAGTACGATGTTTCCTGCCGTAATGACAGTATCGTCATCGGTGTTGTCAAAATGAAAATGAGCTCGTCCGGCAGCTATATAGATGATTTGAAAGTCAAGTCTTCCTCTGGGACGATAAGTTGGAAGCTTTGGGTGTGAGGATAGGCGATAGGTGCCACAGCTTCCTACAATAAGTGGTCGGCTTTTATCTTTGAAGTCTATAAGGGAGTGGTTGTGATAACCGGAATTTATATACATTTTGAATCCTCCTTTGGAAAGTGAAATATCTGACTGTTAGCAGTCAATGGTGAACAGAAGTTATAAAGTGAATGCCACCTCAAAACCTACGGTTTTTCGGTGAGAGCTGCGCTCATATAGTTTTAGCCCTTCTCAAATATCTGACTACAAGTAGTCAATATTTGAGAAGGACTAAAACTGCATTCACTTTAGTGTATCATTTTGTGCATGTTTTGTCTATTTCTGTTTATGGACATTTTTTTTGTGAAACTGTATGATGATTTCAAGCTAATACAAGGACGGAATATAATGACACGCAGACGAAATTATATTGACTGCGTATTGCAGTGAATAAAAAAATATATGTTATAGGGAGGTTTTTGCAATGATTGTACCACGCTTTTATGAAGATTTGAATGTTTTGCACGACAAGACGATGCCGGCGAGGGCATATTACATTCCGGCATCAGTTCGTATGGATGATCTGGTGGAGCATAGGGAAAGCTCAGATCGTTTTCAGATGTTAAGCGGAGAGTGGAAGTTTCAGTATTATAACAGCATTTATGATGTGAAGGAATCATTTTACGAGAAAGGTTATGATGTTTCAGGATTTGATCATGTGACTGTTCCGGGTGTATGGCAGATGGATGGTTATGACACGCATCAATATACGAATATTCGTTATCCGTTTCCATTTGATCCACCATATGTGCCACAGGATATTCCATGTGGAGCATATGTTCATAACTTTGAATATCACAGAGAAAAAAAGGCATCAAAAGCATTTCTGAATTTTGAGGGTGTCGATAGTTGTTTTTATGTATGGGTAAATGGTGTTTATGCCGGATATAGCCAGGTATCTCACGCTACCAGTGAATTTGATGTAACAGATTTGTTGAATGAAGGGGAAAATACATTAGCGGTTCTGGTGCTCAAATGGTGTGATGGGTCGTATTTGGAGGATCAGGATAAGTTTAGGATGAGTGGTATTTTCAGAGATGTTTATTTATTGAAAAGACCGGAAAAGACAATCAGAGATTATCACATTACGACAGATGTAGAAAAAGACAGAGTTACTGTGAAATTGGATATGTATTTTTCAGAACCAGTGGAAACGAAAGTTACTATAGAAGATAAATATGGAGCAGTCGTAGCAAGAGGGGAAGCAGCGGAGGATGGTGTATTAGAACTGACTGTGTTAAATCCGGTTTTATGGAATGCAGAGAATCCTTATTTGTATCAGATTATTTTGACAATGCCGGATGAAGTGATTGTGGATCGGATTGGCTTTCGGACGATTGAAATTAGGGACAAGGTTGTTTATTTCAATGGAGAAAAGATTAAATTCCGTGGCGTCAACCGCCATGATTCTGATCCGGAGACAGGATTTGTAATCGATGTCCGGCAGATTAAAAAGGATCTGATGCTGATGAAGCAGCATAACTTTAATGCTATTCGTTCCAGCCATTATCCAAATGCACCATATTTTTATCAGATGTGCGATGAATATGGATTTATGGTGATTGACGAGGCGGATATTGAGGCACATGGACCATTTATGCTGTACCGGAAGGAAGACACAGACCAGAATCGTTTTCGTCGTTGGAATGAAAAGATTGCAGATGATCCGGCATGGGAAAAGGCAATTGTGGATCGTGTCCGGCTTATGGTACAGAGGGACAAAAACCGTCCCTGCATTGTAATGTGGTCTATGGGAAATGAAAGTGCATATGGATGCAATTTTGAAAAGGCACTTGCCTGGACAAAGAATTTTGATCCGGATAGGATCACACAGTACGAAAGTGCAAGATACCGTAATTATGATATTACCTATGATTATGACAATCTGGATCTTTACAGCCGGATGTATCCATCACTGCAGGAGATAGAAGATTATCTGAAAAATGATGGAAGCAAACCGTTTCTGCTGGTGGAATACTGCCACAGTATGGGAAATGGACCAGGAGATTTTGAAGATTATTTTCAGATGATTCATAAGGATGACCGTATGTGTGGAGGTTTTGTATGGGAGTGGTGTGATCATGCAATCGCACATGGAACGGCAGAAAATGGAAAGACCAGATATTATTACGGTGGGGATCATGGAGAAGCCATTCATGATGGCAATTTCTGTATGGACGGACTTGTCTATCCGGATCGTACACCGCATACGGGACTGCTGGAATATAAAAATGTCTATCGTCCGGTTAGGGTTGTGTCGTATGACTGGAAAAACGGACAGATAGTTCTTCACAATTATATGGATTTTGATGATTTGAATAATTATGTGGATATTTTCTATGAAATGACACAGGATGGAATAACGGTGGAAAAAGGAAAGCTGGCAAATGTTGTTGCAGCACCCCATAGCGATGCGATGGTGGAGTTGAAGCTGCAGGTTCCGAGTACCGGTAAGGTTTATCTGAAACTTATTTACCGATTGAAAAAGCAAATGCCATTGCTTAAACCAGGTCATGAATTAGGTTTTGATGAAATAAAGCTCGCAAATGAGGATGACAGAAATCGACAGGCTGTAAAGTGGCTGGAGCAGGAAAAAGAAGTCGGAGCTATTGATGTGAAGGAAAATGAACGGCAGGTTGTGTTACAGGCAAATGACTTTACTTATGTTTTTGATAAGCGTACCGGATTATTTGAGGATATGCAGTTTGCGGGAAGAAGTTATATTGACCATCCAATGGAATTGAATATATGGAGGGCTCCGACGGATAACGATATGTATATAAAAAAGGAATGGAAAAAGGCACATTATGATGCAGCATATACAAGAGCATACCGTATAGAAGTGCTTCAGAACAAGCATGGGGTCTTTATCATGGAGCATGTGGCAGTTGTAGCTGATACAGTACAAAAGATTTTGGATGTGGAAATGACATGGAAAATCAATGAGGATGGGAAAATAGAGGCGGTTATAGAGGCAGTAAAAGATAAAGAATTTCCGGAACTGCCAAGGTTTGGAATTCGGATGTTTTTGAATAAGAAAATGAATGAGGTTACTTATTTTGGAATGGGTCCACAGGAAAGTTACCGGGATAAACATCAGGCTTCTTGTCATGGATTATTCCGCTCTAAGGTGGCTCAGATGCATGAGGACTATATTCGTCCACAGGAGAATGGAAGTCATTATGACTGCGATTATGTAGAGATTACGAGTGGTCAATATGGAATTGCAGCAGTTTCAAATGATTCATTTTCGTTTAATGTTTCTGTTTACACTCAGGAGGAGTTAGAAAGGGCATCACACAATTATGAACTGGAAGAATCGGATAGCACCGTATTCTGTATGGATTATGCAATGAATGGTATTGGTTCAAATAGTTGCGGACCGGATGTTTTGGATAAATATCGGTTTGCTGAGGAAGCATTTCGATTTCAGTTTGAATTAATTCCATTTGTAAAAGGATAATACAAGACACTTGACAACCAAAGCAAATTTCCTGAGTAGATGATAAAGATTTTGTCCGGACAGTCAGACTCTTCTCAGGAAAAAACAATTAGAAAAGACAAAAATGACACGACTACAGGGATTTCTAAACAATAAATAGTGAAGGAGCGATTCTTAATGGAGGAAAAGAAATATTTAAAATGGTACAACAAGATAGGATATGGATCCGGTGATATTGCAGGAAATGTAGTGTATGCATTTCTGACATCATTTGTGATGGTATATCTGACAGATACGATTGGATTGGCATCCGGAATAGTTGGAACACTGATTGCAGTTTCAAAATTATTCGACGGATTCACAGACATCTTTTTTGGAGCAATGATTGATAAGACGCATAGTAAGATGGGAAAGGCAAGACCATGGATGCTGTATGGTTACATTGGTTGTGCAATTACATTGGTAGCCTGTTTTGCAGTTCCAACAAGTCTTGGCAGGACGGCACAGTATGCGTGGTTCTTTATTGCGTATACGCTGTTGAATGGCGTGTTTTATACGGCAAATAACATTGCTTATTCTGCTCTGACATCACTTGTTACCAAGAATAGTAAAGAGCGTGTGCAGATGGGTTCTTACCGTTTCATTTTTGCTTTTTCAACCAGTCTTCTGATTCAGGCGGTTACCGTTGGATTTGTTGAAAAATGTGGTTCAGATGCAGCAGCATGGCGTCTGGTTGCAATTATTTATGCAGTAATCGGATTAGTTGTGAATACTATTTCCGCATTATCTGTTAAAGAACTTCCGGAAGAGGAATTAAATGAAGGAAATACAACAAGTGAAGAGGAAAAATATGGGCTGGTTCAGGCATTCAAGCTGCTGGTAAAGAATAAATTTTACCTGATGATCTGTGGTACTTATATTTTACAGCAGTTATACAGTGCAATGATTGGTGCCGGTATTTATTATATGACCTGGGTTTTGAAAAACAAAAATCTGTTTGGACAATTTGCCTGGGCGGTAAACATTCCTCTTATCATTGCGTTAATATTTACACCAACACTGGTTGGAAAGTGGAATGGTATGTATAAGCTGAATTTGAGAGGTTACATCCTTGCCGTGATTGGCAGAGCCCTCGTTGTTGTTGCCGGATATATGGGAAGTATTCCTTTGATGATGGCATTTACAGCATTAGCAGCATTGGGACAGGGACCTTGGCAGGGAGACATGAATGCCGTGATTGCTTCATGCTCTGAGTACACTTATCTGACACAGGGAAAGCGTGTGGATGGTACAATGTATTCATGCACTTCACTAGGTGTTAAGATTGGCGGGGGTATTGGAACGGCAGTCGTAGGGTGGCTGTTAGAACTTAGTGGCTATGTGGGTACTCATGCCGTTCAGCCGCAGTCCGCATTGAATATGATGCAGTTTATGTATCTCTGGCTGCCACTGATCTTTGATGTACTTATTATGTTTATTCTTTCCAGAATGAATGTGGAAGAGACAAACGCAAAGATTAAAAAAGAAAAGGGAATTACAGTAGAAACCGCTCAGCAGTAATGAGCAGAAAATAGTAAAATGAAAAGGACCATTTCACATTTGTGAAGTGGTCTGCTTTTTCAGTATTCAGTTTTCACAAATAGTCCTTTTAGCCGGCTTATGCATGATATACATACTCAAAGTATTCTTCGTAGAAAGCTAAAAGGTTGTTCATATAATTTTTGAATTTGCTCATTTTGTATTCCTCCTTTCCTTGTTTGCAAATTCATTATAGGTCACGATGGATAAGAATGCTTGCCAAATTAAAAGAAAATGTAGACAAATGTTGCAGAGGAAATCAACAATTAAGTAATAAAGGGGAGATGTATCAATGCATTTGACATTTAAGGAAACAAAGGAAGAGGTATATGCGGCTCAAAGAGTGTCAAAACATATATCTCCACATTTACATAATGCATTGGAAATTGTGTGCGTAACGGAAGGAACACTTGAGATAGGAGTGGGGCAGGAATTATATCATATGGAAAAGGGTGATATCGGATTTGTCTTTTCTGATATTATTCATCATTATCAAGTGTTTGAAAAAGGAAAAAATAAATCTATCTATGTGTGGGCACTTCCAGTGATAACGAGCAATTATATGGACACGTTGCAAAATCTCTGCCCAGTAGATCCTGTTATAAAAAAGGCTGACTTACATCCAGATATAAAATATGTATTGCAGGCATTACTGCAACAAAAAAATATATCGAAAGAAAAGAAGGAAGAAATTCAGAATACTTCAGAAAATGTGTTGGAAGAACGATCAGTAGAACAAGCGTATATACAAATCTTACTGGCCAGGAGTCTTGGAAAAATGAAACTCATGGATAAAAAGAGTGTAGAAAGTAATGACATTGTTTATCAGGCGGTATCTTATATAGCAAAACATTTTAGAGAAGATTTATCGTTGGAAAAGATTTCGAAAGAATTGGGTGTGAATAAATTTACACTATCAAGAGTATTTTCAGGAATATTCCATAAAAATTTCAAGCAATATATAAATGAACATAGATTGAATTATGCAAGTGCAATGTTGGAATGTTCTAATGAAGATATTACAAGCATCTATCTGGATGCTGGATTTGAGAGTCAAAGAACGTTTAATAGAGTGTTTAAAGATAGGTTTAGGATGACACCGCGAGAGTATCGAAAGAGATTTAGAGAATAGAGGAAAAAGATGGAATCGTTTTCTGTTTAGAAATAAAAAGGATATATAATAAACATT
>ENA-OROP01003431-OROP01003431.1-human-gut-metagenome-genome-assembly--contig:-NODE-3431-length-10200-cov-2.840315_pt1 | contig 10200 bp, 7 predicted proteins | sample MGYA00242132_ERZ509056 | MGnify/ENA primary metagenome ERZ509056 (study PRJEB26280, sample SAMEA2338768) | human gut metagenome | biome: human gut; feature: human-associated habitat; material: faeces...
TTCTTACTTGTTCGACCGCCTGCTCCATAAGTTACACTAATAAACGACGGCTTTAATGCCGCAATCTTCTCAGCAGCGGAAAGCACACTGTCATATCCTGCATCTGTCTTCGGTGGAAAGATTTCAAATGAAACCTGTGGTGTCTGATCTTTTAAAATGTCTCTTATCTTACATGTCATCGTATAATTCCTCATACTGTTTTGCAGAACTCTTCCATGAAAAATCCTTACTCATTCCCCGTTCTACAATCTTATTCCAGTCTCTCTTCTTGTCGTAATATATTTTTTCTGCATAACGCACAGTTGCCATCATCTCATGTGCATTATAATTTGCAAAGCTGAATCCTGTTCCAGTCTTCTCATATTCATTATATGGCTCTACCGTATCCTTAAGTCCTCCAGTCTCTCTGACAATCGGAACCGTTCCATATCTAAGGCTCATAAGCTGACTCAGACCACAAGGCTCAAACAGTGACGGCATCAGAAATGCATCACATGCCGCATAGACCTTGTGAGACATTGCCTCTGAATAATAAATATTCGCAGATACTTTATCCGGATATTTCCATGCATAGTGGCGGAACATATTCTCATACTGCTCCTCACCTGTTCCAAGCGCAACAATCTGAATTGCATCCTGACACAGTTCATCCATCACACAAGCGATCAGATCAAATCCCTTCTGATCTGTCAGTCTGGATACGATACCAATCATCAGCTCCTTATGGTCCTGTGCAAGTCCAAGCTCTTTTTGAAGTTCAATTTTATTCTTAATCTTCTCTTTCCGGAAATTCTCTACACTGTAATTCCTGTAAATATCCTTGTCTGTCTGCGGATTATATATATCATAGTCGATTCCATTCACAATACCGGAAAGGCTTGCCGACCTGGCCTGCATCAGCCCTTCCAGCTTTTCTCCGTAAAACGGAGTCTTAATTTCCTCTGCATAGGAGCTGCTGACAGTTGTCACTTTATCTGCATAAACGATACCGCCCTTTAACATGTTGGCATCATCATAAGATGTCAGCTTGTCCGGTACAAAATAATACTCCGGAAGTCCGGTAATGTCACGCACTTTTTTTGCATCCCACATCCCCTGGAACTTCAGATTATGTATCGTCATCACAGTCTTGATTCCGCGGTAATATTCACTGGAATACCGAAAATTATCCAGAAATATCGGGATCAGTCCCGTCTGCCAGTCATGGCAGTGAATGATGTCCGGTCTGAAATCAATGACCGGAAGAGCACTCAATACTGCCTTTGAGAAAAATGAAAACTTCTCAACATCTGTATACATCTCTCCATATGGTGCAAAACCATTAAAATAAAATTCATTATCGATAAAATAAAAGGTGACTCCTTCATACTCTGTCTCCAGAACCCCGACATACTGTGTCCGCCAGCCAAGATCCATATAAAAATGCGTCTTATACTGAAGCTTTTCCTTCCAGGATTCTTTCATACACATATACTTTGGAAGCATGACTCTTACATCATATTTTTCTTTATCAAAGAATTTCGGTAAAGAACCTGCCACATCTGCCAGACCTCCGGTCTTAATAAATGGCACTGCTTCTGAAGTGGCAAAGAGTATTTTTTTCATAGTGATTTCCTCCCGATTCCACGATATATGAATCATTATACAGTATTTTTTTTCAGAAGAAAAGCCTTTTATCTATGTTTATATTCTAAACGTATCGTATCTGCGATAAGTGCGATGAATTCAGAATTGGTCGGTTTCCCTTTTCCTCCATTCACAGTATATCCAAACAGCTCGTCCAAAGTATCTAATTTTCCTCTGCTCCACGCCACTTCAATTGCGTGACGGATTGCACGTTCCACACGGCTTGCCGTCGTCTGATGCATCTTTGCAACAGTCGGATATAATACTTTTGTCACTGCATTTAATACATCCATATCTTCAATTGCCATAAGAATCGCATCTCTCAAATAATGATATCCTTTGATATGCGCTGGAATCCCTATCTCATGTATCATATCCGTTACACGATTTTCCAGATTTATCTTCGGCTCCGAAGCTTCTGCATTTCCAACCGGTGCAAATGATTTTGCTTCCGGCACATGATATTTTCCAGCTTCACGAATCTTGTCCAGCACCATCTGATTACTGAACGGTTTCAGAATATAGTAAGAAGCACCTTTACGAAATGCATCTTCTGTAATCCGCTCCTGTCCCACTGCAGTGATAATAATAAAACTTGGATGTTTTCTGATATCATGATCCCGATTGACAGTATCCATAACACTTAACCCGTCCATTTTCGGCATAATCAGATCTAATAGTACAACATCTGGCTGTTTTTCCTTAATCAGTGTATATACATCTTCTCCATTATTGGCTTTCCCAACCAGCTTCATCTCTTTGTTATTTTCAATCATTTCGCCAAGCAGATCCAGAATTCTCTCATTATCGTCTGCGATTGCAACAGCTATTTCTCCCATATTCCAAAATCCTCCTCGATTTTATTTCTCGTTGGATTTTATTATAATTTTCTCCTTTTTTCGAATCAAGAAATTGCTGTCGGAAAGTTCTATCACTTCTCGACACGGTATTTTTTATTCCGACTCATTTATCATAGATTCTGCAAAAATGCCATAACCCTTTGTCGGATTGTTGACAAAAACGTGAGTTACTGCGCCGATTAGTTTTCCGTTCTGGAGGATCGGACTGCCGCTCATTCCCTGGATGATCCCGCCCGTCTCATCCAAAAGCGACGGATCTGTCACTTCGATTGTCATGCTTTTATTTACTTCGCCCGACCACAGATTGACTTGTGTGATTAAAATATCATATTCTTTTATTTCTCCATCCACAGCACAGCGAATGATAGCAGGCCCTTCTTCTACCTCTTCTTTTTTTGCCAGTTGTACTGGAGTCTGATTTGCGAACAGGACATCAACCCGGTCAATAGTTCCAAAAATTCCTGCCTCTGTATTCTTCTTTATTTTTCCAAGCACGTTATAATTATTATAAACAATGATTCCTTCCATACCACCAGGTGTCCCGTTCACACCTTTTTGGATTTCCTTAACACTTGTCAGATATAGTGTTCCATCGGAAATATTAAGAAGCTCCCCTGTATCGATATCATGGATTCCATGTCCCAGCGCGCCAAAATGACTGTCCGAGTCCAGATAAGTAATGGTCCCAAGTCCTTGTGCATTATCCCGCACCCAGATTCCGAGTTTTTTCGTCCCATCTTCACACTGAATCATATCCATTTTTACATGAATCGTCTCCCCCTTCCTGCAAATATCTAATTTTGCTTTTTGTTCCGAAAAGGAACTTACTGCTTCGACCAGTTCATTTTTAGTATTGATATCTTTGCCGTTAAATCCAGTGATGTAATCTCCGGCTTTTACAATATGAAGCGCCGGTTCATATTCTGCACCGTCTTCCCCTTTGATTTTCTGTGTATCCAATACCATAACACCTTTTGTTTTCATATAAATCCCTACCGGCATGCCACCTGGAATTACCAGGTCTTCTTCAGAGGTCTGAGCACTCACCTCTCGCCTCATGGCATCTTTTTTCTGCTCGATCAAAAGATAGCTTCCACCTACCGATACAAAAAACACCAATGCCATAATTAAAATCCGCCGATACCAATACTTTTTCATACACTCTGATCCTCCCATGTTTTTTACAAAAAAATCTCAATCAGCATCCTGCCGGAGGCTATATCAGATGAGTATGGATTTTCTGCCACTGATACTGATTTTTTTGCTTTACATCTACAACGGCGGAAAGCATCTCACATCTGATATAAATAAAGACAAGTGTTCCTCAATCAGAACACCTGTCTTAGTATGTGTATTATTTGAATTTCAATTCTTTTATTTTTTGATCTGCGCTGCCAGTTCCTGCATTTCTTTTGCATTCTGTCTGACCGTGTCCGTAATCTTAGCACCGCCAAGAATTCTCGCCAGTTCATCGGTAGATTCTTCCGCCTTAAGTTCCCTGATAGATGTCTTTGTCTGCCCATCTGACACATTTTTTTCGATCATAAAATGATGATCTGCCATAGCCGCAATCTGTGCCAGATGTGTGATACAGATGACCTGATGCTTTCTGCCGATCAACGCCATCTTCTCAGACACTTTCTGTGCTGTTCTTCCACTTATCCCCACATCAATCTCATCAAAAATCAGCGTCGGAATCTCATCCCTGTCAGCCATAACACTTTTGATCACAAGCATAATTCTGGACAGCTCTCCACCGGAGGCTACTTCTACAAGCGGACGCACCGGCTGTCCGGGATTCAAAGAAATCATAAACTCTACGTCATCAGAACCATTTGCAGAATAAGAACCAGACTTTTCAAATGCAATAGAAAATTTCACATCTTCAAAATTCAGATCTGCAAGACCTTCTGTAATCGCCTGTTCCATAATCTGCGCCTGCTCTTTTCGGATCTTCGTCAGCTTCTTTGTCACTTTCTCAAGCTTCTGCTCTTTTTGTTCCAGATCTCGCTTTAAATCTGCAATATAATTCTCATAATCTTCCAGTTTTTGTATCTTTTTCTGTTGTTTTATTCCATAATCCAGAATCCCTGCAATATCCGTGCCATATTTCGTCTTCAAACGGTTGATTTCATTAAGACGCTCAGTAATTGTCATATAATCTTCTTCTGAGAACTCCAGACTATCCTGATAATCGGAAAGATCATGATTAAAATCATTTAACAGACTGTCTATCTCCATCAGCTGGCTGTACAGACTTCCTGCTCTCTCATCAAGATTACTGACTGGTGCCAGCTCCCGGATCGCGCGGCTCAGGCATTCGCTTGCACTTCCGGCTTCCCCACTCGTATAAGCATACGAAGCCGCAGTACTCTCAGCAATCTTTCGTCCATTTTCCATGCGTTTGAAGGTTGTCTCCAGTTCTTCATCTTCTCCTTCTTTTAACATGGCATCTTCAATCTCAGATACTTCAAATTTTAAGAAATCCAATTCTTTTGCACGGCTTGATTCGTCCATATCAGCCTCATCCAGAGTTTTTTTACATGTACGATATTCCTGATAAGCCGAAGCTGCCTGTTTTTTTATATCTGCAAGATAATCCCACGCAAATGCATCGACAAACCCGAGATGGTTCTTTTTATATAACAGAGACTGATGTTCATGCTGCCCGTGAATATCGATCAGAATAGCAGCTACTTCCTTTAAAACAGCAATTGTTACCGTCTCACCGTTGATCCGGCTTACACTTCTGCCATCCATTAATTTCCGGCTCAAGATCAAAAGGCCATCCTCCGGATAAATACAAAGTTTCTCCAAAGCTTTCAGACGGCTTTTTTCCGTCACAGTAAAGACCATCTCCACCAGTGCATAATTCTCCCCCTGACGGATCAGATCTTTTGTGTATCTTCCACCCAGTGCCAGATTTACAGAACCCAAAATAATAGATTTTCCTGCTCCCGTCTCACCGGTCAGAATATTTAACCCTTCTGCAAATTCTACTTCTATCTCATCAATCAATGCCAGATTCTTTACGTGTAAACTCTGTAACATCTATTCCTCCTGCCGAACAATTTTACGAATCTTATCCATCACCTTCGGAGTATCCTCTGTCGTGCGGATTGCACACATAATTGTGTCGTCTCCGGCAATACTTCCCACGACCTCGCTCCAGTTCATAGCATCAATAGCCAGGCATACAGCCATCGCCATTCCAGCCACCGTCTTGATGACCAGAATATTCTGTGCCATATCCATCGACACATATCCATCTCTTAAAACACGGATATATTTTTCACTCATGCCATTGCCACTTTCCTGATGCAGCGCATATTTCTGTTTGCCGTTCTCAGCTGGAATCTTGGTAAGTTTCAGATCCCGGATATCTCGGGACACCGTTGCCTGAGTCACTTTAAATCCTTCCCGGTTCAGATAATCTGCCAATTCCTCCTGGGTCTCAATATGATATTTGCCAATCAGTTCAATGATCTTAGCATGTCTGTTTACTTTCATATCTCTAATTTCCTTTCATCTTCCTTCGAAGCGTTTCCAGAAAACTATCCTGGTTCAATTTTATAATTCTTGTCTGGGCTTCTGCCTTGCGGATCTCTACCATATCACCGGAAGTCAGCTCCACTTCATCCACACCATCAAATGCCACGTATGCCTCATCTGGGATTCCATGTTTTCCTTCTCCGATCTGTATCACGATCTCATCTTCTGCTGACAATACAATACTGCTTGTATTTAACGCATGCGGACAGATTGGTGTGATCACGATCATGAATGCCGTCGGCTCTACGATCGGACCTCCCGCTGCAAGGTTATACGCCGTAGATCCTGTCGGGGTAGATATGATCACTCCATCTGCTTCATAGGAGTTCAACAATTCTCCATTTACAAAAAGTCGGAAATGAATGACTCGAACAGCCCCTTTTCTTGCAACTACAATATCATTCAAAGCCAGATCCATTCGCTCTCCGTCAAAGCTGCCTTCTAACATCATTCGTTTTTCCACCGTATATCTGCCTTTCACAACACGTTCCAGAGCTCCCTCAATATTCGTTAACTCTACTTCTGTCAGATATCCTAATGTTCCCATATTGACTCCCAGAATCGGGACATCTCTGCCACGCAGAGCACGCGCCACCTCAATAAAACTTCCGTCACCCCCAATAACGATCGCATAATCAAGATCCGGTGGTATCTGCTCGGAAACAATGGCATTATTCTCATCTTTTGGACACTGCAGACATATCTTTCCTGCCTGTGTCAGATACTCTTTGACCTGATTCGTTATTGCATAGTCTGCATCTTTGCCATCATTTGTTACAATCAACACTCTCTCTGCCATATCTTTATTCCTTTTTTGCGAGGTTTCCAAATGCCTCATCTACAATTTTTTCAATCTGAATTTTTTCATTTATATCGCCCGGCTCTTCACATTTTTCTAACTGGACAAGATATTCAATATTTCCTTCCGGTCCTTTGATTGGTGAAAATGTAAGATCCATCACATGAAATCCATGGGTAGACGCATAGTCCAAGATCATGGTCACAACCTCAATATGCGTACTCTTTTCGCGCACAACTCCTTTTTTACCGACTTTCTCTCTTCCCGCTTCAAACTGTGGTTTGATCAGTGCTACAATCTGTCCTTTGTCTGTCAGATAATCACGAATCGGCATCAGCACTTTTGTCAGGGAAATAAAGGATACATCAATTGATGAAAAATCAACCGGCTCACCGATATCTTCCGGTGTCACATAACGGATATTCGTCTTCTCCATACAAACTACACGCTCGTCCTGGCGAAGTTTCCAGTCTAATTGTCCATGACCTACATCAATGGCAAACACCTTGACCGCGCCATTTTGCAACATACAATCTGTAAATCCACCTGTAGAAGAACCTACATCTGTGCAGACTTTTCCTTCTACAGATACCTGAAATTCTTTCATTGCTTTTTCTAACTTAAGTCCGCCGCGGCTGACATAAGGCAGTGTATGGCCACGCACTTCAATCTTAGATTCTTCTGGGAATGTTGTTCCTGGTTTATCTTCTTTCTGGTTGTCCACATAAACATTTCCAGACATGATAATGGCTTTTGCTTTTTCTCTGGACGCGGCAAGATTTCTCTTCACCAGCAACACATCCAAACGTTCTTTCATCTTCTATAACTCCTTATACGTCTCTATAATTTTTTCAGACATACTCTCACTGTCAATTCCTGTCATCTTACGGAGCACATCAACACTTCCATGTTCAATGTAATCATCCGGGAGTGCCAGTATCAGGACGTGTGACGGAAGCATTTTTCGCATCACATATTCTGATACACGCTCTCCGCATGCTCCAGTCTGGACATTTTCTTCAATCACTGCAATCAGTTTGTGTGTCTGACAGACTTTTTCGATCATTGCTTCATCGATCGGTTTAATGAAACGCATATTGATAAGTGTCGGCTCATATCCTTGCTCGATCAGTTTATCTCTTGTCTTCACAGCCTCCTCGAACATATGACCGACGCTTAAAATTGCAATTTCTTTTCCTTCAAAGATCCATTCGCTCTTCCCGTAACTGATCCTTTCCCGGCATCCTTCATATCCGTCGTAAGCCTTTCCTCTCGGATAGCGGATTGCCACTGGCGAATTCATCTGAAGCGCAAACCGTAACATATCGGCTAATTCCCATTTATTCTTCGGTGACATAACGGTCATATTGGGAATATTGGATAAAAATGACAGATCAAATATTCCCTGATGAGTCTCTCCATCGCTTCCGACAAGACCCGCACGATCTACCCCGAATACCACCGGCAGATTCTGCAGTGCCACATCGTGGATTAACTGATCATATCCTCTCTGCAAAAATGAAGAGTAAACTGCAAATACAGGCTTTAATCCTCCTGCTGCCAGTCCCGCAGCAAATGTTACACCGTGTTCTTCCGCAATTCCAACATCAAAAAAACGATTCGGATAATGCTTCTTAAATCTGGCAAGTCCGGTTCCATCTGCCATGGCAGCTGTGATTGCCACAATATCTGGATTTCTGGATGCCTCGTCACAAAGCACTTTACTAAACACATCTGTATAAGTATCTCCTTCTTTTTTTGCAAATACCTTACCGCTTTCTATGTCAAAAGGTCCGATCCCGTGAAATTTATCCGGTGCTGTCTCTGCAGGTTCATAGCCCTTTCCTTTTGTTGTCATAACATGAAGGAGTACCGGGCCTTCCACTTTCTTCGCTTCCTTAAGAGCTTTGCAGAGCATTGGTAAATTGTGTCCCGGAATCGGTCCCAGATAAGTAATTCCCATATCCTCAAAGAACATGCCCGGTACCACAAGCTGCTTGATACTGCTCTTCGTCTTCCGGATATGGTCAATCATACGGTCTCCCATGACCGGCACCTGCTGCAAAGCATTTGTCACACCTTTTTTCAGTCCGGTATAGATATCTGCCGTCCGGAGATTTGCCAGATATCTGGACATTCCGCCTACATTTTCTGAAATGGACATATGATTGTCATTGAGTACCACAATAAAATTCGTCTTCAAATTCGATGCATTGTTCAGCGCCTCATATGCCATACCTCCGGTCAGAGAACCATCGCCGATCACAGAGATAACGGTATAATCTTCATGTTTTAAATCTCTTGCTCTCACATAACCAAGTCCTGCAGAAATCGAAGTAGAGCTGTGTCCTGTATCAAATGCATCACACTGACTTTCTTTTCTCTTCGGGAATCCGCTCATACCGCCGTAACTTCTTAAATCTTCAAATCCTTCTTTTCGTCCGGTCAGTAATTTATGTGTATAGGACTGGTGTCCAACGTCCCAGATAATCTTATCCTTTGGCAGATCACAGATCAGATGCAATGCCATCGTAAGCTCTACAACGCCAAGATTGGAAGCCAGATGTCCTCCTGTCTTACTGACCTTCTCTACAAGGAATTCACGGATCTCTCCTGCAAGGCACTCCAATTCCTCACTGTTTAGTTTTTTTATGTCATTTTCCTTTTGTATTCGTTCCAGCATACTGGTCCCCCTCTATTTTTTCCTGTGAATCAGCTCCATAAGCAATTCTTCCAGATATGGATTCTCATTCGAAAGTGTCCGAAGCAGGCTGATCGCCTCTTCGGATTTTTCTTCGACCACTTTCTTTGCATCGTCAATGCCAAGTAATGTTACATAAGTAGTCTTCTCATTCTTTTCATCACTATGTATCGGTTTGCCAAGTTCTTCCTGGGTGCTTGTCACATCGAGAATATCATCTTGCACCTGGAATGCCAGTCCAACAAGACTTGCAATACGCTCTACCGTCTTTACCTCTTCCTTGCTTGCTCCACCAAGAATTGCTCCAATCATCATAGCAGCTTCGATAAGTGCTCCGGTCTTCAATTCGTAAATCGTATCTAACACATCTTTTGAAACAGCATGCCCGGTCTCTTTTACATCGATGACCTGACCTCCAAGCATTCCGTAAATTCCGGCTTTCTCACCAAGTACGCGGATTGCATTTCCGATTGTCAGACTATCTTCCGGTTCCAGAACAAATGCTTTGACTGCTGTCTCAAATGCATAATTCAACAAAGCGTCTCCCGCCAGAATCGCCATGTCTTCTCCGTATACAACATGCGTCGTCTTACGCCCTCTTCGATATTCGTCATTATCCATTGCCGGAAGATCATCATGTACAAGAGAATATGTATGAACCA
>ENA-OROP01003442-OROP01003442.1-human-gut-metagenome-genome-assembly--contig:-NODE-3442-length-10161-cov-8.014051_pt1 | contig 10161 bp, 9 predicted proteins | sample MGYA00242132_ERZ509056 | MGnify/ENA primary metagenome ERZ509056 (study PRJEB26280, sample SAMEA2338768) | human gut metagenome | biome: human gut; feature: human-associated habitat; material: faeces...
CTGCCGCACCTCGCTCGCCGTATCGGCACTTAGAATTATGCGGTATTGCCATAAGTGCAGCTGTTTATCCCGAATAGGAGTGCTCTGGCTTGAGCTTCCCAGCGGGATGGGTGGCTGCCATATAACAAATGAAAGGCAGGCGGCCTAACATGATGCGTGTGATTGCAGGTACAGCCCGCGGCAAAAACCTTGCTGCGCTACCGGGGGAGGATGTTACCCGCCCCACCATTAACCGCGTAAAGGAGGCAATGTTCTCCAGCGTACAGTTCTCTGTGCCCGGCGCGCGCGTGCTGGACTTGTTTGCAGGCAGCGGCCAGCTTGGCATTGAGGCATTATCCCGCGGAGCCAAGCGCTGTGTTTTCCTGGATGCTTCCCGCGAGGCGATCCAGATCGTGCTGGCCAACTGCAAAACGGCGGGCGTGTTTGCGCAGAGCCGGGTCATCCCGGATGATGCGTTCCACTTTTTGGCCACCACGCAGGGAGAGTTTGATCTTGCCCTGCTGGACCCGCCGTACCACCACGGCACGGTAGCCAAAGCACTGCCGCAGCTGGCAGCGCACATGGCCCCTGGCGGTGTGGTGCTGTGTGAAACAGAACTGGACGCCGAGCTGCCGGAACAGGTTGAGGGGCTTGTTTTGGCAAAACAATATAAGTACGGCAAGATTTTGGTAAGCCGCTATGAGAAAGAGGAACAGCTATGAATGTTGAGGAACTGCTGGATATGCTGGAGGAAACGCTGGAGGAGGGTACCGCTGTGCCGTTTGCCGCCGCCAAGCGTGTGGTAGATGTGGACCGCTGCCGCGATATTGTGGATGAGGTGCGCAATAACCTGCCCGATGAACTGCGCGACAGCAAAAAGATTGTGGCAGACCGCGAGCAGATTTTAAAGAACGCCCAGACCGATGCGGATAACATCATCAAGCAGGCAGAGGAACGCGCACGGGTGCTGGTATCGGACAAAGAGATCACCAAGCGCGCACAGAAGATGGCCGTGGAGCTGGTGAACGCCGCACAGGCACAGGCGAAAAAGATCAACAATGCCTCCGCGGCTTATTGTGAGAATATCCTCAAAAACTCGGAGGAAGTTCTGGCCCGCAGTGTGGCGGATATCAAAAATACCCGCATGAACCTGCGCAACCTGGCCAGCCGCGGTCCCCATGGCCCACAGAAACCGAATCTGTAAAATCGGCCCCCTGTGCGGGCTTTGTGAAAGAGATCTGCACGGTTCCTGCCCCGCAAACAACAAATAAGACAGCATTTGTGAAAACTTTATGGCCCGCAGCGCTTTTTGGCGCTGTGGGCTTGCTTTTTGCCCCACGATTTGGTACTATATAAGTGTTCCAGTGGGTAAAAGTGGGCAGTTTGGGGTTAAAGTGGTGAGTTATCCACACATTCCACAGGGTTGTTAACCGCGAAATTCCGCTGAAACGCTAAAAAAGCGACAGTTCCAACCGGGAAGGGGGCGGGTTCGACAATGTTCATGGGTCAGTATGACTACGCAGTGGACGCAAAGGGCCGTCTGAATTTCCCCGCAAAGTTCCGGGATGGAATGGGCGAAACCTTTATCGTGACCCGCTGGCTGGACCATTGCCTTGCCGCGTTCCCGCCGGAGGAGTTTGAAAAAGTGGCCCAGCGCATTGCCGAAAAAGGTATGGTAAAGGGCCGCAATGTCAGCCGTATGCTGTATTCCTCTGCGGTGGAAGTAACACCGGATAAGCAGGGCCGCATTCAGCTGCCCGCAAAACTGCGGGAATACGCCAACCTGGACCACGATGTGAGCGTGATCGGCAACCGCAACTTTGCGGAGATCTGGAACACCCAGGATTGGGAAGCCCGCCAGGCGGAAAGCGATGAAGATTTTACCGCCGCAATGGAAGACCTTGATTTTTAAGATACACTTTGAGCGGGGGTGTACCCCTGCATGTTAAACCGTGTGAAACGGGGAAAGAGGAGAACACCGTGGAATTTAGTCATATCCCCGTTTTGCTCAGCCAATGCCTTGAAGGGTTGGCCATTGACCCTGCCGGGATTTATCTGGACGGAACGGCCGGCGGGGCAGGCCACTCAAAGGAAATAGCAAAACGCCTGACCACCGGGCGGCTGATCTCGCTGGATCAGGACCCGGATGCGGTGGCAACCGCTGCCGCGAGGCTAAAGGGCTTACCCGCCCAGGTGGTTCAGGCCAACTTCCGCGAAACCGCCCGCGTGCTGGATGAACTGGAGATCCCCTTCATCAACGGCGCGCTGCTGGACCTTGGCGTTTCCAGCCACCAGCTGGACGATGCCGAGCGTGGCTTCTCCTATCACGCGGATGCCCCGCTGGATATGCGCATGAGCCAGCAGGGACCCACCGCGGCAGACTTGGTGAACACCCTGGACCGTGAGGAACTGACCCGCATCCTGCGCGATTATGGTGAGGAACCGTATGCCTGGCAGATTGCGGGTAAAATCGTGAAAGCACGGGAGGAAGCCCCGATTTTGACGACCCTGCAGTTTGCGGACCTGATTGCATCCGCTATGCCGCCTGCCGAGCGCCGCAAGAACAAGAACCCTGCCCGCCGCAGCTTCCAGGCAGTGCGGATTGCCGTCAATGGGGAACTGGATGCCCTGAACGAGGGGATGGAGGCGATTTTCAGCCGCCTGGCCCCCGGCGGGCGGTTCTGCATCATCACGTTCCACAGCCTGGAGGACCGGCTGGTAAAACAGAAGTTCCGCCGCTGGGCCCAGCGCTGCACCTGCCCGCCGGAGCAGCCTATTTGCACCTGCGGCGGGATGCCCAAAGCTAAACTGATTACCCGCAAGCCGATTGAAGCGGACGCTGGTGAGTTGGAAGAAAACCGCCGCAGCCGTTCCGCCAAGCTGCGCGTACTGGAAAAATTATAAGCGTGCCAGGAGGGAACATTGGCAGCGCGGCATGGCGCTTGTGACCATGCCGCACAGCTTAAGGAAAGCCGAAATTTTACGATACGAGAAAGGGGGCGGCGCCCATGGCTTCCACAGCAGCAGAAATTTCAACCAACAATCATTCCGGTTCCTCCCGCACACCGCGGGTGCGCGTTGTCAAGGGCGGACGCTACGGCCTGAGCAAGGCACGCCAGTTTGCCCGCACGGCGGGCACGGTGCTGGTCATTGCCATCTTTTTTGGTTTGTTTGCCAGCATTGTCGCCAGCCAGGCACGCATCACACAGCTTTCCGGCGAAATTGATGACGCCAAGTCGGAACTGACCAATGCCCAGAGCTATAACGACTATCTGTCCACCACCATGGATCAAATCACCAACAGCACCAGCGTCCAGCAGGAAGCGGAGGATCGGCTGGGGCTGGTTAAAATGGACCCCAGCCAGGTGACGTATGTCCGGCTGGAGGATGAAAGCGTGATCGAACGCGCAGCCGGCACAGCAGACAAGTTTTTTGCCGGTATCAAAACCGCAGCGCTCAGTCTGCTTGGCAGTTTTGACCCGTAACCGATCCGGTCAAGGCAATACCGCATAACTTTGGGTGCCCAAGCCGTCAGGAGGGAATCATGCGGTGCTGCCCTTACATTGCGCCAAAGCGTGCATCCCAACAGGAGCACGCTTTTTTTGCCATCATGGGCGGGCGCGTATTCGTGCAAACAGCCTTTTCTGTAAAGGAATGAACCTATGCCAAAGCAACCCGACAACAAGAATCAATCCACGCGTCATCACAACCGCCGCAGCCCGGAGCCGGGGCAGAATCATGCGCTTACGCTGAACGGACGCATCATGGTTTTGCTGCTGGTGATCGGCTTTATCGCTGCGGGGTGCGGCGTTCTGATTTATAAGCTGTATACCCTGCAGATCCGGGATGCTGAGCAGTACCGTGTTCAGGCGGCGGAACAGCAGCTTTCCGATACCCAGATCCCCGCCACGCGCGGCTCTATTTATTCCGCTAACGGCAAACTGCTGGCCAAAAGCAGTGTGGTGTGGAACATTATTGCCAACCCGTCCAAGTGCAACCAGGATTATGTGGCGGAAGCCAGCCAGAAAATCAGCGAATTGCTGAACGGGAGCGTCAGCGCGGAAAAAATTCAGGAGCAGCTGAGCAAAACGAACAGCCAGTACCGCGTGATTGCCAAGGACATTGATATGGTAACGGCGCAATCCATTATTGACTATGCCAACACCAAACGCATTACCAACGGCAAGGCGGAGGGGGATCCGGATGCCAAGTACGAAACGGTGCTTTCCATGTACAAGGAATCCTCCTCCACGCGGGAATACCCTAACGGAATGTACCTTTCCTCGGTCTTGGGCTTTTGTGATGACAGCGGCAACGGCATGTACGGCCTGGAAAAATCGTATGATGAGAAACTGGTCGGTACACCGGGGCGCAGCATCAGCAGCGAGAACGCATGGGGCTATGAACTGGCTAACGAGGAAAGCGATACCCATGCGGCTATCAACGGCTATAACCTGAACCTGACCATTGACGATACCATCCAGACCGTGCTGGAAACCGAGCTTTCCAACGCGATTGATGACTATGATGTGCAGAACCGTGCCAGCGCCATTGTGATGAATGTGAACACCGGCGCGGTGCTGGGTATGGCAACGGCGCCGCAGTTTGACCCCAATGATCCGTATAATATCACCGAACCCAAATTGCAGGCTATCCTGGATAATGCCGGAACGGCGCTGACGGAGGACGATATTTCCGTCCTGCAAAGCCGTTTGGGGCAGGACGCCGTAGCTGATATCATTGCGGACGGCGTTGTGAACCCCAACGGAACAAAAAGCATCGACGAAGAAGGCAACGAAATCGACGTTCCCAGCGAAAAAAGCCAGCTGCAGGGCATGATCCGTGAGGCCGAGTGGAAGAACAAAGCCGTGACGGAATTGTATTACCCCGGCTCAGTCTTTAAGCTCATGACGGCCGCTGCGGCGCTGGATTCCGGCCTGATGGGGGCGGACCAGCAGTTTTACTGCGGCGGCGACCTGACAGTATTCCCCAATACCGAGTGGGAACACAGCTACCACTGCGCCGAGGGCAACACTCACGGCTGGCTGGATATGGCCGGGGCGCTGAACCACAGCTGCAACCTGTACTTTATCCAGGTGGCGGAAAAAATGAGCGCCGAATTCTTTTATAACTACTACCAGGCGTTTGGCCTGACCCAGACCACTGGCATTGACCTGCCGTATGAGGCAAAGGGCATCTCCAAAACCCAGCAGGAGATGGAGCAGGTGGAAACGGACCTGTACTCCACCGCGTTCGGCCAGTCCCAAAAGTTGACCCTGATCCAGATGGCAGCCGCCGTGGCTTCCACCGTGAACGGCGGCTACCTGATGACCCCCTATGTGGTGGATAATATGACGGACGACACCGGCAACGTGGTATGGCAGGCTGAAACCGACATTAAGCGCCAGGTCGTCAGCGAGGAAGTCAGTGAGCAGATCCGCGCCATGATGGAAAACAACGTGGGTCACACCGGTACCAGCAATGACCTGGACTATCACGGTTGTGCCAGCGCTTATGTGGCGGGCTACCGCATCGGCGGCAAATCCGGTACGGGAGAACAGCTGGACTGGAAAGGCGCTTACAAGTACCGCCCGGACGGCGACTATCGCAAGGCCATCAGCTTTGCCGCCATCTTTCCGGCGGACGACCCGGAAATTCTGGTGCTGGTCATGATGGATGACCCGCGCTGGATCGTTGACTCCGCTTCCCAGATTGTGGCCCCTGTTACCGGCAACATCATCAGCCAGATTGCGCCGTATCTTGGCATTGAACGGGATGCTTCTTATGATAGCAACGGCAGTGTGGAAGTGCCAAATGCCATTGGCACCCGCTGGACTTCCGCCCAGGTCAAGATGAACGCCGCCGGGCTTTCCCACCGGTTTGTGGATACCAGCGACGGCGATGTTGTGTATCAGTACCCCGCAGGCGGCACCGTGGTGCCCGCAGGCTCCACGGTTTACCTGTATACCCAGTCCACCACCGACGCCACCACCACCGTGCCGGATGCCACCGGCAAAACCGGAACCTTTGCCGCACAGATGCTCAAGGCTTCCGGTGTCAATGTGGCAATTTCGGGCAGTGCATCGGACCGTGTTGTCAGCCAGGATATTGAGGTTGGGAGTGTGGTGCCCTACGGCACAGTCGTTACCCTGACCACGGAACCCGACGGCAGCAGCGATGCCCAGCAGGATGCAGATACCCCGCAGGACGATGCCGCCCAGGACGATACGCCCCAGGACGCCGCCGGTGAAAACGATCAGGATAGCACGACCCAGGATGATACCGGCAGCGATGCCGAGCAGCAATAACCCCGGCCACGGCAGGGGGACCCCACAGCAAACTGAAACATGCCGCAACTAAACCAACCAAAAGGAGCGTGTTCCCATGAAACCCATGAACGCGAACGAACTTCTGGCCGGGCTGGCACTGGCCCGCCCGGTGCCCATCACCGCCGTTGTAACGGACTCCCGCAAGGTGCAGCCGGGCTGCATTTTTGTCTGCTTCCCCGGCGAGCGTGTGGACGGCCACGACTATGCCGCCAAGGCGTACCAGGCCGGGGCCGAGTATGTGATCGCCAACCATCCCGTGGAGGGCGTGCCGGAGGATCACCTTGTCATCTGTGAATCCAGCTACCTTGCCATGATCCGTATGGCATCCAACTACCGCACGCTGTTCAGCCCGCTGATGATCGGTGTGACCGGCAGCGTGGGCAAAACCACCACCAAAGAGTTCTGCTATGCGGTTCTTTCGGCTTTTGGCAATACCTTAAAAACAGAGGGCAACCAGAATAATGAGATCGGCCTGCCCAACACGCTGTTCCGCCTGGAGGATACCACCCAGTATGCTGTGGTGGAAATGGGCATGAGCCACCTGGGCGAGATTGCCCGCATGGTGCGCGCAGCGCGGCCGTCTGCCGGTATCATTACGATGATCGGCGTTTCCCACCTGGAAAATCTGGGCACACGGGAGAATATATTGAAGGCAAAGATGGAAATCTGCCAGGGCCTGCCGGACGGCGCCCCGCTGGTGCTGAACGCGGACGATGACCTGCTGCCCACCGCACAGATCCCCGGCCGCCTGCGCCCGGTGTGGTTCGGCATCCGCTCCAGCTCCGCCGATGTGCGCGCCATCAATATTCATACCGTAGGGGAGGGCACCGGCTTTACCCTGGTGGATAACGTGGACGGCGAAACCTATGAGTTCAGTGTAACCATCCCCACGGCAGGCGTTCATACCGTGTATGATGCCCTTGCTGCTTACACTGCAGCCACCCGCTTGGGGCTGGAGCGTGCCCGCGCCGCCCGTGCGCTGGCCAGCTATCAGACCACCGGTATGCGCCAAAACATTGTGCAGCACGGCGGTGTGACCTTTATTGAGGATTGCTATAACGCCAGCCCGGACAGCATGAAAGCAGCCTTGCAGATTCTGCATGACCGCCAGCCCGGCCCCGGCGGCCGCCGCATTGCCGTGCTGGGCGATATGCTGGAACTTGGCGCTGCCAGTGAACCCGGCCACCGCCAGACCGGCAAATGGGCTGCCGATGCCGCCGACCTGCTGGTGGCTTACGGCCCGTTGAGCGCAGCCATGGCCGAAGCAGCCCGGCAGAAAGGGCTGCAAACCATCCATTGCCAAGCGGCGGAGGAAGTAGTAGAATATCTACGGCAGAACGTCCGCCCCGGCGATGTTGTGCTGGCAAAAGCCAGCCACGCCATGAAGCTGGATGATGTATTAAAGCAGCTTTACGCGGCGCTGCCAAACGCATAATTGCATATTTTGGGGGAATATCACATGGGAATGATCGTTTCTTGGATGCTGGTTGCCGCGGCAATCGGTGCGTTTGCCGTTACGGCACTTTCAGGCTGTTTTGTAATTCCGGCACTGCACAAGCTGCACTTCGGCCAGACCATCCGGGAATCCGGCCCGACCTGGCATAACAAAAAACAGGGCACACCCACCATGGGCGGCCTGTGCTTCATCTTTGGCATTCTGGTGGCCTGCGGCCTGGTGTATGCCGGGTTCTACCGCTATGCACAGGACCTTTTGGGCATTGTGCAGGTGCGCGCCGCCTTGCTGGCGCTGTTCCTGGCGTTTGGTTCCGGCTTTATCGGTTTTCTGGATGACTATATCAAGGTCGTCAGGCACCGCAACCTGGGCCTGCTTGCCTGGCAAAAGCTTATCATGCAGTTCATTGTTACCGGCGGCTTCCTGGTGGGGCTGCACATGCAGGGCCTGCTGACCACCATCATTATGCTGCCCTTTATCGGTGCGGTAGATCTGGGCTGGGTGTATTATCCCATTGCGTTCTTCGGCATCATCTTTTTGGTCAATGCCGTCAACCTGACGGATGGTCTGGACGGCCTGTGCTCCTGTGTGACCTTTGTTTCCATGCTGGGCTACCTGCTGGCTGCCAGCATGCTCAGCTTTTATCATGTGGCCGTTCTGGCGGCGGCAACAGCTGCTGCGGCAGCGGGCTTCCTGGTGTGGAACTTCTACCCGGCCAAAGTGTTCATGGGCGATACCGGCAGCATGTTCCTGGGCGGTATGGTAACGGCCCTTGCCTTTATCATGGGCCGGCCGGAGCTGGTGTTCTTCTTTGGCATTGTGTATATCTGGGACGCCATGACCGTTGTGATCCAGCGCGTTTACTTCAAGCTGACCCACGGCAAGCGCATTTTCCGCATGACACCGATCCACCACGCATTCGAGATGCGCGGCTGGAAAGAAGTCAAGATCGACTTTTTCTTCAGCCTGATCGCCATTATCGGCGTGGTGCTGGGCCTGATGTACGTTTACATGGCATAAAATATCAGAAAGGGGGCTGTGCCGCAAATGACGCTTGCCCAGCTTTTCGATTTGGCCTTTGGCAACATTGGCAGGTTTTTTAAGGAAATCGCGTTCAAAAAAGAGGAACGCGGCAAACTTTCCTATGGCCTTGTCGGCACGCTGATCCTTGTGTTGACTTACGGGCTGATCATGCTGTTCTCCGCCAGTTATTCCACCGGGTATTACCGCTTCAAGGGGGATATTTACCACTTTATCCGCCCGCAGGTAATTCTGGCGGTGGTGGGGCTGGTGCTGATGTATCTGATTTCCAACATCAACTACCGCAGCCTGCGCCACATGAACTGGTACTTATACATTTTAACGCTGCTGCTTTTGGTGTGGGCCCTGTTCAGTGAGCCGTACAACGGCTGTTACCGCTGGGTGTATATGTTTGGCACAACCCTGCAGCCTTCGGAGCTGGCAAAGTTTTCGGCTATTTTGGGTCTTGCCTGCTTTGCGGACCGGTATTATGAAAAACGGGGAACACTGCTTTACGGCATTGTGCTGCCCGTGCTGCCGCTGCTGCCGGTGGTGGTTCTGCTGTACAAAGAACCCCATAACTCTGCTATCATGCTGATCCTGCTGATTGCGGGCAGTATGATTTTGTGTGGCGGTGTGGGCCGGTTCTGGTGCATCCCGGCGGCAGGCGCGGCTGCGTTTGTGATTTACAAAATGCTGACCGGACAGAATAACTATGTTCAGCAGCGCCTCGGCGCATGGAACGGTGACGAGGGCGATATTTTGTACCAGACCCAGCAGAGCCTGTATTCCATTGCGTCCGGCGGGCTGACCGGCCTGGGCATTGGCAACAGCCGCCAAAAGCACCTCTGGCTGCCGGAAGCCAGCAACGACTTTATCTTTTCCGTTCTGTGCGAAGAGCTGGGCTTTATCGGCGCGGTGATCTGTATGGGCCTTTTTGCCGCACTGATCATTCAGGGCGTTATCATCGCCCTGAACTCGCCGGATTATTTTGGTACGATGCTGGGTATTGGCATTATGTCGCAAATTGCCTGGCAGACCATGATCCACATTGCGGTGGTCACCAATGTGGCCCCAAATACCGGCATCAGCCTGCCGTTTTTTTCCTCCGGTGGTACCAGCTTGCTGATTCTATTGTGTGAGATGGGCATTATACTAAGCATATCGCGGGCGGGCAACGCGCAAAACGCTGCGCGCAGCAAGCGCTCGCATGAAGAACTTGCCCGCCGGATGAACCCGCAGCGCCGCACCCACAAAGCCCTGCACAGCAACTGAGAATTCCCGCATGCCTGCGGAAGGCATTGTTCTCTTTGGTTTCAGATATAAGGCAATACCGCACAATTCCCGCCTTACGGCTTAAGCACCGCTCCGGCGGCTGCG
>ENA-OROP01003444-OROP01003444.1-human-gut-metagenome-genome-assembly--contig:-NODE-3444-length-10160-cov-21.638793_pt1 | contig 10160 bp, 8 predicted proteins | sample MGYA00242132_ERZ509056 | MGnify/ENA primary metagenome ERZ509056 (study PRJEB26280, sample SAMEA2338768) | human gut metagenome | biome: human gut; feature: human-associated habitat; material: faeces...
GCCACCCTGGCGGCGGGCATGCTCGTCGCGGGCACGGCGGACGCGGCCGACATGCGTGATCCGTTTGAGCGCTCCATTCAGAACGGCAACCCGGGCTTGTGGGCGAACATGGGTACGATCACGTTCAGCAACGGACACAAGTACGAGGACATGGAGCAGTCGCTCGGCGTGGTCGACAAGGTCAACGGGAAGAACGTGTACTGCATCCAGGCCGACACGCTCTACACGGGCACGGCGGGCACGTGGGGCGAGTGGACCGACGCGAAGACGAAACCGGACGCGCAACGGCTCGCATGGCTGACCGACAAGTACAACGGGAACACGGACGACCTCACGCAGGCCGCGATCGCGGGCCTCATCCACCAGAAGCTCGATCCGATGGGTGAAGAATACCTGAAAGGCATCGAACGCCTCGGCTGGAAGGACGGCACCAGCTGGGACACGTACACGAAGAAGATGAACGAGTTGTGGAATGAGGCGGTCGCCAACACGCCCTCGAACCTCGACATGAGATACCAGTACACGATCGGCCAACGCAAAGGCACCATCGATGTCGGCATCCAGAACGGGAACGGCGGCTTCCTTTCAGGAATCACGTACACCGCGACCCTGAAGGGCCCGGCCGTGTTCGACCAGACCGGCAAGAACACGATCAGCGGCACCACCACGAATTCTGCGCAGCATGTCGCGTGGACCGCAACCGGCAATGGCAAGGTTATGCCTGTTTTTAATTACAAGGTTCCGAAGGCCGCCAAACTGTCCTCGCCGAACCAGAACCTGATGGCAGCTACCGATCCCGAGACCGTGTCGAAGAACATCCAGTTCGAGGTGCTGAACAACTTCAAGCCGACCATCGAATCCAACCAGACCGATCATCGCATCGAATACGGGCATGCGCCCGAAGATGATCTGACCTGGCATGTGGACCCGTCCGGTGGCGACTGGATTGAAGGCGCGACCATCAAGAGCACCGGCACCCTCTACTACTTCGCGAAAAAGCCGGTCGAAGGCCAGACGACCGTCAAGGATGGGGTGAAGGCCGCGACCGCGACCGTCACCGGCGACAAGGACGGCGCCACCAATCACGTGGACGCCGCCTCCATCACCATGGACCCCGACTTCGTGAAGACGCACCCGGGAGCCACCCCGTCGAGCCTGCCGGACACCGGCTGGTACACGTGGGTGTGGCAGATCACGCCCGACATGCAGGACGCCAACATGAAGCAGTACCTGTCCACGGACTACGACTGGTCTGACAACGTGCTGGAAGCGGAATCCACTCAGCATGTGCGCAACATGCAGCCGACCATCAAGTCGAGTGTGAGCGACGCTTACAAGAATGATCAGAGCACGGTGACCGGTGCCGATGGCACCGAGCGTCCGAGCGTGCAAATCGGTTCCGCTCAGGCATCCGACAAGACCGATGTCGTCTACCTTGAAAAGGGCAGCGTCATCCGTGATAAGGTCACGCTGGGCGTGACCGACGTGAACGGTGACGGCAAGGTCGACACCCAGGACTGGCTGCACACCAAGGACGGTCAGGGCGAAGGCAAGGAAACGGAAGACAACCAGATCACGCTTACCGTGAATGGCTCCATCTACGGTGGTATGACCCGCGAACAGGCCGAACAGGCTCAGAAGGATACCGCCGCGGGCAAGACCGTCGAACTACCCAAGCAGGCTGTGAAGCTCGCCACCGCGACGTTCACTACGAACAAGGCCGGCGACTACCTGATTTCCAGCAGTGACGAGGACAAGCCTGTCGTCCAATGGAAGGCCGAGGATGGTGTGGATCTGACGAACCTGCCATCCGGATACGCCACGTTCGTGTTCGACATCGCGAACAAGGATCAGGACACGGAAAGCCAGACCGGTATCAAACCGTCCAAGGACTATCCGTTCGCCAAGGATGTTCATGAGGCTCCGTTCACTGCGGATGAGACCGTCATGATCCGCCTCACCCCGAAGCTCGACTCCACGGTGTCCAGCAAGGAAGTCAAGGCGGGGGAGACCACCATCGACAAGCTCGTCGTCGCCAAGACCAACGAAAAGGACGTGTGGCCCACCTACCCGGAGACTAACGTCACCGAAGGCGAGACCGCGAAGAGCACCCCGCTCAGCCTCGACTTCCACGGCGTCCTCTACAAGGTGAGTGACGACCCGTCCGCCGCGATCGAGGAAACCGACACCGTGCCCGAAAACGCGGTGAAGGTTCACGAGGCTGACATCAAGGACGTCACCAAGTTCGGCACCTACACGACCGACTCGTTCACGTTGACTGACACCGGCACCTACGCTTGGCATTGGGTCATGACACCGAGTCTGACCGGCGACCAGAACCATAATCCGCTCGCCGCCTTGGCTTGGCGTCAGCTCACCCACGGCAGGGTGCAGCACGCTTTCGGCCTCGCATCCGAAATCGTGCGCGTCCAAGGCAAGAAGCCCGACGTGCCGAAGTGCGAGGTGTCCACCAAGTCGCAGGGTGAGGTCGCGTTCGAGAACGGTAAGGCCGACCTGCACGACGAGCTCCTGCTCAAGAACTGCGAGCAGGCAGCCAAGGCCGAATTCGAACTGTGGAAGCAGGCCAACGGAGACCAGTCGGGAGACGTGCTCATCACCGTCACCGGTAAGGTCGACGCCGTGGACGGCGCCCACTCGCCGACCGTGACCGTGCATGAAACCGGCACCTACTACTGGCGTGAGAAGGTGTACGACAAGTCCGGCAAGCTTATCTCCTACGGTGACGCGCGCAAGTCGAACGAGACTGTGCTCGTCAAGGAGAAGGGTCTCGCCTCCACTGGTGTCGGCACCCCGATGCTCCTGTGGGCCGGGGTCCTCGCCGGAGCTGGTATCGCTCTCGCTCTGGCTGGTTCGAGGAAGCGTATCCGCCTGTAAGGCGGTCACGCTGATCGGATAGAAACCTTGATGGGCTCATTCCGCCGTAGTGGAGTGAGCCCATCCTGCTAAAAGGGGTATGTCGGATTGGTGTCAGGTTTTTCTCCTCTGTCCTGATGCTTATCCGACATGCCTTTTCTTCGTATATGCTTGTTATACTGAATATGTTCACATAGAAAAAATAAGGAGACCAGGAACCCATGGCAGGAGAGCCGACACTCACACTCGTAGGCAATATTACCGCAAACCCCGAGCAGAGGGGAGATACGGTCACTTTCACCATCGCGCACAATACGCGTCGACGTGACCGTAACGGGCAGACCGTGGATGGGGATGCCGTATTCATGCGATGCGCAGCATTCGGAGACCTCGCCCAGAACATCATGCGCTCCTGCTATAAGGGCATGCGCGTGGTAGCCACCGGTTACATGAAAACCAACAATTGGACAGACAAGACCACCGGCCAACAGCGTAGCAATCTTGAAATGATCGTCACCGATTTGGGTGTCAGCCTCCGGTTCGGCGTCGCGCAATTTCAGAAGACCAGCGGCCAACAGTCCAACGGCAACGGCTACCGGCAGAACAATTACGGCGGCGGATACCAGCAGCCGAACAACGGCTATCAGCAAGGCGCATACAACAACTACCAGCAGCAGGGTTACGGCCAACAGGCTCCCGCACAGACACCGGCGCAACCTGCGGTACCCTCACAGCCCGCGATGGATCCGTGGGCTACGACCACGCCAGCCAGCACGGATCCGAACGGCGACGGCGCCGACCCGGAATTCTAAACGGTTCCGACATTGATCGAGCTGGAAGATCTGGGCGACGACCTCCGCCTATACAAGGGGGATTGTCGCCGGCTCATCGCCTCCTTACCGGACAACAGCGTGGATGCGGTCGTCACCGACCCACCGTATGAGATTGGTTTCATGAACCGGGGATTCGACCGGACCGGCATCGCGTTCGACGTGGATCTGTGGCGTGGCATCCTGCGCGTTCTGAAGCCGGGCGGGCATGTTGCCGCGTTCGCCGCGAGCCGCACGTACCATCGGCTCGCCTGCGCGATCGAGGATGCGGGCTTTGAAATCCGCGACCAGATCGACTGGGTGTACGCAAGCGGCATGCCGCACGGGTCGGATGCGAGCCTGCTCGTGGACAGGGAATTGGGCGCGGAACGGATCAAGGTGGTCGGGCATGGTTTGCGCCACGGCACCGGATATTCGGACGTGAAAGGCTGGGGAAGCAGCACGGCGAACGGCGGGAAGGCGAAATCCGAATGGGATGTGCTCGCGCCCGCCACCGAACAGGCGGAGCGATGGTCCGGCTGGTACAGTCAGCTGAAGCCCGCGCACGAGCCGATCTGCCTGGCCCGCAAGCCGTTGGACGGGAATCTCGCCCGCAATCTGCTCGAATACGGGACGGGCGCGTTGCATATCGACGCATGCCGCGTCCCGTTCCGCAACATGGCGGACGAGGCGGAGTCGAAGGGCAAGAACCAGCATGGACGGTTCGGCTCCGGGCCGAGAGACAACCATGTATACGGTGCGGACAAGGCGGATCGCACCGACTACACGGCCGAAGCCCGTTTCGCGCCGAACATGCTGTTCGACCAATCCGCGGCCAAGGAACTCGACCGGCAGTCCGGCGTCACCGTCAGTCGAAAAGGCAAACCACGCGCAAGCACGAAACCCGGTGACGGTTGGGGCATGACCCATACGGGTGCCGAATATGACGATATGGGCGGCGCGAGTCGATTCTACCCGGTTTTCAGGTATTGTTCGAAAGCCTCACCGTCCGAACGGCCGAAAGTCGACGGCATCCTCCATCCGACGGTCAAACCGGTCGAACTCATGCGCTGGCTTGTCCGTCTCATCACTCCGGAAGGTGGCCTCGTATTGGAGCCGTTCGCCGGCAGCGGCACCACATTGGAGGCATGCCTGCTGGAACACATGCAATGCACGGCAAGCGAACTCGACCCCGACTATATCAAGCTGATCCACGCACGGCTCAGCAAACCAATACAAAACGAACTTTTCTAGGAGGTATTATTCTAAATCCTCTTTTAGCCGATAATGTACATTATGTCAGAAAAGATAATTCTCAATAATTGGAAAACGCAAATGAACGCATACGAATGGCGGAAAAAACCTTTTCAGCCACCCCGACCCACCCCTACCGAAAAAACATCAGACGAATCGAACCCGCTGACAGCATCCAACAAATCAGAAACGATTATCGGCGACCAATACAACGTTCCAGCCAAACACGCGGGCGATAACGATTCGACCCGATTAATTCTTAATCCATCTGCGCGGCATTTCGAGGACATTGTTTTTTTCATCGAATTTCACTGAAAACAATGGGATGTACCGAAACCTTGACACATAATCGGGATGTGTCCGCATATATAGAAAAAGGAAAGCGTGAAACCATGCTTGCGTCCAAGGTCTTGCCGTCCGGCTGCCGCCTCTTGGAGGTGGCTCATGCCGGTTATTAAAGTTTTCGAGGACAATATACTCCATCCGGTTGAAGTCCGCAAAGGGCAGGATGTCTCGTTTGTTTTCCTCTCCTCCGGACGACAGACAGCCCAAGGGAGAGAACGGCCCGTCTATCATGCGACATTGGACAATGATCGAGGACGAGTCATCAATGTCACTTGGCAGGACAAGGGCATGTTCAACCGGCTTGTCACCGAACATGCCCCATTCCTCCGCCGCATGTTCGGACAACCCGATGTCTACCGTCTTGACGATTGTATAGCCGCACCACGATTCGCCAGCGAAGAAGGTGCCTGAAAGTGAGCAACGCCGCGCATAAGGCACCAAGAGTCGCGACCAGAACGCAGTCGCGGCAGAAGACCAAAACCCAACGTCGAATAGCCCTCATGCTTCTGGCGGGATTATTCGCATCAGGGGGTGGCCTGCACGCTGCTCCCCCCCATAGTGAAACCGCGTATGCGGGAGAACGGTTCGACCAGGCGACCGCCCTCACCACGAAACAGCTCACTGCCGACAGTATGCAGGCGGCATACCGCAGCGACCACCTATCCGGACCATCTGGTCAACGGGGATTTCGAATACCTGTCCTCCCGGATGCTGTCGCACGAGACCTCACCCTTGAGGGACCCCAATGATTTCACGTTCATCGACCCCCGCAAACGGGCAACGGCTCGCCTACCCCGGCAATACCGATTTGTGGAAGTGGACGAACATCCCCGGCTTCAACAAATCGAAGTTCGCGTGGACATCCAGCCAGCCCCTGAACGCGAACTACCCGCCCCAACGGGCGGGAGCGGTCGAACTCCAGCTCGACAGGGACGGCAACACGTACGCAGAGCTCGCGGCCAGCCAATCCGGGACGGCCATCTACCAGAAGATAGCCACCACGCCCGGCGTCGCATACACGGTCCGACTGAGTCACGCCAGCCAATCCGCCGCCACGGGCACGGACAGGCTGCAGGTGCTCATCGGCCCCCCAGGGCCGCGAACGGCCGGTGGAGATGACCTGGACCACCTCCAACAAGGCCGGCGACAGGATCGGCGAAACGTCCACCGTGGTCGCCACATGCGCGACGAACACGGTGGACAGCGCCGGCGGCGGCGCGCGTAGCCACGCTGGACAGTGGGACTCATACCGGGGCACGTACATTGCCACGTCGGACATCACCGTGTTCACGTTCAAAAACCTCAGATCGCAGAACCAGAACGTCGGCAACCTGCTTGACAACATCATCTTCACCAAAGCCTACAAACTCAATTACAGCGGCAGCGGGAACACCGGCGGCATAACGCCGAAGCAATCCAAGTAGAAAGAAGACAGCAATGAAAAACATCACCCCCCGCATGTTCCGTAGGACACTGACCACACTCGCCCTCACCAGCATGCTCGCATCACTGACGGCCTGCACCGGCACGACGACCGCCATGGACACCGCAATCCGGCAGCCACAGGTCACAGCCACGACCCGAACGGACACGAACCTGCCCGACCATATCGTCAACGGAGGATTCGACTACCCCGACATGAGTATGTTGGGCGCGCGGGATTCCCTGTTCGTGTACATCAGCCGGAAAGACCTCAGCTACGCGCGCAAGGACACGCAGGACAAGACGAATCCGGCGGATCCTCCCAGATTCGCGCTGCCCTCCGGTTTCGACGCCTCCGGATTCGCATGGCATTCCACTCAGGGGAACACCGGGCTCGCCAACGAGAAACCCGACGACGTGCAGGTCTGGACCGTCTACGACGGAGGCAACCATTATGCGGAACTCGCCGCCGCCCAGACCGGCACCGCCATCTACCAGGACATCGCCACCGAACCGGGCGTCATGTACAAGTGGAGTCTGAGACACGCAAGCCTCGACGAGGCGTATCTCGACAAAATGAGCGTCATGATCGGAACACCCGGCAAGGAGACCGCACAGGATGCGGTCAGGGTCACGTCGAACGGGCACGGCGACAAGACCGGGCCGGTCGGCAAGATCATCGCCACCAGGGTCGCGAACCATCGGAACGCCCAATCCTGGAACAAGGAAACCGACCACACCGGGCAATGGGAATCATACGAGGGCACGTACATCGCGACCGGCAAGATCACTCGGTTCACGTTCAGGAACGTGGATTCGGCGGCCGACCACGACGGCAACCTGCTCGACGACATCATCTTCACCAAGGCGTACCCGCTCTCTTACGACGGGAACGGGAACACGAATGGAAACGCCCCGCAAAACAAGTAGAAAAGAGACAGCAATGAAAACCAGCACCCCCCCCCCGCAAGCCCTTAGGCTGATCGGAGCGATAGCCATCATGTCCATGTGTTTCGGCCTTACCGCCTGCACCGGCCAATCGGGAACAGCCGTTGCCTCGTCTGCCTCCGCCGTGCCGATGCCGGTGTCCGCCGCTCATACGGCGAGTTCCGTGGCCGCGACTGAGGCGCTGCCGGTGTATGACCTGATCAAGGAGCCGACTGTGCCACCCCAGTACGGTGATTTCAGTTTCGATATGTCGAAACTGACCGCTTCCGACATGACCGACATGACCGGCTGGACAAAACATACCGACACCGCGAACATGGTCGCCAACGAAAGCGGCGTGTACTGGAAACCCTCGAAGGGCGCACAGGTCACGTTCCGTCACATCGGCCAGTGGACGGACGGCACGGGCGCGAAGCAGTGGATCAACGCTCGACTCACCGTCAACGACACCAACGACGTCTACCTGTACAAGTCGGCCAATGGAAGAATCTTCATCGGCATCGGCCACTGGAACAACGGTGTCACGCAACGCAACTCGTTCGACATGACCATCGACTTCCAACTCGATGACGGGTCCACGCCCACCGGGTTTCGCGGCGTGACCGGATTCACCGATCTGGACGGTCCGGGTGCGGGTTCAGGTCCGAACGAGGGCTGGGAGCTGCTGGATGGTTTCGACGCCGCCTATGTCCGTGCCGACGCCCACCTGGAACGCTTCGGCACGAACGGGTGGCGCGGCATCACCGACAGCGATGACTTCCTCGCGTCCGCCCCCGACTCGAAGCACAACATGCAGCATTACCTGGGCACCACGTTCACCGGCCCCTCCATCCGCATGCGCTACAGCAACGCGGGCGGCTACACGAACGGGTCGAACGCATGGCCCGTGCCCGCGACCGTCGCCTACCGCCTCACCTACGACGCGAACGGCGGCGCCGGCGCACCACAACAGAAACAATAAGGAAAGGAAAAACCATGAACACCGTCCCTCCCCCCCCCCCCCCGCAGCGTTTAGGCTGATCGGACTGGCGTTGTCCGTCGTGCTGCTCGCGCCACTGGCCGCATGCGGCCAATCCGCATCCACCGCCATGCCCGCATCCACGTCGGAGTATGCCATGCCCGCCGCCACCGTCCCATATTCCGACCATCTGGTCAACGGCGACTTCGAGACGCCGTCGCTCGACGGCACGCCGACCGATTACATCACCAGCCGGTATGCGAACTGGAAGTACGTGATCCCCGACAAGGGCGTCTTCCAGGACGACAACCACAAGGACACGAAGTCCCTGCCCATCAGCGGGTTCAACGCGGCCGCGTTCGGATGGAAATCCGACGCCCCGGCGCAGAACGGGTTCGACACCGGCAGCGTGGAGATCCAACGGGACGTGAAGACCGGCGAGCAGTTCGCCGAGATCGTCAGCGAGAACGGGCTGTACAGCATCTACCAGGACGTGTCCGCCAAACCCGGCGAGGTGATGCGCTGGACGCTGAAGCACGCGCCACGCGGCTACGCCGGACAGATCGACCACGACTCGATGCAGGTGCTCGTCGGACCCGCCGGCCACGAGACCGTCTCCCCCGCCACCCGCCTCACGTCGAACGGCACCGGCAAGGTCGGCGAGACATCGGACACTATCACCACATACGCGAACGCGAACCGCGACTTCCACCCCTGGGAGACGTACACGGGCACGTATCTGGTGCCGGACGGCGTGACCAAGGTGCGGTTCACGTTCAAGGGCTTGACGAAAAGCTCCGCCACCCACGACAAGTTCGTCCGTTCCGGCAACCTGCTCGACGACGTGAGCTTCCAACCCGCCTACCCGCTTACCTACGACGGTAACGGGAACACCGACGGCAACACACCACAACGGGAATAGCGGACCGCCGTTGCAAGTCAGTTTGCTGTGGCTTGCAACGGCATTCTCTGACGGGAAAAACTGGGTGCGATATACGATGCGGAGTATTGTTTAAGACTTGATTTTTAATACTTGTATTAGTGCTATACCAAGTATGCCGAGTGTAGATAAGATTATCGCAACAACGGCAACACTAAAGCATATCAAATAAAGCAAATTCTCAAGGCCATCCCGTTGTCTAAATGAAAGTGCAACACCCGTTAGATTGGAAATTGCCTAGAAAACCAGTCCGAAGGGATGTCGCACCTATGGGAGAAGTATATTCGCACCTGTCGGAAGAGGAACGCCAGGTCATCCAGATCGAGGTAGGCAACGGCGCCAGCATACGCGGGATCGGCGCGATGCTGGGCCGCAGCCCGTCCAGCATCAGCCGGGAGATCAAGCGCAACACATGGTTCCCGTCCAACGAGAACGAGTCGTACCGCCCGTACCGGCCGAAAAGACTGAAGGCGGGGCCATGGACCGGCCGCTACTACATCGCCGGGCCCGCGCAGCGCAAGGCCGACCGCAGGAGATCCAAGCCACGAAAGCCCTACCGGCTGTCGCACGACCGCCTGTGGGCGCAGGTGGCCGAATGGCTGGGCCGCGG
>ENA-OROP01003449-OROP01003449.1-human-gut-metagenome-genome-assembly--contig:-NODE-3449-length-10149-cov-2.899049_pt1 | contig 10149 bp, 8 predicted proteins | sample MGYA00242132_ERZ509056 | MGnify/ENA primary metagenome ERZ509056 (study PRJEB26280, sample SAMEA2338768) | human gut metagenome | biome: human gut; feature: human-associated habitat; material: faeces...
TCGCATCTGTCATCGCATCGATTTTTTTACGAAAAAAGAAAAATAGCAACAATAGTGTTAAAAAATACTATCGTTGTAACTTTTAGATACGAACCGGCGTCTAATTTTAAAAAATGGTTCTATTTGTTCAATAAAATTCTTTCGCCATGAAAAAATCTTTCGTTACCTTCACAACGGTTACCGTACTCTTGTTCGGCTTGACATCATGCATTACCATCATCGCGGCATCGCCGTCCTCAGATTGGCCCGATCATAAAACAATAACGGCCAGTAAGAAATACGAAACCAAAAACATTACAACAAGTGAATTCAATGCCATATCTACCAGTTCGTCCGTAAACGTCATCTACACCCAAGCCACCGGGGAACCATCGGTCGAAATCTATGCTCCCGATAACGTAATCGACTATATCTCTGTCGAAGTAAAGGGTAAAACGCTCGTCGTCGGTATGACAAAAAACATCAGGATAAAGGGACAGCACAAAAAAGAGGTACATGTCTCGGCACCCGCCGTCGATAATCTCAAAGCATCGAGCTCGGGCGATATTATCCTGAAAAACGGTCTTACAGCAACCGGTAAAATCGGTATGAAAGCAAGCAGCAGCGGCGACATAAAGAGTAACGATAATATTTCCTGCACGACCCTTACTTTATCGGCCAGCAGTTCGGGTAACATCGAACTGAAAAATATTTCCTGTACCGACTTATCGGCCCAAGCCAGTTCATCAGGAGATATCGATCTCTCGGGAAAATGTGAAAATGCAACCTATAAAGTATCAAGTGCAGGAGATATAAAAGCCAGAAACCTGAAAGCCGTAAATGTAAAGGCAGAAACCAGTTCGTCCGGAGATATCGACCTCTCGGGAGAATGCGAAAATGCAACCTACAAAGCATCGAGTTCAGGAGATATAAGAGCAAAAAACTTAAAAGCCATAAATGTAAAAGCAGAAACCTGTTCGTCCGGAGATATCAGTTGTCATGTATCGGGCAAACTCTTCGGTAAGGCATCGAGCGGTGGAGAGATTTTTTACAAAGGGAATCCCTCCGAGATCGATTTTTCTCCGAAAAAGGGATTGAAAAAAATCGATTGATCATCGATCCAAGTTATATAAAAAAGTGCCGGTAAATACAATTTATCGGCACTTTTCGAGTTTATAGAATGTGCGCCCCGAAAACCGGGGTCGCTTACTTATGCGCATGAGATATAAAAGATACCTGCTCCTCCTGCTGTTGGTACTGCCGAGTATGGTTCGATTGCGGGCGCAAGACGACACGCAATTGAGCCAATATTGGGCCATGCCCTCTTATTATAATGCCGGTGCCGCAGGTATTTACGAAAAATTGAACTTACGAGCCGCCACCCGACAACAATGGGTAGGTATGCCGGGAGCCCCAAAATCTTTTCTGGTACTGGCCGACATGCCATTGCGTTTCCTCAAAGCCGACCACGGTATAGGGCTACAACTCTCGAACGACAGTTACGGTCTTTTCAAAACGACGTCGTTCGGCATACAATATGCTTATAAAGTAAAATTATGGGGTGGGCAGTTGAGCCTCGGATTGCAATTGGGACTTATCAGCCAAATATTCGACGGAACCGAAGTATTTATTCCCGAAAGCGACTATCACCAACAGACCGATGATGCCATACCCACGAGCGAAGTACAGGGAACGGCTTTCGATGTAGGATTCGGCGTGTACTACACACACAAATATTTCTATGCGGGACTGTCGTCAACCCACCTATCCCAACCGGCAATTTCGTTCGACGAAAATTACGAAGGCTCGATCACCCGCGCATATTATTTCATAGCAGGAGGCAATATTCCTCTGAGAAATGCGTTATATGAAGTGCAACCGTCGATGATGGTAAAAACGACCTTTCAAATGACGCAAGCCGAATTGACGTTGAGATTGAGATATAACCGGTTTATCTGGGGCGGACTGGCTTACCGATGGAACGAAGCGATTATTTTCATGGCCGGTTGCGAATTCAAAAATTTCCTGCTGGGATATTCCTACGACTATTCCACCTCGGCCATACAGAAAGCGTCGAGCGGAAGTCATGAAGTATTTATCGGTTACAGCATGAAACTCGAACTATCAAAAGGAAAGAAAAACAAACATAAAAGCATAAGGATATTATAAACATGTATATGAAACGATACATCTCATTCCTCGGCCTCGCCGCCATTTTGAGCGGTTGCGCCTCATCGGGAAGTTCCAACGGAGGAGAACTCATCGGTGTGGGAGGTATGGCCTGGGGCGAACCCACTCCTTACGGCATGGTACTCGTAAAAAGAGGCTCCTTTGAAATGGGTCATAACGAAAGCGACAGTCTTTGGGGAACAAGACCCAACGCACGGTCGATTTCGGTCGATGCTTTCTGGATGGACGATACCGAAATCACCAATTCGGAATACAAACAATTCGTTTACTGGGTACGCGACTCGATTATCCGTGAACGACTGGCCGACCCGGCTTACGGCGGAAACGAAACTTTCAAAATCGAAGAGGACCGTATGGGAAACCCGGTTACCCCACATCTCAACTGGGCCAAAGCCATTCCCTGGCGCAACCCGACCGAAGACGAAGCGCGGGCTATCGAAAGCGTCTACCGCATCGATCCCATCTCGGGCAAAAAGGTTCTCGATATTACCCAGCTCAATTACCGCTACGACGTGTATAACCACACCGAAGCAGCCAAACGTCGCAACCGAATGGATCCCGCCCGTCGGGTATTGAACACCGATATTACTCCGGGCAACGAAGAAATACTCATCTCGAAAGATACCGCTTTCATCAACGATGACGGTCAGATCGTTACGCAGACCATCATACGGCAACGGCAGAGCGAATTCGATTTCCTCAACACCTATATTATCAATATCTACCCCGATACGACAGTATGGGTCAACGATTTCAACAACGCATACAACGAGCCGTATATGCGCATGTACTTTTCCCACCCGGGTTATAACGACTACCCTGTCGTAGGCGTCTCTTGGGAACAGGCGAATGCATTCTGCGTATGGCGGACCAACCTTTTGCATTCGGCCATGACCCCCGACCGCATGGCAGAACCTTATCGTCTGCCGACCGAGGCCGAATGGGAATACGCCGCCCGTGCCGGGAAAAGCGAGAACAGCTATCCCTGGGACGACAACGGTACGGCCAGCGATAAAGGGTGCTTCTATGCCAACTTCAAACCGATGAAAGGAAACTATCTGCAAGACGGCAACCTGATTACTTCACGCGTAGGCATTTATCCGCCCAATGAATTCGGCCTCTATGACATGGCCGGCAACGTATCGGAATGGACCTCTACCGCTTACACCGAATCGGTAGACCAATACACGAGCGACATGAATCCCGACTACCGCTACAACGCCGCCAAAGAAGATCCCTACCGTATGAAACGAAAAATCGTACGCGGCGGTTCTTGGAAAGACGTGTCGAATTTCGTCCGCTCCGATATACGCATGTGGGAATACCAGAACGAACAACGTTCCTACATAGGTTTCCGTTGCGTACGCACGCAAATGGGATTTGCCAAAGGCCGTAAAAATTAACCGAAAAAAGTTTGCCATCATGGGAAAATACAAGAGATATAAAAACAGCATCGAAAAATTTCTCTCGGGAGACTCGGGAAAACGATTTTTCAACTTTGCATACAGTATTGGCGCCGCGATCGTCATTTGGGGCGCACTTTTCAAAATCCTGCACCTACCGGGCGGAAACGTCATGCTTTCGATAGGTATGGGTGTGGAAGTAGTAATGTTTATACTCACGGCTTTCGACCGTCCGGCCAAAGAATATCATTGGGAAGAAGTATTTCCCGTACTGGCATCGAAAGATCCGGAAGACCGTCCCGACTTCAAAAACGGAGGCGGTATCGTCATCAACGGAAACATGGCTGGCGAAAACGGTATTGCCGTATCGGGTGCGGAAGCCCGGCGCATCGCCGGCATTCCCTCGAATATCGAGGTGAGCGAGGAAGACACGCAAAATCTCTCGAACAGCATACAGAAACTCTCGGCTGCCGCCGACCAGATTTCCCGTATGGCCGAGCTTACCGATGCTACACAGAAATATCTCGACCAAATGGCTGCCATATCGGAGCAGATGATACAATTCAGGCAAGCTACACAATCGCTTACCGACGTATCGAACTTCCTGCTCGACTCCTATCGTAACATCACCGACAACAGCGACGGCATAACCAACAATACTCAGGGATATGTCGAACAGATGGAATCGCTCAACCGCAACATCGCCGGCTTGAACACCATCTACGAAATACAGTTGAAGAGCATCAGTTCGCAACTCGACAACATCGACCGCGTAAATGTGGGCTTGCGAAATATACGCGAAATGTACGAAGGGTCGATGCACGACAGTTCCCGTTACTGCGAAGAGGTGGAAAAGATGACCCAGTACATGGCCCAACTCAACTCGGTATACCGCAACATGCTCACGGCCATGACCGTAAACATGTACAATCAACCCGCACGTCAGGAACAACCTCAAAACCCGAATCCGACCGATAACACCAACGGTAACGCATAACACCCGCAAAACGGAATATGGCATCACACAACTCAAATATGTCGCCTCGGCAGAAGATGATAAACCTCATGTATATCGTCTTGACCGCCATGCTGGCTCTGAACGTATCGTCGGACGTACTCAACGGATTCCGCCAAGTCGAAGAGGGATTGGTGCGTACGACCGAGAACGTTGCGGTACAAAACGAGTCGCTCTATGACGAACTCACCACCTATTACCGCAACAATCCCGAAAAATCGGGAGAATGGTACATGAAAGCAACAGCCGTACACCAACGTACCGACTCTCTCTATAACTACATTTCTTCGCTGAAACAACGTATCGTACGCGAAGCCGACGGGAAAAACGGCGATGTAAACAACATCGTGCGCCAAGACGATCTCGAAGCAGCCTCATTCATCATGCTCTCGCCCACCACCCGGGAAGGACGTAAATTGCGGGAATCCCTCATCGGGTACAGCGAAATGGTCAATGAAATGATAAGCGACACGGTAAGACAAAAGCTTATCAACGAATACCTTTATCCCCGCATGTCGAAAACAGCTGTCGGCGAAAAGAAAACGACATGGGAAGAGGAGAATTTCGAAAACATGCCCGTCATAGCGGCCATCACATTGCTGACTAAGATACAAAGCGACTTGCGGTCGGCCGAAAGCGAGATTTTACACACGCTGTTAAAAAACATCGACAAGGGCGATGTACGCGTCAACCAACTCAACGCCTACGTCATACCCTCTTCCAGAACCGTGATACGAGGAGGCAAATACTCGGCCAATATCGTATTGGCCGCCATAGATACAACAATGGCTCCCGTCATCAACATCGACGGGAAGCAACTGCCCAACAGCAAAGAGGGCCTCTATGAAGTAACTTGCAATCGCTCGGGTATCTACAACATCGACGGTTTTCTCGAAGTCCCCCACGGCGACGGATCGTCGACCCGACACCCTTTCCATACCTCTTACACGGTCGTGGAACCGTCGGCGACCGTATCGGCCACGATGATGAATGTTCTTTACGCCGGTATCGACAATCCTCTGAGCATTTCGGTTCCGGGAGTACCCAACCACTCCGTATCGGCTGCCATCAAAGGGGGGCGCATAACCCGAAGCGGAGATACATGGCAGGTTAGGCCCTCGAAAGTCGGGGAAGACGTCGTCATCACCGTAACAGCCGCCATGAACGGGAAAAACCAAGTTGTCAATACAACCACATTCAGGGTACGCCAATTGCCCGATCCCATGCCTTTCATCGCATACAAAGACGAAAACGGGAATACCCAACGATATAAAGGCGGGCGACCTTTCCCCAAAGCCCGGTTGCTCGCTGCGCCCGGTATCGAAGCGGCTATCGACGACGACCTGCTGAATGTCGAATACACGGTATTGAGTTTCGAGACTGTATTTTTCGACTCGATGGGCAACGCAATTCCCGAAGTATCGGACGGCAGTAAATTTTCTCAACGACAGAAAGACAGTTTCCGCCGACTGTCCCGGGGCAAACGGTTCTACATATCCCGCGTAAGGGCACTGGGCCCCGACGGAATAGAGAGAGACCTCTCCCCCATAGAGATTATTGTAAACTGATTATAACGCATAAGTAACATACGATTATGAAAATCACGGTAAAACATATTTTGGTTCTCCTCGGAGTATGCGCCATGCTACCGATATGCGAGGCACAAAATACTGTTGTGCGCCGCAGCAGTACGGCAACAAACAGAACCGACAAAAACGGACTTACGGTAAGGGCAAAAACACTGTACGAGACCGGTGAACCTTCCGAAGCCGATATACCCTGGACTCGCGGTATCTACCGGCAAATCGACTTGACACAAGAAAAAAACATGCCGCTATATTACCCAGAAGAAATCATAGACGGGCAGGAAAACCTCTTCCGCGTACTGTTGGGTCTTGTCGCTTCGAATAAAATAAAGGTTTATGAATATCTCGATGGTCGAGAAATATTCACCGAGGAATACGAGGTGAAAGTGGAAGACATGCTCGAACGTTTCCATATCCTCTACGAAGTAAAAGCGGGACGTACAGCCAAACGGAATACCTATATCATCGAAGAGAGCGACGTGCCTTGCAATGAGGTCTTGTCGTATTACGTCAAGGAGAAATGGATCTTCGACCAACGCTCTTCGACCTGCTATCCCATCATCGAGGCGATCTGTCCGGTACTGCACCGCGTGGGCGACTTCGGCGGGGAAGCCGTGCGTTACCCCATGTTTTGGGCCCGGTACGACGATATACGTCCCTACTTGGCACAACACTATATCATTACCGACAACATGAACAACGTACGCAACTACACGTATGATGATTTCTTCAAACTGCGCATGTTCACCGGTGAAATATACAAAACTCAAAATCTGAGAAATATGTCGCTCGTACAGCTCTATCCGACTCCCGAAGCACAAGATAGCGCCCGGAAAGTAATAGAGGGTCAGCTGCAACAATTCGACCGCAGCTTATGGGTCGCCGGGGAGAGTGAAACAGCCACGGTACAAGCACCCAAGAGCAAAACCGAAGAGAACAAAAGCCATACGGAATCTGTCAACAACAAAGCCGAGGAACCGACCCAAGTAAAATCGACACGCTCATCGAGAGGATCGACCCAAAGCACCGTTTCAAAAACAAAATCAAAAAGCCCGAAAAAATCGGTAAAACAACGCAGCAGCCGTAGTTCGGCTCCGACTTATTCGGTACGACGCACGCGATAATCCGTTACCCGATATTCTCAATATAACAAAAAAGCCGCCTCCTCAGAGACGGCTTTTTATTCAATCATATAAATAACGGCAAAAAACGTCCTTTTCAAAAAAAAGAATGGCTACATTTGTAAATATCATTCACCGACATTTTTCCGAAAGAAAGTATGACGGAAACATATCGATAAATACATGAAAATCCAATCGTATGAAAAAAATCATCAATCCGTGGTTACACAAAGAAGGGTACTATTGTTTCGGTTGCGCACCCAACAATGAAGCCGGCGTAAAAATGGAATTTTACGAAGACGGCGACGATGTGGTAAGCATTTGGAAACCGGAAGCCAAATACCAGGGTTGGATCAACACCCTGCATGGAGGCATACAAGCGGTCCTGCTCGATGAAATATGTGCGTGGGTCATTTTACGCAAGTTACAAACGACCGGTGTAACATCGAAAATGGAAACACGGTATATGAAGTCGATCGAAACGACCGACCCATACGTTACTTTACGCGCCCGTATCGTTGAGCAAAAACGCAACATCATCATTCTCGAAGCAACAATAAATAACTGTAAAGGTGAATTGTGTACCAAAGCCATATGTACTTATTTCACTTTCGCTCCGGAAAAAGCTCGCAGCGAAATGCAATTTCTCGGCTGCGAAACCGATAACGAAGAGGTCGATCCTCGGCCTTAAACACGTGGCTTGAAGGTTGCTCGCATACGGCCTCTTACTCCACCTTAGAATTGGCTTTTCATCGCTACGAGATTCCTCGCATATGCTCGGAATGACAGTACGACGTCTTGCTGAGCAGTAGGGAAGAATCTCTATGCTACACGAGTAAAAGTGTGAGATTCCTCACATTCGCTCGGAATGACAACTACTGTCATCTCGATGTGCAGAGTGCCGAAGAATCTTCTATTAAGTTATAGATCTCTCACATTCGTTCGAGATGACAATAAACCCCATGCCACGTGTATGTCATTCTGAGGTGCAGAACACCGAAGAATCTCCCACAACAAATCCCCACAACCTATACCGGCACAAAGCAAGTAAGAATTGGAAAACCCGCTTTCTTAATGAAGGCGGGTTTTCCAATTCTTACTCGAATATATTCCCTAATAGGCTTTTTCTTCGCCATGAATCATATTGGTTACAGTCTTGAACATGATACGAATATCGAGCCAAAAGTTCCAATGCTCTATATACCAAATATCGGCTTGTACCCGACCGGCCATTTCCGTGAGCTCTTTCGTTTCTCCCCGAAAGCCGTTGACCTGAGCCCAACCGGTAATACCGGGCTTGACAAAATGACGCACCATGTAACGGTCGATGAGACGAGCATACTCTTCATTGTGCTTGAGCATGTGCGGACGCGGACCGACCAAACTCATATCGCCCTTGAATACATTGATAAACTGAGGCAACTCATCGAGATTGGTCCGACGTAAGAAGTCTCCCACTTTGGTTTTACGTGGATCGTCTTTCGTTGCCTGCAAAGTATCACTTTGGGCATTGACTTTCATACTGCGGAACTTTATACACTCGAAAACTTTTCCGTCCAACCCATTCCGTTTCTGCTTAAAATAAACCGGCCCTTTCGACGACAATTTAATGGCGATTCCCACGAAAATATAAATAAACGGATATATCGTACACAGGAAAAGCCCCGAAATGATGATATCAAAAAGGCGCTTTTCAAAACGTTTACCGGGACTGCTCAACGGCTCGCGCCGTATGGCCAACACGACAACATCATCAAATGTTTCCATGACCATGTTTCGTTTGAGATAATTACGCAAATTGGGAACGCTATAAAACCGAATAAGATTCCCTTCGCAATAGTTGATTATAGGCAATATATCATTGGCACGATTCGACGTCAATCCGCAATATACCTCCCCTATATTTTTATGGTCCCCCAACCACGGTAAAGCATCGGCTACATTGCCCAGTTTTATAACTCCCGCAGGAAATCCGACCAACTCTTTATCCGAAAACACACCGATGAGATTATATCCCATAAACGGAACCTGCATCTTCTCGGCAATCTCTTTCAGGTTATCGCCATCGCCGACAATCACCACATTGACGATATCCCGCCGTCTGATTCGTAAATTCTGAACCACACGACGCAAAAACAGACGTTCGAGAGAGAGAAATACAAACAACAATACATAATAAATCGCCATGATTTTCCATGACCGCGACAAAGTCATGTTCATATAGGAAAGAAAAGCGATGATGAGAAAATGGTCGACGACGACACGCACGACTCTCGCCAAAACATTCTCGGCCCGTACAATGCGGTTGAACAAAACGACTCCTGCCAACTTATAACAAATGATATAAAAAACATTCACCGCAATCCAATAATGCGGATCGGTAAGATCGAGAATATGCCACGACAAACAATCGCTTAAAGCATAAAGCGCCCAATATAAACTGTTCACGACAAGCAGGTCGGCAAACAATACAATAAGTTTGTAATACGGATAATTCCGTGTCGACGAGTAACTGTTGAGCATACGTTTAATTTTTGTCCGTTATTTCTCCCTCCCGGATTATTTTCTTTCCAAGACAGATGTTCTTTTCATTCTATTAAAAAATTCTACACTTATAACCATAAAAACGATATGGTTGTTCCCCTTTCCCTGCATGCGGATACCCGGCTACACCGGACGCTTCTATCGAGGTTTATAACCACATTCAGCACACCGCATGTTCCCCAATATAAATATCTGCAAATAATAGAGCAAAAATACAAATCAAAAGAGATTTTCACAAGAATCTCCACCTTTATTTTTATAGAGGAGTTCTATAAATTAAAATATTGTAGTACAGTTGTTTATATGGTTCC
>ENA-OROP01003451-OROP01003451.1-human-gut-metagenome-genome-assembly--contig:-NODE-3451-length-10131-cov-4.715363_pt1 | contig 10131 bp, 9 predicted proteins | sample MGYA00242132_ERZ509056 | MGnify/ENA primary metagenome ERZ509056 (study PRJEB26280, sample SAMEA2338768) | human gut metagenome | biome: human gut; feature: human-associated habitat; material: faeces...
TAAAGCCAGTGTTTTAGAGGGCTGGGAGAGGGATGCCCAATTTTATGGATGAGCCAACAGCGGCACTTGACGCATTGGCAGAAGACAGAATGTATCAGGAATTTAATCAAATGGTAAAGGGAAAGACTGCTATTTTTATTTCACACAGACTTTCAAGTACAAGATTTTGTGACAAAATAGTTATGTTTGAAGATGGCAGAATTATTGAAGAGGGTACTCATGAACAGCTAATTAATGCCAATGGAAAATACAGAAATATGTTCCAGGTTCAGGCTCAATATTACAAAGATAAGGAGGGTGAGGTATGTTAAACAAATTTTTTGGCGGAATAAAAGATATTTGTTTTTGTACAAAATATTTTGCAAAGTTTGCATGGAAACATCTTCCTATATATTATTTATACATATTAATGTCAGTCATAATCAGTACGGCAGGACCTTTTGTTTCAATTATTGGCTCAAAGTATTTAATTAACGAGATTGTATATGAGCAGAACAGAAACATGAATATGATAATATTCTGGGTTGCGTTCATATGTATTGGTACATACATTCACGTAGTGGGAAACAAGTTTGCCAATGAGAAGCAGAATTATTGTAATGACCAGTTTGACAGAATGCTTCATATGGAAATTAGTTCTAACACTATGAAAATGAAGTTTGAATACACGGAAAATTCAGAAATGTTAGACAGTATAAATAAAGCAGGACGTGCATTTGAGCAGACAAATTTAATTCAGGGACTTACAGATGGTATAGTAGGACTTTTGAGTAATATTTTAGTCCTTGCTGGTGTTATTTACATAGTAGTTAAATGCTCTGTATGGCTGATAATTCCTGTATTGTTAAGCTTCGTAGTTAACACATATATAACAATGAAAACAACAAAAATAAAGGAACAGTATTTTTCAGAAGCTATGGAAATGGACCGTGTTGTTGATTATTATATTGATGAACTTACAACAGGTGAATATGCTAAGGACATTAGAATATATCATTCAGACGATATGATTATAGACAACCAGAAAAAGCAGAGCAACGGCATTTATAATCTGTCAAAGAAAAGTGAAATGAAAATATGGAATAAGGATAAAGTCGCAGTGACGACAACAGAAGTCTGCGATATTGTAGTTTATATTATTCTTGGCATAAATACTTTGACAGAAAAGATTACAGTAGGTGATTTCAGCAGTTTGGTACAGGCTATACTTAAGTTTACGGAAGCACTTAACGGTATTTCAAGAGGCTTGTTGGAATTAAAATATACGGCATCAGTTTTGAAATATTATATTGATTACATAGAACAGGCAGCAATCGACAGAAAATACGAAGAAAGCAAAAATGCAGTAGTTCCTAATATTAATAATGGCGTTTCAATTGAATTTAAAAATGTAAGTTTTAAATATCCTAACACAGATGTTTATATTCTAAAAAACATAAATACAATAATTCATTCAGGAGAGCACTTATCAATAGTAGGAAAAAACGGTGCAGGAAAAACAACCTTCATAAAATTACTTTGCAGACTGTACGAAGTAACGGAAGGAGAAATACTTGTAAATGGAGTGAATATAAACGACATAGAATACTCCAAATATCTTGATTTGCTTTCAGTAGTATTTCAGGATTACAAACTTATGGCATTTTCCATAAAAGACAACATAGATATGGGACAAAACAAATATCCAGATGTTGAGAATAAGATAAATGAACTATGTGAAATAGTAGAAATAGACAGTTGGATTAACTCATTGAAAGACAAACAAAATACAAATCTATACAAGATGTTTGATGAATCGGGAATAGAGCCGTCAGGCGGGCAGGCACAAAAACTTGCAATAGTTCGTGCCCTGTACAAAGACTCACCAATAGTAGTACTTGATGAACCAACAGCAGCACTAGATCCAATTGCTGAATTTGAAGTATATAACAACTTCGATAAACTGGTAGGAGGCAAAACTGCAGTCTACATATCACATAGACTATCATCATGCCGATTCTGTGACAGAATAATAGTATTTGATGGCGGTACAATAATAGAAGACGGAAGCCATGACAAACTAATGGAAAACCAAAAAGGCTTCTATTACAATATGTACAATACACAGGCAAAACACTACCAAAATTAAGAATAAATATTGTATAGGATTGTGGAAATGCGAAGCAGACCACAATCGGTGTAATTAAAACTTTAGTGTTTTGGCACCAAATTTATATATGATAAAAGACAGGAGATACGAAATAAGTAATGCTATTTAAGTTTTGGTAATTCATATTCAAGAATTATAATCAATCCGAATTAAAAGGGCACGATGCTAATTAGTTTATTGCAATATGCTAATCAGCATTGGAGCCCTTTTTGCGTTATGTACCCCGCTATTTAAAAAGTTTGATTTTTCTGGGTACGAATTTGGCATTTTTATATGTCATATGCAAGCTATGTGTGACATTTTTGACTGCTTGTACCCCGCTATTTAAAAAAACTTGATTTTCTGGGTACGCAATTAACAACATTGAGGTTAATGTATGCAATATATTATATGTACCTAAAGCTGAAATACCCCAATATATAAAATTTCTCTATTTTTGGGGTACATTTGCTTAAATTTTCAATGATTTTATGCAATATATAGTTTGTGTCAATAAAAATGTACCCCGACATTTCAAAAAGGCTATTTTTCGGGGTACACTCACCTAAAAAGCAATCAAATTTATACAACATATAGTTTGAGCTTGCAATAAACGTACCCCGCTATTTCAAGTCGCCCGTTTTTTTAGGTACATTCGCAAAACTATCATACCATCAAATTTTATTCATATTACATAGCCTAGATTGAATATCGTTGACACATAACTAACTTTACTGTTAAGATATACCAAAGTATATGGCTTTTATAATAAGTTCAGAAATTTTTTATTAGAAAACAATAATTAAATTAACGTGTTTGCATAAAAAAATCTGAATTTATTTGGAAAAGTTAACGAAAAGGAGAAAAACAATGAATCCATTAGATATGATGAAATTTAAAGGCATGTTTGAAAAGTTTGTCACACGCCATCCAATGCTTCCAAAATTTTTTGCAAGAATCCAGCCGGAAGTAAAAGAAGGCAGTGTAATCGAACTAACTGTTACCCCACCTGACGGTGAACCATTAAATGCTAATATTAAGGTACAGGCTGAGGATATGGAGCTACTGCAAATGATAAAAAATATGCAACAAAAATAAAGAAAACGTACAATAAATGTGTTATAATCAGGGGTATGAAGGAGAGACAAAGTGAAGGATATAGTTAAGAGTACATTGACAGGAATTATATTAGTATTTTGTGTGGTGTTTGCCTTGATGATACAGACCAATGCAGCAGAATCAGATTTGGATAATTCAGATAATAACGATATAAGTCAGACTATTGGGAATGCAGGAGAGTTGCAGAAAGATGAAAGTGTAACTACAACACTTTCAGAGAAACATGGGTGTGAATATTATAAGATAATTATAGACGAAGAGAGCAAAGTTATTATCAATTATAAATCCAATGCAGGACAGTCCACTTTTCAGTTATATGACAGCGAATTGTCTCTTATAAAAGAAGAAAAAGTTAAAGGCGGAAGACATCGAAAATCAGTTAAGTATAGCGAAGAGATTACTTTAAAGCCTGGTGTGTATTACATAAAAGTATTAACTGAAGATGAGGAGAGCACAGGAAAGTATAAGAGAATATATTCAATATCTTATTCATTTAATAATTACGTGAAAAGCATAACCGTTACAGGAAATAAGACGGTTTCAGTTAACAAAACAATAAGATTGAAGGCTATTGTAAAACCTGACAATGCAACTGCAAAAGATATTGAGTGGGAAGTAAGTAATACGGGAAGTGCTGTTATTGATACAAACACAGGAATTTTAAGAGCTTATAAACCGGGAAAAGTCAATGTAATAGCTAAGGCAACAGACGGAAGTGGTGAAAAAGCAACTTTTACTGTTGTAATTAAACCATCAAAAGTCTCAAATTTAAAAATTAAACGTACAGGTAGGAAGAAAATTAAAGTAAGCTGGTACAATGTTTATAATGCATCCGGATATCAGCTTCAATATGGTCGAAGAAAGTCAACATCCAGAGCCAAATATAGAAGAATTTCTGCAAGAAAGAGTACAGGAACTTTATCAAAGATAAAAAATAGAAAGAATTATTTTGTAAGGGTAAGAGCATATTATAAGTCAGACAATAAGAATTATTATGGTGACTGGAGTTCTTACAAAAAAATTAATATAAAGTAATAGTAACATATTTTGTAGGAGGTAATGATATGGGTACATTGAAAGGGAAAACAGCAATTATTACAGGCGGAGGAAGAGCAGTCTTAAGCGACGGAAGTTGTGGTTCTATAGGATATGGTATAGCTACAGCATATGCCAAGGAAGGTGCCAATCTTGTAATTACAGGTAGAAATGTTAAAAAGCTTACTGATGCCAAGGAAGAATTAGAAGAAAAATATGGAATTAGGGTTCTTCCGGTTCAGGCAGACATAAGTGCAGGCGCTGATAATGAAGCATTAGCTGAAAGCGTTGCAAAGCAGGCAATGGATGCCTTTGGAAGAATTGATGTGTTAATTAATAATGCACAGGCATCTGCCTCAGGTGTAACATTGGCAGACCATACAACTGAACAGTTTGATTTGGCAGTTTACTCAGGATTATATGCAACATTTCATTATATGAAGGCATGCTATCCATATTTGAAAGAAACTAAGGGGGCAGTTATCAACTTTGCATCAGGCGCAGGTTTGTTTGGAAATTATGGCCAGTGCGCATATGCGGCGGCTAAGGAAGGAATCAGAGGTTTGACAAGAGTTGCAGCAACAGAATGGGGACCGGATGGAATTAATGTTAACATTGTTTGCCCACTAGCATGGACAGCACAACTTGAAAACTTTGAAAAAGCTTATCCGGAAGCATTTAAGGCTAACGTTAAAATGCCACCTATGGGACATTATGGCGATGTAGAAAAAGAAATCGGTCGTGTTTGCGTTCAGCTTGCTTCACCGGATTTTAAATTTATGACAGGCGAAACAATAACATTGGAAGGTGGACTTGGACAGCGTCCGTAAAACATATCGTAAAAATATAATTTAAATGATTATAGAAAAACTATTTTCATAAGGTAAATCTGATTACATAGATTGTTCTTTTGGAATATCGAAGCCAGATTAAATAAATGTTATGAAAATAGTTTTTTCTTTGTTAAAAATGTAACGAAAATGTAATAATATTATTCCAAAATGTAGCCTAAATGTAGTTAAAATATGACATTAAGAAACAATATAAAAATATTACAAAATTACGGAAAAAACAGCTTGAAAATAAAACTTTTAGTGCTATTATGTACATAGCAAATATCACAATGACATCACATGATATTACTTGATTAAAATATGGGGAAGGTTATCTGATATTTTACGATTGACATAACGGGATAACTAAGGTTATGGAAAATGAAGGGAGCACAGAAAGATGAAAGAGAAGAACACAAGAACGAAAAAGATGACACAGAAAATAATGATTTTTCTGGTAGTAATGATTTGCGTAGGAATGATAAGCGCAGTAACGACGACAGCAGTAACAAATGACAAAACACCAACTACAACAAATCAGGCGGAAAACAAAAGTAACGTAACGAAAACAACTGTAAACAAAAAAAATACAGATTTAAACAATAAAGAAACTGTAAACAAAAATAACACAGATTCAAATAATAAAACAATAAAAGCAAACAGTAAGAAAAAGAAAACCCCTGTTGCAAAATTTAAAACTAAAAAGGGCAAGACTTATTGCAAGATATCAGGCAAAAAAATAAAGAACCAGTTAGTTACAGTAAAGAATAAAACATACCTTCTTGATAAAAAAGGAGTAATGGTTACAGGTTGGGCTAAGTACAAAAAGGACTATTACTATTTCGGACGTACTAATGGAAAGATGGCTAAGAAATGTACTATTGACGGAATTAAACTTGACAAAGCCGGAAAGGCTAAGCAGACTGACCTTAGCGTTGCCAAAATCAAAACAATGATGAGAGCAAGAAAGCAGTTAAATGAATTATGCAAATATACAGATACAAAGCAGCAGAAACTAAGAAAATGTTTTGACTGGATTGCAAAACGTCCATATAAGAGATATAGATTTCTAAAAAAGATTTATAAGCAGAAAGGTTGGGAGTCAACTTTCGCAGATGATATTTTTATCCGCGGAGATGGTTGTTGTGTTTCAGAATCAGCAGCACTTGCATTTTTACTTCACGAAGCAGGATACAAGGATGTTTATGTGGCACATGATTCAGAACATGCATGGGTTGAATTAAATGGAAAAGTATATGACGCTTTATTTGCAAGAGCAAAGGATTATAACAAGTACTATAATTTATCGTATAAGAATTACAATTGTCATCCGGTAGACAAGAGAAAAATCTAATAAAAACATAGATAAGACGTTAAGAAATACAGACAACGTTTACGAGGAGCAGATTATGGTTTTTAGTTCGGCAATATTCCTTTTTGTGTTTTTGCCTATTGTCTGCGCATTATATTTTATAGTGCCGGGAATAAGGGGGAAGAATACATTATTGATTATCGCAAGCCTAATATTTTATGCATTTGGAGAGCCAATATATATATTATTAATGATTGGTTCAATAATAGCTAATTACATATTTGGTTTGATGGAGGGAAGATTTAGTAAGGCTAATAATATAGCAGGAAAAAAGATTGTCTTAATAATAGCAGTTATTTGTAATATAGGTGTGCTGTGTGTGTTTAAATACACAGCATTTATCTTGGAAAATATTAATTATGCAGGAAGACTTAATATAAAGATTCCGGGAATTGCCCTGCCAATAGGAATTTCATTTTTTACATTTCAGGCATTGTCATATGTAATTGATGTGTACAGAAATCCTGAAATGGTTCAGAAGAATCTATTTAACCTGATGCTTTATGTATCATTCTTTCCGCAACTTATTGCCGGACCTATTATCAGATACAATGAAATAGCAAAACAGATTAACAACAGAACAAGCAGCATTGAAAAAACAACTGAAGGAATTAGCAGATTTATAAGAGGCCTTACAAAGAAGCTTATTATTGCAAATGCCACAGGATATATGGCGGATTCAATATTTGCATTAAAGATTACCGATTATAATTTTCTTGTGGCATGGGTTGGGGCAATAGCCTATACACTTCAGATTTATTATGATTTTAGTGGATATTCTGATATGGCAATAGGAATGGCAAAAATATTTGGTTTTGAGTTTAATGAAAACTTTAATCACCCATACAGCGCAAAAGGAATAAAGGATTTTTGGCGAAGATGGCATATTTCCCTATCACTTTGGTTTAGAGAATATGTTTACATACCTTTAGGTGGAAATCGAAAAGGAAAGTTTAGATGTGAATTTAACAAGATGATAGTATTTCTTCTGACAGGAATATGGCACGGAGCCAACTGGACGTTTGTAATATGGGGATTAATCCACGGAGTTGCCAATGTAATAGAAGACACATTGGGCAGTATAATTAAAATAAAAAATAACATTATAAAAAATATTATTACATGGATAGTTGTGGTTTGCGGATTTGTAATGTTCAGGGCAGATTCAGTAGTACTTGGTCTTACGATGTTAAAAACAATGTTTACCGGCTTTAATATGGAAGTAAAGTCAATCAGCTTTGTGGCAGGACTTCTTAGTCCATATTATATATTTGTTATAATAATGGCAATTATTTTTGCATATCCGTTAAGACAGAAGTTGGAAAATACCATTTCTAAAAAGATTGGCAGCAACATAAATGAAACAATAATTCACATAGCAGATATAGGATTACTACTTGTATGTATTATAAGCCTTGCAACAGCAACCTATAATCCGTTTATTTATTTTAGATTTTAAGAGGTGACCGAAATGAAGAAAAAAATATTTATAATAATATTTTTCTGTTTACTGTGTCTACCATCTCTTGGAATGTTATTTTTTAAAACAGATGTAAGCGTGGAGCAGAGACAGGTACAGATTTTCCCGTCAATTAAGACAGGCGGAAAGTTAAATGTAAAGTTTTTTGATCAGTTAAACGACTATTTTTCAGACAATTTTGCTTTTAGGCAGAATTTAATTGAAGCAGATGCTATAATAAAGAAGAATGTTTTCAGACAATCAGGAAATGAGAAAGTTATAGTTGGCAGTAAAGGCTATTTGTTTTTCAGTGAAACATTAGATGATTATCTTGGACAAAATACTTTGTCAAAAAGAGAAATCTATTCCTGTGGAAGAGTTTTATCTTTATTGCAGGAAAATGTGGAACAGAACAACAGACAGTTTCTATTTGTAATAGCACCAAATAAGAACTCGCTTTATCCTGAATATATGCCAAAGCGATACATAAAAACAAGTGAGCAGAATAATTACAGCTTATTACAGGCAGAAATGAAAAAAGAAAATATAAACACAGTTGATTTAAAGAAAATGTTCATTGATTCCGGAAAAGAAGTATATCACAAGCTTGATAGCCATTGGAATAATCAGGGAGCGGCAATGGGCTGTAATGCCATACTTAACTATTTAGGAAAAGACCACTACGATTATACTAATGAAAGGCACACCATAAAGAAAAACTTTTCAGGGGACTTGTATGGAATGTTATTTCCAAAAGGAAACAAAAAAGATACAAATGTAATCTACAATAAAAAAAGTTCGTACAAAGTAACTTCAAACAACAAAAAAGTTACAGATATATCAATTGAAACAGAAAGCAAAGACAAAAAAGAATCAATTGTAATGTACCGTGACTCATTTGGAAATGCGTTAATACCGTTTGTGGCAGATGAATTTCACAATGGCTATTTTACAAAGGCAGTTCCATACAACTGGAATCTGCAAAATGAAAAAAAAGCAGACAAAGTAGTAATTGAACTTGTAGAAAGACACATACATTCACTTATAGAAGAGGCACCATATATGGCAGCCCCATTAAGAGCAGGTAACTTAAACACAATGGAAGTAAACAGCAACACAACTGCAGAAATTGGCGACGATGAAGAATATGTACCAATAAGTGGAAAAGTGGATTCAAAATACATAGATGTCGATAGCAAAATCTATGTACGCCTAAAAAGTAAAGACAATGAATACACATATGAAGCATTTCCGGCACCAATAGACGTAACGTCAAAAAACGAAGGATATGACTACGGCATGTACTTAGACACATCCCAAGTAGAAGCAGGAACATACGACATAGATGTAATAACCCAGAAGGATAACAAATACTATTCTTCCGGTGTAAAAACATCATTAGAACTAGAAGAATAAAAAACTTAATATACGTCGAACGTGTTTGCGTTAAAAAATGTTTTGGAATATGGAATAACGTATATTAAGTTGTTAAATATTGTAAGTTAAGGAGATAATAGAGAATGAGAAAGTATTTTATGATTGGAACTGTTATGGCAGCCATGGTTTTAACAGTAGGTTGTGGAAATGGCAAAAAGGAAGAGGCAACTACAGCTGCAGCAACTACGGTTGCAGAAACAACTGTGCAGGAGACTACTGTGGAGGAAAAAACAACTGCTGCTGAAACTACAGCTGTGGAAAAGGCTACTACAAAGGCAAAAAAGAAAACAAAGAAGAAGGCTGATAAGGGTGAAACAGCCATTATGAAAAAAAATAAAGAAGAAACAACGGAGAAGGTAACAGAGACGGCTACTGAAAAGGTAACTAAAAAGGTTGAAACCACAACTAAAAAGGCTAAGAAGGTTGTAAAGAAGAGTTCTGAAAAGGCAACTAAGGCTAAGTCAAATAGCAATGGTAAGAGTACTGCTAAAAAGTATATTGGAAAGAATATGGATGAGTTAGTAGCTGCAATTGGAAAGTATAAGAGTATGGATAAGGATAAGAGCTGTCTTGAAGAAGGTGAGTATGATGGCTTCTTCTATTATGATGGTTTTACAGTATCTGCTACAACTAAGAATGGTCAGTGGATTATTAATTCAGTAGATTAATTTTCATATTGATTTATTTACAAAGATTTGTTTATATAGATTTATTCATATATATATTTATTTACATAGATTTATCATAG
>ENA-OROP01003457-OROP01003457.1-human-gut-metagenome-genome-assembly--contig:-NODE-3457-length-10104-cov-2.097423_pt1 | contig 10104 bp, 7 predicted proteins | sample MGYA00242132_ERZ509056 | MGnify/ENA primary metagenome ERZ509056 (study PRJEB26280, sample SAMEA2338768) | human gut metagenome | biome: human gut; feature: human-associated habitat; material: faeces...
CTGCCTGTTCCAGTTTGCTCTTATTTCTGTCAACCGCACTGATTGCCGCTTCTACATCTGCATAATTGGTGTAACGGCTTCCGTCGATTGCCTTAGCAGCCGCGATTGCTTCATCAACCTTTGTGTAGTCCGCAGGAGAAGAAGCCAGAACCGGGTATTTTTCTCCTTGGATAAACACTTCTCCAAGAAGTCCTTTCACTGTACCATCAGCAAATTCCACTTCTGTTTTCTCCACTGCTGTACCAGCATTACCATCCGAAACATTATCCGCATCTACCGTACATTCGCCATAATAACAGGTATTGGTGGTAATCTTCGCTTCATAATTAGGAAGGTTTGTATAACGATTCCCTACAATAACTCCTGTATATTTAAAATATGCTTTCGTATCAGTTATAGAGGTCAATGTATCATAAACATAGCAGTTCTCCAAAGTAGGATTATCCGCAGTCACCTGTCCTATAAAACCGCCTGCAATACTATAGTCTTGTACATCATCTGCAAATGCAGAAATATTTCCTTCTGCAACATAACAATTTGTAAATGCAGAACCTCCTTCATTGTTACTGATGCTATCATCAATTTCACCTACAATACCGCCTGCATAAGTCTGTGAAATAATTTTGTTGTTTGCAGATGCACAATTCTGAAATATACCATGAACTGAATACCCTGTTATCCCCCCTACACAGGCATTATTAGCGACAAGGGTCTTTTCGCCTTTAAGAGAAGAATTTTCCACTGAACAATTTGTAATATCAGAATCAAATGTAATGCCCGCAATTCCGCCTGCAAGGCTATAGCCACCTTCACCATTTACGGAAAAATTCGCATTCTTTACATGGAGATTGGACACAGAACCCTCGATAATACACCCAAAAATGCCTACCGTTGCCTGTCCGTCCACATCCACTTTACCCGTGCTTGTTGCATTTGAGATAGAATGATTTTTGCCATCATAATGTCCAGAAAAATAGTAACCACCATCTGTATAGCCAATCGGCTCCCATGTGATTCCCATTAAATCCAAATCGGTATCTTGGATAAAATACTTCCCACTATAAGATTCTCCGTCATTTACCGTTTCCGCCAATTTCTGCAAATCATCAACTGTAGAAATTACCCACGGGTCGGTTACTGTACCACTGCCACCACTATATAAAGATACACCGTTATCCTCGTTTGTATCATCAACCGTATCCTCGCTTGTATAAACAGCCGCACCGTTACCTGTGCTTGGCTGGCTGCCAAATGCCCCCCCCCTCGAATACATCATCAGCATACGCCGCTGTCGGCAGCAATGTCAGGCACATTGCGAGCGAAAGCGCGATGCTTGCAATTCGTTTTTTCATAGAGATACCTCCTTTGTTTCTTTACGTTCTTCCTTTTTTCTGTTTTTCGGCATTCTTCTTGCCGTTTTTTATTATAGACTTTTTATTTTTTCCTGTAAATCCTATTAAAGCATAAAAAAAGAGGATTTTTTTCAAATCCTCCTCATACTTTTTTTACTTTTATTGCCCGATTTCGGCTTATTTCCTCGTAAACCCTGCCAAGCCAAACGCCGCCGGACCGCCATGCGTGGTAATCACACCGCCCGCCTGAATCCATCTGGTTTTCTTGAAGCCAAGCGCCTTCGCCGCTTCCTCCACCGCCTGCCGCACCGCATCCGGAAAGCCGACCACCCAGACAAACCACAGGCAATCCCGTTCCAGATTATATTTCTCCGCGTATTCCGTCAGCATCTGCACGGCAACCTTCTTCATTTTTCCGCGGTATTTTTTCGTTGCAACCAGCTTGCCATCCAGAATTTCAATCACAGGATGCAGATTTAAAAGCTTTGCCCCCAGAAATGCCACATTGCTGACGCGACCGCCGGCACGTAGAAATTCCAGATTTTCCGGCATGAAGCACATCCTCGCCCTTGCAATCAAATCCTCCGCCGCGCGGACTGCTTCTGCCATCGTCCAATCGGGGTGCTGCTGCAAAAGCTCCGCCACGGCAATCACCACATTGCACTGCCCTGCGGAAACCTGCTTCGTATCCAGAATCGTGACATAGTCCCGTTCCTCTGCCGCCAGAACCGCACTCTGCATGGAGCAGGTTGTCACCGCAGAATATGCCAGATACAGCAGCTGTGCATCGGGGTATTCCGCATGGATGCGGTCAAAGGCAGTCTCAAAGTCACCGGGCGTACTGCCGCTGGTTTTCGGCAGTTTGCCTGTTTCCTCATAGTAATCTACAATTTTCTCGACGGGAAATGCGCCGTCCTCCATGGTTTCATGGTCAAATGAAACATGCATGGGTACAATTTTTATGTTATATTCCGCCGCTAAGGCAGGATTGATATCAGAGCCGGTTTCTGCAACAAGAACAATCTGCTTCATCTTTTTTTCCTTTCCATTGCCACTCATTCGGTTATCACGAATAATATTACATGGTTTTCCGAACTATGTCAATGGTTTCCACAAACTTCCATATTTCCACAAAAAAAGAACGCATACTTTTTATATGCGTTCTCGTTTTTTTATTCAGCTGCCTTTGCCTCTTCTGCCTGTCGATAGGCTTCGCTTCTTCTCTCCGCGCGCTTTTCGGCTCTCTGCTCCTGCCGCAGCTGTGCCAGCTTTTCGGGGTCATCCGCCGCATCTAAGAGCAGCTTTTCCTCCTTCAGCTCATCCGTATACGGCACAACGCGCCCCTCCAGATAAACATACTCAGGCGATGTGCGGAATATCGTATTGCTTGAGCCAACCTGACCGATGGTAATGACATCCCAATCCTTGAGCGTACTCTTTTTCAGCTTGAGAATATTATCATTGATAAACTTCCGCGACTGCTTTTCCCCGTTGACGTAAACCTGACTCCACTTCGTGAAGTTTTCGCCCACAAGGGTATAATGCCCGTCCACCGTTTCACTCGAATACAGAATCTCAGCATCGCGTATGCCCATTGTCATGTGTCCCTCCGTAATGACGGGATTGCCGTTATAGACATACTGCTCGCCGTAAAGCAAATCATACTGCAGCAGCTCCAGATCCATCAGGTATTCCGCCTGATCTGCGGAATCCATTCTTTCCTGATGATAATTGAACACCGTGCCCGTATGCAGACCGATACGATCCATCACAACGGACATCAGCTGATAGCTGGGAATCGTGCCATCCTCTTTTTTCAGCCCGATGTTGTCCCAGATAACATAATTCGTATTGAACAGGCTGCCGCTCTTCATATCCGCTTCGGTCAGCCCCATGGTCGGCAGATGGTCACCATAGAATACGACTACCGCAGGCTCGCCGCGCTTGTCCATCATGTCCACCAAGTCCGCCGCAAACTGATCCATTTCGTATACCTGATTGACATAGTATTCCCACTGGCAGTTCTTTTCCTCCGATTCCAGACCGCCTGCCATCAGGTGCGGATGCTCAATGATGCGCTCCTCAGGATAGCTGCCGTGCCCCTGATCGCTGACGGTAAATACAAAGTCCTGCTGCTCCGTGGAATCCAGACAATCCTTGATATGCTCCAAAAGCACCTCGTCCTTTGCCCAGCCGGTTTCTGTCGTGTCAAAATTCATAAATTCCTTACTGGTGAAGGTATCAAAGCCAATGTTATTGTATACCTTCGCTCTGCTGTAGAAATTCCCGCTGTGGTTATGCACCGCATGCGTGCCGTAATCAAATGCCGCCAACGCCGTTGCCGCGCTTTCCGCAGTCTTTTCCTTCAGATAGCTCTTATAAGGATATTCGCCGGGGCCGAAATAACGCATGCTCATGCCCGTCAGCATTTCAAATTCCGTATTTGCCGTGCCTGCGCCGATGGAAGGCACCTGACAATAGCCGGAGGAATATTCCGAAGCCATTTTTCTCAGATTCGGCAGGGCATCCTTCGAGGTCTGCAATGCCGTAAATTCGGAAACATCAAAGAAAGACTCCAGCTGCACGAAAAGCACATTCGGCAGCACCTTTGCATCGGAGGTGCTTTTTGTAATCTCGCCATTGTTGCTGATTTCCATCATTTTTTCCTTCGTGTAGCCGTTTGGCTCGGAAATGCCCGTATTAAAAATACTTGCCGCAAAGCAATAGGGCAGACCGTAGTCCTGATATGCAAACGCGATATTCGCGAAATAGGTCGAAACGATACGGTTCTGAATGACATAATCCGTCAGTACGCCATAGCCTGCGAAGGAAGCCCCCACAAGCACAATGGATATCACATAATTGATTTTTCCCTTAAATCTCCCTGCCGTGCGGAACAGATGAATCATCCCCAGCACCAGAAGAATCAGGATAATCGCAATCCCTGCCAGCTCCAGCACGTTAAAATAATTCGTGAAAAGGGAAACCCCCTCCGAAACCGTTTTCAAATCCTGTGCATTAAACGGCGTAACCCTTCTGGAAAGCATCAGCCCATTGGTCAGCCCCAGAAGCAGCCAGAGAAAGCTGAGGATGAAGCGGGCAAACACACGCCGCTTGCATAGATATACAATCGAAAAGGTAACAAAAATCATAAACGCATTATACAGAAATGCCTTCGTGGAAACACGCGAATACGAAATTGCCGCCACCACAGAATGACGGGACATTGCCTCTATCAGAAAGTTGATGGCGATTGCCCAAATGCCGTGCAAAATCAGTGAATAGCGGTTCATATAGGGATAAAGCTTCTGCATTTTCTGTGCAAAGCGGCTGTTGCGGTATGCCGCTTCCTTTTCCGCCTGCCGCTTTTTCATCGCACGAATACCGTTCTTCATATCTGCCCATTTCAGAGATTTCAGCTTGCCGAAACAGCCCTTGATATCAGGCTTTTTGAACTTTATTTTTCCCATTTGTATCAAACTCCTTGTTAGATTGCCTTTCCTTCTTCAAAGCCTCAAGCTTAGAACAAAAAACGCCCTTTGCAGCAATCTACAAAGGACATAAAGTTACACAAGACTACTTTTCGATAATAGCGTTCAAAAATGCTTTTGTCAAGCGTTTAAACAAATTTTAAGAAATATAAAAAGGAAGGTATTGAAAAAAATACCTTATATACCAACAAAGGACAGGCACGCTCCTCCTATCCTTCATCGGTATTCCGTTTCTTTAAAAGGTACCCTTTCGTCAATTTTCTGATGAAACGGTACCCTCTCACAAATGCTTATATATATTTCTGCAAGGTCGGAATCAGCTTATTCATATCAATCGGCTTTGCAACATGGTCATTCATGCCTGCCGCCAGCGCACGCTGTTTGTCCTCCGCAAAGGCATTTGCCGTCATGGCGATAATCGGAATAGCTGCCTTTTCGGCATCCGCCATTCTGCGGATTTTCCTTGTGGTATCATAGCCACCCAGAATCGGCATCTGAATATCCATCAGAATCAGATCATAAAAATGCGCCGGTGCCTTTTCCAGCATTTCCATACATTTCACGCCGTCCGCCGCGCGCTCCACCAGAAGTCCTTCCTCCTCCAGAAGCGCAATCGCGATTTCCGCATTCAAATCGTTATCCTCTGCAAGCAGAATCCGCTTACCCGCAAGCGGCTTGCCATTCGGATGGACTTGTGCGCGCTTGGTTTGTGTGTCCTCAAAAGCCGCAATACGGCAGGGAATCCGAATCGTAAAGGTCGAGCCTTCCCCCACTCTGCTGTGTATTTTAATCTCGCCATGCATCATCTCCACCAGCTTTTTCACGATACCCATGCCGAGCCCCGTACCTTCCACACCGCTGACCGTAGAGGAGCGTTCTCTGGTGAAGGATTCAAAAATATGCTTCTGGAATTCCTCTGACATGCCAATCCCGTTATCGCTGACGGAAAGCTCCTGTATACATCTGCCATCCTTCTGTGCAGGAAGCTGACGCACGGAGCAGTGAATGGTACCGCCCTCGCCTGTATATTTAATCGCATTGCTGATTAAATTCAGAATGATTTCCGTAAAACGGGAGATATCCATATAAATATACGGATAGATGATATCCTTGGAGACAGTCAAGGTCTGGTGCTTCTTTTCAATCTCCGCGCTGACCATGTGCAGGCAGTCATCCAGAACCGATTCTGCTTCAGCCGCGCTTTCCTCCAGCACCACATTGCCCGTTTCAATCCTCGATAATTCCAGTACGTTATCCAGTATGGACAGCATTTTCTGTCCGCAGATGCCGATTTTTTCCAAATAGCTTCGCAGCAGCTCCTTTTTGTCCAGATTTCTGTCCGCCAGCTCGGCATAGCCAATAATCGCATTCATGGGCGTGCGGATATCGTGGCTCACATTGAACAGAAACACCGATTTTGCTTCATTGGCTGCATCCGCCGCCTCAACCGCCTTTTGCAGCTGCTCCTGCTGCTCCTCGCTTTTCGTTCTGCTTTTTTGTATCAGGCAATACGCACCTAAGGCAAACAGCACCAAAACAATAGCCGCAAACATAGCCATCTTCACCGCCGCACGATTGCTTTGCTCCAGCAGCTTATAGGTATGCTCCATATCCATTTCCATGCAAATCGCACCGATCACCTCGCCGGTATCCTCGCGCACCGGATAGCAGGCTGTGAAAATATGCCCCCATGCGGTGTCCACGATTTCCTGCGAATAAACGGTTTCTCCTGCAAGTGCCGCTTCGATATACGGAACCATTTCTTTTTCTATGTACGTTCCGGGGTAGGCAAAATCCTTTGCATCCAAATCCAGCCCATCAATCAGATAAATCGGTCTGCCGTCCGCCCCCATCTTCGCTGTATAAAGATAGCGGGTGGGATTCAGCTTTCGCAGCTCGCTCAGCTCCTTTTGCAGCCTCTGATAGCGTTCTGACTGCATATCCGCAATCGTAGAAATATTTTTGTAATCCTCTCCGGTTAATTTATGCAGTACCAGCTTATGAATGGCATCAGCGCACTGCGTATTCCATTCTACAGCCGATTCCAGTGTATTTTCGCTGTAATTTCTCTGCAAAATAAAGGTATATGCAGAAACGAGGAATACCGTAAGCAGGAATAAAAATACGATAACAGCCCTTAGCCTGTGCGTTTTGCTTCCGTTTATCTCTGCCGTTTCTTTTTCCAAAGGCTGCGGCTGTTCATCCATCCTCATTCCCCCCTTATCGTGTTTCAATCCATCAAAATCCTGAATATCTTCTTTTTAACACGCATGATTTCAGAAAACAAGAGAAGTCTCTGCTGATTTCGACAAAATATTACAATCCCTTCTGCTGCAAATATAAAAAAGTCCTGTACCCTTTCGGATACAGGACGAATTTTACTGTATAAGATTACAGATTTTTTGCATATTCATAGCCCAACTCAAATGCTTTTTTGTTGTTGGGGATGAATTTTGCTTTGCCGCCTTCAAAAACATGTGCGAATGTTTCATCCAGACCTGCAATATCAATTGCGCCTGTTGCGTAAACAACTGCACCCAGCATAACCAGGTTAGCCAGCTTGGAGCCGCCGAAGTTGTCTGTTGCAATTTTGTTTGCGGGAACAGCGTATACCTTAACGCCATCCTTTACAGCGCCAACGGTGCAAAGGTCAGCATTCACAACCAGAGCGCCGCCTTCCTTTACAACGCCTACAAATTTATCCAGAGAAGGCTGGTTCAGTGCTACGATACAGTCTGCATCCTTTGTAACAACGGGAGAACCAACATTTTCGTCGGAAATGATTACGTTTACGTTTGCAGTACCGCCACGCATTTCGGGACCATAGGAAGGACACCAGGAAACTTCTTTGCCTTCCAGCATGCCAGCATAAGCCATAATTTTACCCATCAGCAGAGAGCCCTGGCCGCCGAAACCTGCGATGATAGAAGAAAATGTACTCATAATTATTTGCCCTCCTCTACTGTGATATCTTTATATACGCCCAGAGGATAGTAAGGAATCATTTTTTCTCTTACAAATTCCATAGCTTTTACGGGTGTCAGACCCCAGTTTGTAGGGCAGGAAGCTACAACCTCGATGAAGGTGAAGCCCAGACCCTGTTTCTGGATTTCAAATGCTTTTCTGATTGCTTTCTTCGCAGCTGCTACCTGTGCAGGTGTGGAAATGGATACTCTTTCGATGTATGCGGGACCTGTCAGGGATGCCAGCATTTCGGAAACGCGCAGAGGGTTACCGTTTACCTTGGGGTCACGACCGTTCTGAGCTGTTGTTGCCTTCATGCCGGGCAGAGTTGTGGGAGCCATCTGGCCGCCTGTCATGCCGTAGATACCGTTGTTGATGAAGATTGTTGTAATCTTTTCACCACGCGCTGCTGCATGAACGATTTCACATGTACCGATGGAAGCAAGGTCACCATCGCCCTGATATGTAAATACTGTCTGTTCGGGGTGTACTCTCTTGATACCTGTTGCTGTTGCGGGAGCACGACCATGCGCACACTGGATTGCGTCAATGTTGAAGTAGTTGTTTGCAAATACTGCACAACCTACGGGAACTGCAACGATGGAGTTGCCCAGCTCGCCCATTTCTTCCAGAACTTCTGCTACCAGTCTGTGTACGATACCGTGTGCACAACCGGGACAATAATGCAATTTCGCGTCTGTTAAACCTTTTGTTTTTTCAAATACAACTGCCATTATTTGTCACCTCCCATAACTTCTTTACCAAATTCAACAATTTCATCTACAGTAGGTACGTTACCGCCTGTTCTGCCGTGGAATGCAACCTTGTTTCTATCGTTACAAGCGTATGCAACGTCGGGAACCATCTGGCCCATGGACATTTCCACATCCAGGAACTTTTTGATTTTATCATTGAATTTATCGAATGCCTTCTGAGGGAAGGGCCACAGTGTTTTAGGTCTGATCATACCTACTTTGTAGCCTTCTGCTCTCAGATAGCCGATTGCTGTTCTAACAACTCTGGAAGCTGTACCGTAGGAAACGAATGCATATTCCGCATCATCCATCTTGTATTCTTCCCAAGCCTGTTCGTTCTTCACAACCTCATCATATACCTTGAAGTGATCATGGTTCCATGCTTCACATTCATCGGGTTCGATAACCAGGTTTTTGATGTTGCTTCTTTCTGCGCCGTAGTGACCTACCAGAGCCCATGTTTTTTCGGGCAGGTTGGGTCTGGGAACGTAGTTGAATTCAACGGGTTCCATCATCTGACCAATCAGACCGTCAGCCAGAATGATAACGGGCAGAAGATACTGGTCAGCGATATCGAATGCTTCCATAACCATGTTAACAGCTTCCTGTACGGATGCGGGAGCCAGAACTACGTTGTGGTAGTCACCGTTTGCGCCACCCTTTACTGTCATGTTATAGTCAGCCTGACCGGGCTGAATGGTACCAAGGCCCGGGCCACCACGCATCATGTTGATGATAACTGCGGGCAGACCTGCGTTGCCCCCGACTATGTTCTGTGCCACCGCAGCGTATATGAGAAATTCATAGAATATCTGAAGCAGGAGACAATACGGCAGTTCGGCACTATACCGCTTGACAATCCCGACTACGGAAAGATAATCAACGAAAAGCATTTTAACCGTATTCTGGGTCTTATAGATAAGAAAAAGGTTATTCTGGGCGGTGCCGCGGATACTGCCGCCCTGCGCATTGAACCTGTCATAATGCGCGATATTACCTACGATGATGCCGTCATGCAGGAGGAAATCTTCGGGCCGCTGCTGCCTGTCATCCCTTACGATGACGAGGATGCCATGATAAAAAAGATCAACTCGTTTGACCATCCGTTAGCGCTCTACGTCTTTTCGGAAAGCAGGCAATTTATCAGAAAAATCACTTCCTGCATAAGCTTCGGCGGTGGCTGTGTAAACGACACAATAATTCACCTCGCCACCTCCAACATGGGCTTCGGCGGTGTCGGCGGCAGCGGAATGGGCTCCTACCACGGCCGCGACGGCTTTGACACCTTCACCCACAGGAAGAGCATCGTCGACAAAAAGACCTGGCTTGACCTGCCTATGCGCTATCAGCCGTACAGCTCATTTATGGATAAGATGATACGCATGTTTTTAAAATAGATAACCGCTTTAATCCAGGTATTAAAACAGCAAAAAGCAGAACACAGGTGATAAGTCATTGGCTGTGTTCTGCTTTTATTTTATATAATATATTTCCACATAATCGTATGGTGTATCACTTGCTATGTTATTTTTCACAATCGCA
>ENA-OROP01003460-OROP01003460.1-human-gut-metagenome-genome-assembly--contig:-NODE-3460-length-10098-cov-2.177537_pt1 | contig 10098 bp, 8 predicted proteins | sample MGYA00242132_ERZ509056 | MGnify/ENA primary metagenome ERZ509056 (study PRJEB26280, sample SAMEA2338768) | human gut metagenome | biome: human gut; feature: human-associated habitat; material: faeces...
GGGAATGGTGCGCGAGCAGCTTCTGGCGGCAAACTACGGAACGGATATGCAGGCGGCGGCATTTTTGCTGGCAAGCCGGATTCCCCGTACCTTTTTTGATGTGATTTTTGCATCGGCAATTTCTGCAAGCTTTATCCCTGTTTTTGTGGAATATTTGCAGAAAAAGGGGCGGCAGGAGGCGTTTTCGCTTGCGAACCGCTTTATTACGATGATTTCGACCGTTACGCTTTTGATGATGCTTCTGGGGATGGCGTTTGCAAAGCCGCTGACGCTTCTGATTGCGCCCGGCTATGATGTGGAAACGGTGACGCTTTGCGTGGGACTTCTGCGGATGCTTTTCCCGACGATGCTCTTTACGGCGGTTGCCTTTTCCTTTGTGGGGATTTTGCAGTCGTTGGAGGAATTTAATGTGCCTGCGGCACTGAGCGTGGTTTCCAACGGCGTATTGATTCTGTATTATATTTTCTTTAACGAGAAATTCGGGATTCTGGGGCTGACGGTGGCGTTTCTGATTGGCTGGGCGATGCAGGCGGTAATCCAGATTCCGTCCCTTTGGAAAAAGGGTTATCATTATCACCCGGATTTTCATTTTAAGGATGAGGGCTTGAGAAAAATCGGCAAACTGATGCTGCCGGTTATGGTCAGCACATGGATTCAGCCGATTAACTTTATGGTAAATACGCGCTTTGCTTCGCAGCTTTCGGGCGGCAGTGTGGTGAACGGGGAGCTGGGCGTTTCTGCGCTGGAATATGCAAATAACCTGTATACGATTATCGTGGGCGTTTTCGTGCTTGCGATTGCAAATATGGTGTTTCCGAAATTTTCTCGTATGACAGAGGATAAAAAGGAATTCGGACTGGCGGTCAGAGGGACGCTGAAATCTATGATTTTCCTGCTGATTCCCATGACGGTGGGACTGATGGCTCTGGCACAGCCTGTGGTTTCGCTGATTTACCAGAGAGGGGCCTTTGACGAAACGGCAACACAGCTGACGGCGGCGGCGCTGTTCTTCTTTGCATTGGGCATGGTTGGCTACGGCGTGCAGAATATTCTGAGCCGCGCCTTTTACGCGAATCAGGACGGGAAAACCCCGTTTTATTCGGGATTGGTTTCTATCGTTATCAATGCGGTTTTGTGTTGGCTTTTGCTGAAGCCGATGGGGATTGGCGGTCTGGCATTATCTGCGGCGGTTTCCTCCACAGCGGCGGCAGCAGTGCTTCTGATTCCGGCGGTGAAGCAGTATCCCGATATTCTGGATAAGGGCTTTGTGCTCCAGATTGGGCGGATGCTTCTGGCGGCGGCAGGGATGCTTGTGCCGGTGCTTGGGTGCAAATGGCTGCTGCTGCCGAGACTGGGCGGACGCGTGCTTGGGCAGATTCTGCTGCTTTGCATCTGCGGCGGCGTTGGCGTGGCTGCCTACATGCTTTTTGCAAGGCTTCTGAAAATTGAGGAAGGTGAGTTTGTGTTCGGTATGCTGAAAAGGCTGCGGCACAGAGGAGACGGGGAAACGGCGCAAGGCGCACCCCGTAAGAGGAAAAAACGGAGAACGTATACGATGACAGAAAAAATTTCTGCGATAATTGAAGACAGCTTTTGTTTCCGCCTACTTGCGGCAATCTGCACGCTGCTGCGCTCTGTCTGGATGAACAGCATTGCGTACAGCATTTATGCGGCAATTTGCAGGGGATTCAAAAATGCGTTTGAAAACAGCGCGATTCTTGGCTTTTTGCGTGCAAACTGGGATAGAAGGCTCAATACAAGGCAGGGGATTTTGCCGCGGTTCTGGCATAATCTGGTGCATTGGAGCGGCATGGCGGTGCGCAGAGAAAGCAACGGCCTTGCGGCGGCAATGGGCGAAAGCTTTTTCCTGCGCGTATTTAATCAGAATTTCCTGATTTTCTGTTTGGCAGGGATTGTGGCGGCGATTCCCGTTCTGCCGACGATGCTTCTGGCGGTTCTGGTTCTGGGAACCTTTATGCTGTATTTCATTCAGCTTTTTCTGGGAAGAATCCGGATGCAGCGGACGAGCATGGTGAGCGTGCTTCTGGGCTGCTTCGGGGTTTGTATCCTTTATGCAGGGGTGACAAGCTATGCCTTCCCTTCGGCACTGCTGGCAATGAGTCTGTTCCTGATTCTGATGGCGGTATTCTTTGTGGCAAAGGATACCATTGATACAGAAGAAAAGCTGAATTTTGTGCTTTGGGTGCTGATTACCGTAGGGGCGCTGATTGCGCTTTACGCGGTATATCAATATATCATTGGGGTGGAAATGGATGCCGCATGGGTGGATGAGGAAAGCTTTGACATCACCACGCGTGCGTATGCAACCTTCAGCAACCCGAATGTTCTGGGGGAATACCTGATTCTGGTCGGTTCTCTGGCGGCAGGGATGATCTGGAAGATGAAAAACTGGTGCGGCAGATTATATTATACAGGCTGCTTCGGTGTGATTTGTCTGGGGCTTGTGGCAACGGGCTCTCGTGGGGCAATGCTTGGGCTGATGTTCTCGGCAGGACTTTTCGTGTTGCTTTCCGAAAAGCGGCTGATTCCCCTTGGGGTGGTACTGCTTTTGCTGATGCCGTTTATTCTGCCGGCAGGTCTGTGGGCGAGAATTGCAAGCTCCGTTACGATGAGCGACTCCTCCTCGCTGTACCGTGTGTCGATTTATACGGCGGCGTTGGATATCATTCGTCATTATTGGGTGACGGGCATCGGAATCGGTGCATTTAATCAGATTTATCCGCTGTTCTCCTTTGAGGCGGCGAATGCGTACCACGCGCATAATCTGTTCTTACAGGAATTCATCGAACTGGGGATTGTCGGCTTTGCTGTACTGGTACTGCTGCTTTTGTTCTTCTTCCAGAGGCTTTACAGCGGTATGCGGATGGCACCGAAGCGGTTCCGTTTTCTGCTGGGGGCAATCTTCGGCGGCTTTGCAGGGCTTTTATTGCAGGGGCTGACGGATCACCTCTGGTTTGATTACCGCATTGTGCTGTTCTTCTGGTGCTTCATCGGCATCGGCATGGCAACGGTGCGTGTGGCAGAAAAGAAGGGCGAAAGAGAAACGGAGGAAATGAAATGACGGAAAAAAGAATGAAAATCCTCCATGTTCTGACAGACAGAAATATCGGCGGCGCAGGGCGTTGGCTATTGTATTATCTGAAATATCATAACAGAGAAAAGTTTGCGGTGCAGGTGGTTCTGCCGCATGACAGCCTTCTGGTGGCGGCGGTGCAGGCATTGGATGTGCCTGTGCTTGCGATGGAGGAGATGGAGGACAAATCCTTCGACAGGAAGGCATTCAAGGCGTTGGCGAAAATTTTCCGCGCGGAAAGACCGGATATTGTGCATACGCATGCGAGCATGACGGCACGCATGGCGGCAAGAAGGGCGAGAGTGCCGTATATCTTCAATACAAAGCACTGCATGGAGGGCGCGCCGGGCGGACTGGCAAAGAAGATTCTCCGCAGAGAAATCAATGCGGTGTTCAGTGATAAAATCATTGCGGTCAGCAAGGCGGTACGCAGAAGCATGATTGCAGGCGGCACAAAGCCGCAGGAAATCGCAGTGGTTTATAACGGGATTGAGCGGATTCCCATTCCGAGCGCAGAGGAAAAGGCGGCACTGCTTTCCTCCTTTGGCGGCAAGGCAGGGGAGAAGGCGGTCGGCATGGTCGCGCGTCTGGAGGAAGTGAAGGATCATGAAACCTTTTTGCTTGGCGCGAAAAGGCTTCTGGAAAAGCGGAAGGATGTGCGGTTTTACATTGTCGGAGACGGCAGTCTGTGCAAGCAGCTGGAACAGAAGGCGGCGGCGCTTGGCATTCGTGAACATGTGACCTTTACGGGCTTTTTGCAGGATGTGGAAAAAATAGAGGCGGCGCTTGATATTGCGGTCATTACATCGAAGGCGGAGGCATTGTGCCTTTCTATTCTGGAAAGCATGATTGCAGGGATTCCGGCGGTCGGGACGGACAGCGGCGGCGTGGCAGAGGTGATTCGCCATGGCGAAAATGGCTTTCTGATTCCTGTCGGGGACAGCGACGCACTGGCGGAGAGACTGGACGAGCTGCTTGCGGATGACGCGAAGCGAAGCGCCTTTGGCGCACAGGCAAAGAGGGATGCCGAGGCGACCTTTTTGGCAGAGCAGATGACAAGAAAAATCGAAAAACTCTATCTGGAGGCAGGAAAATGAAAAGAAACAAATTATTCGGTATTTTCAATATCGTGGATATTTTGCTGATTCTGATTGTAATAATTGTCGGCATTGTCGGCGGAAGGATGCTTTTGGGCGGCAGAGGCGCGGCAGAGAGCGGCGCGGATACAAAGACCTATTCCTATGTGGTGATGGGGGAAGAAGTGGTTGCGGAAACGGCGAATTTCCCCGTTGTGGGCGGCAATGCCTATGAAAGCTCCACCTCGACCTATCTGGGTACGGTGAAGGATGTGAAAACAGAGCCGTTTACGGAAACGATGTTCAACCGCACTACGGGGAAATATGAAAAGGTGCCTGTGGACGGCTACAGCAATATTTATGTGACGATTGAAGGAAACGGAACGGAAACGGAAAAGGATATTACCGTGGAAGGAACAACCGTGAAGGTTGGGATGGAGTTGAATGTCAAGGGCAAGGGCTATGCCTTTAAGGGCATTGTTGTAGAAGTAAGGGATGGTGAGTGATATGGCAAAGAGAAAACCGAACATTGTGGATATCCTCATTATCGTAGTTGTGGTTGCGCTCTGCGCGGTGGCGGTGTTCAAATTCGGCGTGGTGAATCAGAAGGAATCCGCAGGGGTGGATGCCTCCGAGGAGCAGAGAACCTATACGGCGCTGATTGACGAGGTGCGGATGGCTACGGTCAATGCACTGCATGAAGGGGATAAAATTTATGACGAGAAAACAGGCATCTGCTTAGGGACGATTACAGCAGTGAAGCACGAGCCGTTTCTGAAAAATGTACTGCTGAATGACGGCACGATTCAGCCTGTGGAATTTCCCGATTATTACAGCGTGACGCTGACGATTGACGGCCCTGTGGTGGAGAAGGACGAGGGCTATTTTGTGGACGGCGTTGTGGAAATGAAGGCAAATTCCGAAATGAATGTAGCGACAAAATATGCGAAACCCGTAATGAAAATCACAAGCATCAGCGAATGAGTGGGGGTTAAGACATGAAAAAGTATAAAATTCTGATGGCTCTGATGGGGCTGGAAATCGGTGGGGCGGAAACCCATGTGGTGGAGCTTTCCAAGGAGCTGAAAAAGCAGGGCTATGATATTATTGTTGCCTCCGGCGGCGACGGTACAGTGAATATTGTGCTGAATGCTATGATGCGCCGTGGTCTGCATATTCCCTTGGGTATCATTCCTTCCGGCACGGCAAATGATTTTGCAACCTACCTTGGCTTCAAAAGCGGCGAGGTGGAGGATGTTTGCAGAACGATTGTTTCCACAAAGCCGGTGGATATTGATTTGGGTCTGGTGAATGATTCCATTTTCTTTATCAATGTCTGCGCAGGCGGCTTTTTCACAAATGTTTCACAGATTGTGGATAAGGATGTGAAAAACGCACTTGGCAGCCTTTCCTATTATTTAAAGGGCGTGGAGCAGCTGCCGCAGTTCAGAAAGGTGCCGTTTCGCATTACGACAAGCGAAGATGTCATAGAGGAGGATTTGTATTTCTATATGATTATGAATTCAGCAGGGACGGGTGGTTTTACGAACCTTTCCCCCGAAGCATCCATTACGGATGGAAAGTTTGAATTTATTGCTATCAAAGGAAAGCCTCTGATTGAAATGACACCTGTTTTGATGAAAATGCTGACAGGGGAACATATTCATGATAAGAATGTATTGTATCTCAGAGATCATTATTTTAAGATTGAGTGCTTAGATCCCGATTTCAAAATTATGGAATCTACGGTTGATGGGGAGCTGGGGCCGGATATGCCGTTTGAAATTAAGGTGATTCCGAAGGCAATCCCTGTTTTTGGGAAATTTGAAAAGGAACCGAAGGAGAATATTATCATGTCTCTTTTGAAAAGCCCCGCAAAGTCTGCAAAACTATAATTGGTTCACTATAATTGTTTCACGTGAAACATAGCGCATAACAAACAAAAAGCCATTTTATTTCACAAAATAGAGTGGCTTTTTCTATTTTTATATAAATTCCTGATGTTTCACGTGAAACATCGTGTTTTTGCATTGCTTTTTTATATTGATTATACTATTATATAAAAAGAAGAAAAAACGAGAAGGAAAGGCGGGAATTTATGAGCAAAGTTAGAGTCATTGCAGTGACGAATCAGAAGGGCGGCGTGGGAAAGACAACCACAGCCATCAATCTTTCCGCCTGCCTTGCCGCAGAGGGAAAGCGTGTGCTTGCCGTTGATGCAGATCAACAGGGAAATACCACCAGCGGACTTGGTCTGGATAAAAATGATGTCCCTCTGACGATTTACGATGTGTTTTTGGGCGAAGCCACGATTGCAGAGGTGAAGCAGCCGACCTGCATGGATGGCTTGGAGGTGATTCCTGCAAATATCAATTTGACAGGAGCGGAGATTGAGCTGATTGGCAACGACCGCAGGGAATATATTTTGCAGGAGGCGTTGGCAGAGGTGAAGGACGCATACGATTTTATTATCATCGACTGTCCGCCTTCCTTAAATATGATTACCGTCAATGCACTTGTGGCGGCAAATACGGTTCTGGTTCCTATTCAGTGTGAATATTTTGCGTTGGAAGGTTTGGAGCAGCTGCTGCATACGGTAAATCTGGTGAAAAAACGTCTGAATCCCGAACTGGAAATTGAGGGAATTGTTTTCACCATGTATGACGCAAGAACAAACCTCTCCTTGCAGGTTGTGGAGGAGGTTAAGCGTTCTCTGGGGCAGAGTGTTTACCGCACAATTATCCCAAGAAATGTGCGCCTTGGGGAATCTCCGAGCCATGGTCTGCCTATCAATATTTATGATCCGAAATCCAAGGGCGCAGAGGCTTACGCATTGCTGGCAGAGGAAGTCATGGAAAAGGAGTGGAATTGATATGGCAGAAAAGAAAAGAGGTCTTGGTGCAAAAGGTCTTGGAATCAACGCCCTCATCAATACAGAAGTACAGGATTTGAAAACAGCAAAATCGAATGAAACGGTGACGGAGCTGGATTTGGATTTAATCGAACCCAACCGCAAGCAGCCGAGAAAATATTTTGATGAAACCGCTTTGGAGGAATTGGCGGCATCCCTAAAGGCATACGGTATGATTCAGCCCATTGTTGTGAAGAAAAACGGGGAATATTACGAAATCATTGCAGGGGAACGCCGTTGGCGTGCCGCAAAAATCGCCGGCATGGAAAAGGTGCCTGTTGTGCTGAAGGCATGGGAAGGCAGTGAAGCCTTTGAAGCCGCACTGGTGGAAAATCTCCAGCGTGAGGACTTAAATCCCATTGAAGAAGCCGAAAGCTATCAGCGTTTGCAGGAGGAATTTCAGCTCAGTCAGGAAAAAATTGCAGAAAAGGTCGGGAAAAGCCGTTCCGCGATTACAAATTCCCTGCGCTTGTTGCAGTTGGATGCCCGTGTGCGTAATTTTGTGACGGAAAATAAGCTGACAGGCGGACATGCCCGTTCGCTTCTGCCTGTATCCGATGGGGACGCACAGTTTGAATTGGCAGAGCATATCATCGAGGAAGGGCTGAGTGTGCGCGCGGTTGAGGCTCTGGTCAAGGCATATCTGGCGAAGGAAGATGCGCCCGAACCTGCGGAAAAAGCCGAAAAAGCGGATGAAACTGCCTATCGTGCGATAGAGGAGGATTTGAAATCTCTGTTTGCCACAAAGGTAAATCTGAAGCCTATCGGTAAGCGGAAAAAGGGTAAAATAGAAATAGAATATTATTCTGAGGAAGATTTGGAACGCCTTTTGGTGCTCCTGAAACGATAAGGAATGTGAAATATGATGGAATTGACGCAGCAAACGATATTGATTCTTTTTGCCGCTCTGGCGGCAGCAATATTCATATTATTTATTCTCTGCATTGTTCTGTTTGTGAAGCTGAACGGGCAGAAGAAACGATATGATTATTTTATGGGCTCTAATCGCAGACCAACCCATAACCTGGAAATGAAAATTGAAGAATATTTTGAAACCTCAAAGAAAATTGAATCGCAATATTCTAAGCTGTTGGATATGGTGACGGATATGGATAAAACCGATAAATCCAAAATCCAAAAGGTTGGGCTGATTCGCTATAACCCCTTTGATGAAATGGGCGGCAATCTTTGTTTTGCTTTGGCACTTTTGGATGGGAATGACAACGGCGTGGTGCTGAACGGTATTCATAGCCGTACAGGCTCTTTTACCTATGCGAAGCCGATTGAAATGGGTGTCAGCACCTACATGCTTTCCGAGGAGGAATTAAAAGCGGTTGAGGTGGCAAAAAATAATACCTATCAGCCGGAGCATGAAAAGGTGGTTAAGGTGCGCTTTAAGCCGACCTTCCGCAAAAAGGATAAGGACAGAGCCATGGATGAGCAGATTACACTGGATCAGGTGGAAATGGTCGAGGTGAATGAAACGAAGGAAAAACAGGCGAAATCCTCTATCGGTGATGTAACAGAGGCGGAAAAAGAGCTGATTTTGAAGGAGGAAACGCTTGCAGGCAAGATTGCGGCGGCGGAATCCATTCTGAAAAAGAGAGAGGAAGCAAGATCGGCTGCGGAGAAGGCGCATTTGCCTGAGGAGGAAAATCTGGGGGATGCCATGGAAAGTGCCGTGGAACGCGCGATTGCGGAAGCAAAAATCAGCGAACCGATTTTTCAGGAACCCGTTTTCGTGGAAAAACAGGAAGAAACAGACGAAGAAGAATAAAAATAAAAGCAAAAACAGACGAAAGGGAGGAGATTTTCCTCCTTTTTCCTTATCAGATACAGGAAAATTTCTGTGGATAAGTTGAAATCTTATCCACATTTTGTGGATAACTTGTGAAAAAGAAAAGTTGTCCAGAGGGTTTTCCACAATATCAACAGGTTATCCACAGGCTGTGGGTAATGTATTATGTAAACAAAGGAGGAAAAAATGGGCTATAAAATGGTATTTTCCGATATGGATGGCACATTATTATGGAAAGGTGTACGGGTTTCTGTGGAAAACTCTGCTGCAATCCGAAAGGCTGTGGATAAAGGCGTGGAGTTTGTCATCTGCACAGGCAGAGGTGTTTTTGGCGTGGAAAAGCATTTGCAGGAATTGCATCTTCTGGGCAAAAAGGGCTATGTCATCTGCCAGAATGGTGCGGCGGTGTATGATTTAAGGGATATGCATCTGGTGCTGAAAAGCAGCTTTTCACCGTCTGTGGTGCAACCAATCGCAGAGCGGGCGAGAGCACTTGGTTTGGAGCTGTTTTACTATGATGATCGCAATTTTATGATTGAAAAATTGACAGACGAGGTGAAATCCTATTGCTGGATGATGCAAGCAAATCCGCGTATTTTGCAGGAGCCGACCGATTATGCGGGCGAGTTTACAAAATGCTTAATCAGCGGAGAGCGGAAAAATCTTTCGGCGCTGAAGCGCTATGTGGAGAAAACGGCAGGAGATATCTTTGATTTGTTTTATTCCTCGGAAACCTATCTGGAGCTGGTGAAAAAGGGCGTAAGCAAGGGCAACGCGCTGGTTGCGACTGCGCAGGAGGCAAATGTGCCGCTTGCCGAAACGATTGCCATTGGTGACAGTGATAATGATCTTTCCATGATTTTGCAGGCAGGGCTTGGCGTTGCAATGAAAAACGGCGAGGCGCATGTGAAGGCTGCCGCGGATTACATAACGGAACGAAACTGTGAGGAAAATGGCGTGGCAGAGGTCATTGAGAAATTTATTCTGAAATAAAAAGGGTGCGGGAATTTTCATGATGGAAAAGTATAAAAAAAGGACAATCATGCTTGATTGTCCTTTTTGACTAGGGAAAAGAATGGTGCCAGGGGAGACACCATTCTATGGGGTTGTGCGCACAAACCCCGGGGCATATTGTGGTACAGGAAAAGGGGTTTTCTTGTACTCACATAGTATACCACAATGGACGCTATTTTGCACATAGAAAAAAATATAATTTTTT
>ENA-OROP01003470-OROP01003470.1-human-gut-metagenome-genome-assembly--contig:-NODE-3470-length-10081-cov-5.980451_pt1 | contig 10081 bp, 6 predicted proteins | sample MGYA00242132_ERZ509056 | MGnify/ENA primary metagenome ERZ509056 (study PRJEB26280, sample SAMEA2338768) | human gut metagenome | biome: human gut; feature: human-associated habitat; material: faeces...
ATGCCGGTGGGGATGGTGTTGATGACGGCCTCAAACTTGGGGCTGAAGCTCAGGATGATGGCCAGCACGGCGGCGATGCGGATGACGAGAGGATCGTAGATTTTGCTCAGTGCCAGAACGCCCGTGTTCTCGCCGTAGGTGGTGTTGGCCGGGCCGCCCAGCAGGCCAGCCAGAGCGGTTGCCAGACCGTCGCCCATCAGCGTCCGGTTCAGGCCGGGGTCATTGATATAGTTGTGGCCGACGGTAGCGCTGATGGCGGCGATATCGCCCACATGCTCCATCATGGTAGCCAGTGCGATGGGGATGATGGTAAACAGCGCGCTGATAAACTCGGGGCTGCCGTCGATGGCAAACAGACCCATGGCAGACTGATGCAGCGGGATGCCGAACCAGCTTGCCTCGGCAATGCGGGCAAAATCGACGGCACCCGTCACCAGCGCAACGGCATAGGACACCAGCACACCAATGAGGATGGGCAGAATTTTGATCATGCCCTTGCCCCAGATGTTGCAGACAATGACCGTGCCCAGTGCCACAAAGGCCAGCAGCCAGTTGGCCTGGCAGTTGTTGATGGCCGAGGGAGCCAGGATCAGGCCGATGGCAATGATGATGGGGCCCGTGACCACCGGCGGGAAGAACCGCATAATGCGGCGGATGCCAAAGGTGGAGATGAGCAGGCTGACGACCAGATAGAGCAGGCCGGAGAACGCCACGCCTGCGCAGGCATAAGGCAGCATCCGGGTGTTGGCCACGGTCAGGTTGCCGTCTGCATCCGCCAGCATGGGTGCCACAATGGAGAAGCCGCCCAGATAGGCGAACGAAGAACCCAGGAACGCGGGCACTTTCTTTTTGGTGATGAAGTGGAACAGCAGAGTGCCCAGACCTGCGCAGAGCAGAGTGGTGGAAACGCTCAGGCCTGTGAGCAGGGGCACCAGAACGGTGGCACCAAACATGGCGAACATGTGCTGGATGCCCAGAATCAGCATCCGGCCCGTGCCCAGCTGGCGGGCATCGTAAATGCCCTTGGAATAATCAATGTTTTGCTGCATGGTTTTCCTCCTTTAAGAAACCCACCCCTGAAAAAAAGGCACCGCCGCGCAAAAGCGGCAATGCCTCTGAAATCAGGATGAAATGTAAGATGGAAAGGAAACAGCAGCACCCTTGCTTCGGAACATCGAATCTTGCATACCGCTCTCCCCTTTCGTGTTTTACCTTGTAAAGTATACCAGAAACCCGCGGTTCCTGCAACCGTTTTCCGTATTTTGTGCTCTGCATCTTGCAATCAGGGCAGCCGCGCACTATAATGTTACCTATTATAGCAGTTTGCGTTTTTAACGCACAAGCAACATCCGCAAACTGCATATCGCAAATATGCCGTTTTGATCGGCACTATTTATGAAAATTGCGATAAAGCAGTTTATTGATAGAGGATTATTATGATATATCTGGATTATTCCGCCAACACCCCGGCAGATGAGCGGGTGCTGGCGCGGTTTTGCGCGGTGGAGCGCCGCTGCCCCGGCAACGCGAACTCGCACCATCAGGCCGGGTTGGACGCCAAGGCCGAGATCGACCACGCCACCCAGACCATTGCCCGGCTGCTGCGGGTGCAGCCTGCCGAGATCATCTACACCTCCGGTGCCAGCGAGTCCAACAACTTTGCCCTCAAGGGGCTGGCCCGGCTCTCCCGCCATGTGGGCAAGCATATCATCTCTACCCCGCTGGAGCACTCGTCTGTCAGCAGCACCCTGACCGCTCTGCAGGAGCAGGGTTATGAGATCGACCTGGTAGACATCAAGCGGGACGGCACCATTGACCTGGACCATCTCAAAGAGCTGCTTCGCCCGGACACCATTGTCGTGGCGGTCACGATGGTGGACAGTGAGCTGGGCGTGGTGCAGCCAGTGCAGGAGATTGCCGAGATCCTGAAAGATCACCCTCACTGCCACCTGCATGTGGACGCCACCCAAGCCGTGGGCAAAATTCCGGTCTCGTTTGAGGGCGTGGACACCATGAGCTTGACAGCCCACAAATTCTATGGTCTCAACGGCATCGGCCTGCTGCTCAAACGGCGGAATCTGGCGCTGGAGCCTCTCATCCACGGCGGAGAGAGCACCACCATCTACCGCAGCGGCACCCCGACGGTGGCTCTGGCCTCCTCGCTGGCGCTGGCACTGGAGCTGGCCGTGGAGCAGCTGCCGGAGCACGCCGAGGCCGTCCAAAAGGCCAATACATTCCTCCGCACCGAGCTGGCCAAGTATCCCAAAGTCCGCATCAACAGCCCGGAGAACGCCATCCCCCACATCCTGAACCTGAGCGTGCAGGACGTCAAGGGCACGGTCTTCCAGCGGGAGCTCAATGAAGAGGGCGTCTGCGTCTCGGTCAAATCCGCCTGCTCGTCAGACGGGCTCCCCTCCCGCGCGGTCTTTGCCGTCAGCCGGGACCGCCGCAACGCCCTGTCCTCCTGGCGGGTCAGCCTAAGCCATCGAACCACCGAAGAAGACCTGCGCGGCTTTCTGGCCGCCTTTGACCGCTGCTACCGCGGACTGACAGAAACCAAATAAAACAGCCCCAGAAAAAGAGAGGAATTTGTACCCATGAAACGCGAACTGGAACCTTACCAGCTGATTGAACGAAGCATCATCAAAAAGTACCGCAAAGAGCTCTGGACCCCGTTCATTGTCGCCGTCAAGCGCTATGAGCTCATCCAGGCAAATGATAAGATCGCCGTCTGCATCTCGGGCGGCAAGGACTCCATGCTGATGGCCAAGCTGATGCAGGAGCTGCAGAAGCACAGCGATGTCCCCTTTGAGCTGGTTTTCCTGGTAATGGACCCCGGCTACAACGAGATCAACCGCCAGAAGATCGAGTCCAACGCCGAGCTGCTCCACATTCCGGTGACGATTTTTGAGAGCAATATTTTCTCGGTGGCAAACAACACCGATAAAAACCCCTGCTACCTCTGCGCCCGGATGCGCCGGGGCCACCTGTACAGCAAGGCCAAGGAGCTGGGCTGCAATAAAATCGCGCTGGGCCACCACTTCAATGACGTGATCGAGACGACCGTCATGAGCATGTTCTACGGTTCCCAGCTGCAGGCCATGCCCCCCATGCTCCACAGCACCAGTTTTCCCGGCATGACCCTGATCCGCCCGATGTACTGCATCCGGGAAGAAGATATTCTGGCCTGGAAGCGCTACAATGACCTGGAATTCATCCAGTGCGCCTGCCGCTTTACCGAGAACTGCACCATGTGCGACAACGGTGGCGGCGGCTCCAAGCGGCAGGAGGTCAAGATTCTGCTCCGCCGCCTCAAGCGCGACAACCCCAACATTGAAAACAGCATCTTCCGCAGCATCCACGCCGTGGCGCTGGATACCATGCCCGGCTACAAATCCGAGGGCGTGGAGCACAGCTTCCTGGAACGGTTCCATGCGATGGAAAAATAATCATGGCAATGAAAAATCCCCCTCAGCAATGCTGAGAGGGATTTTTTCATGCCACCGGCGGGGCTTGAACCCGCACTCTGTTTCCAGAAAGGGATTTTAAGTCCCTCGTGTCTGCCAATTTCACCACAGTGGCACAGAAAAGAGCTGCCGATTTACGACAGCTCTTATAATACAATAGAAACCGTTCTTTGTCAAGAACTGCTCTTAGACTTTGCCGCCGTGCAGCTCCGCGTACATGCGGGAGCGGCACTCCGCCACAGCCGGGGTCATGTTGACATAGTGCTTGTGGGGGCACTCGATGCGCAGCTCGGTTTCCCAGGTCTCCTCGGTGAGCTGCTGGGCAATGTAAGCTTTCTTCTCCGCGATGGAGGGCAGCTCAATGGCCAGCTCGCCGTTCAGGATATGGGGCACCAGCAGCTGTTTGACCCTGGTGGGGGTGATGGTGATGGTGCGCTCGATGGCATCCGGATCCAGGTTGACCATCGTCACGGGCTTGCCGGCCTCAATGACCTCGCCATCCATGGCGATCAGGTCGCACTGTGCCTGGCCGTTCTCATCGTAGAGCCGCCAGGGCATCTTCTTGCCGGGGATGATGGCCTTACTGGCGGAATCAGAGCACTTCATCTTGGGCTGATAGCTGCCATCCGCCTGCTTGACGGCCACCAGCTTGTACACGCCGCCGAACACGGGGTCGGAAGCCGAGGTGATCAGGTTTTCGCCCACGCCGTAAGAATCAAAGTGGGCGTGCTCATACAGCTCCATGTTGGCGATCTTTTTCTCATCCAGACCGTTGGAAGCTACCAGCTTGATATAGGGCTTGCCAGCCGCGTCTAGCGCCTTGCGCAGCCGCTTGGAGCCGCGGGCCAGGTCGCCGGAATCGATGCGGGCGCTCTTGACACGGCGGTTGGGGTCATTGGGATATTTCTCTATGAGGTAGTCGTCCAGCTTGATGAGGTTGGGCAGACCGCTCTCCATAATGTTGTAGGTGTCCAGCAGCAGGCTGACAGAATCCGGGTAGGTATCCGCAAAAGCCTTAAATGCGTCAAACTCCGTCGGGAAGAACTCGATGAAGCTGTGTGCCACGGTGCCCACGGCCTTAACATCCGAGCCATACTTCATCTCGGCCAGACAGTTGGCCGTGCCAATGCAGCCGCCCAGAACCGCCGCATAAGCGCCATCGTTGCCGGCGCTCTCGCCCTGTGCACGGCGGGTGCCGAATTCCATCACGCTGCGGGGGGTGTGGGTGTTCAGGCCCACCACGCGGGTGGCCTTGGTGGTGATGAGGCTGTGGAAGTTCATGGTCTGCAGCAGGTAGGTCTCAATGAGGATGGCACCCACCAGGTCGCACTCAATGCGGACCATCTGGACATGGGGGTAGCAGACCGTGCCCTCGGGCAGGGCGTACATATCGCCTTTCCAGCGGTAGGTGCGCAGGTAATTGCAGAATTCCTCGCTCATGCCCTTGGTGCGCAGCCACTGGATGTCCTGCTCATTGAAGTGATAGTTGAGCAGGAAGCGGGTCAGCTTGCGCTGGCCGGCGCTGATGGAATAGCCCATATTGTCCGGGTTCTTGCGGAAGAACATATCGAACACGAGGGTAGTATCCTTGAAGCCGTTCAAAAACAGGCAATTGGCCATCGTGAACTCATAAAAATCCACGACCATTGCGGGGTTATCATAATCTTCGTCCGGAATGTACGGAACAACTTTGATCTCTTCCATGGGGGTTTCCTCTCTTTTTTCTCCATCCGGCAGGATACCGCGCGGTCCTGCCGCCTGAAAAACTTCCCGGGACGCCGCGCAGAGGGCTGGCCGGGCGTGTAGTCTGCCCTGTCATGACAGGGTGTTGGTAACACTATAGCATGGTTTTTGGCCCGGTGCAAGGCCTTTTGTAAAAAAGGGACTGTGGTTCGGTAAAATCTTTTTGCTGTCACAGCCAGAAGATACAAAAAAGCTGCCCGGCGGCAGTGTGCCAGGCAGCTTTGCGTCTTTCAAATTTTATCAGCCGTTGATGATGCTGGGGGTAGCGTTCTTCAGCATAACGTCATGGCTGCCGCCCTCCACGATGGAGGTGGAGGAAACGACGGTCAGCTTGGCTTTCTGCTGCAGCTCGGGGATGGAGAGGGCACCGCAGTTGCACATGGTGCTCTTGACCTTGTACAGGGTGGTCTGGACACCGTCAGCCAGCGGGCCGGCATACGGAACATAGCTGTCCACGCCCTCTTCAAAGCTCAGCTTGGTGGAGCCGCCCAGGTCATAGCGCTGCCAGTTGCGGGCACGGTTGGAACCCTCGCCCCAGTATTCTTTCATATACTGGCCATTGATGCGGACCTTGTTCGTGGGGCTCTCGTCGAAGCGGGCAAAGTAGCGGCCCAGCATGACGAAGTCCGCACCCATGGCCAGAGCCAGAGTGATGTGGTAATCGTGGACGATGCCGCCATCGGAGCAGATGGGCACATAGATGCCGGTCTCCTTGAAGTACTCGTCACGGGCCTTGGCGACCTCGATGACAGCAGTGGCCTGGCCGCGGCCAATGCCCTTGGTCTCGCGGGTGATGCAGATGGAGCCGCCGCCAATGCCGATTTTGACAAAGTCCGCGCCGGCCTTGGCCAGGAAGCGGAAGCCCTCGGCGTCCACGACATTGCCTGCACCGACTTTCACGGTGTCGCCGTAGTTCTCACGGATCCAGCCGATGGTGCGACTCTGCCACTCGGAGTAGCCCTCGGAGGAGTCGATGCAGAGGACGTCCACACCGGCCTCGACCAGTGCGGGCACGCGCTCGGCATAATCGCGGGTGTTGATGCCAGCGCCGACCACATAGCTCTTGTTGGCATCCAGCAGCTCGTTGGCGTTCTGCTTGTGGGAATCGTAGTCCTTGCGGAAGACGATGTACTTCAGGTTGCCCTCAGCGTCCACCAGCGGCAGGGTGTTGATCTTGTTATCCCAGATGATGTTGTTGCAGTCGTGCAGAGAGGTGTTCTCCGGAGCAGTGACCAGCTTCTCGATGGGGGTCATGAACGTGGTGACGGAGGCGTCATCGGGGGTGTGGTTGACGCGGTAATCACGAGAAGCCACAATGCCCAGCAGCTTGCCGTTGGGGGTGCCGTCGGCGGTGATGGCGATGGTGGAGTGGCCGGTGCGGGCTTTCAGCTCCAGCACGTCGTGCAGGGTGGCAGTGGGAGCCAGGTTGGAGTCGGAGACGACATAACCGGCCTTGTAGCTCTTGACACGGCGGACCATGGCAGCCTCGTTCTCAATGCTCTGAGAGCCGTAAATAAACGAAACACCGCCCTGGCGTGCCAGTGCAATGGCCAGCTTATCGCCGGAGACAGACTGCATGATGGCGCTGATCATGGGGATATTCATTTCCAGCGGGCACTTCTCCTCGCCCTTGCGGTACTTGACCAGCGGGGTCTTCAGGCTGACAGCCGTAGGAACGTTTTCTGCGGAGGAATAGCCCGGCACCAGCAGGTACTCGCCAAAGGTGCGGGAAGGTTCTTCGTAAAAATAAGCCATATTCTAAATCTCCTTTTTCTCTCATTGCAGCCCGTCAGGACAACAAATCCTTTTCACTTACAAAGCTTGTAACATGCTCAAAATGATTGTCTATATCATATCACAAAAGCCCGGCAAATACAAAACAAACTTTATAAAACCAAGCCAGAGAAAAACAGACATTTTGTATAGAGAATTTGCCGCAAAGTCACACTTTATTTTGGAAATGCTGGCCGATCTCTTAAATTCAGGGTGCAAAAAAGCTCATCCCTGTTTCAGGATGAGCTTTTTTGCACACGAAGCGAGATACCGCCTGTGCGGTGCGGGGGACTGTCAGCTGTGAAGGAGAACAGCCGGAGGAGGAAGTGCCCGACACCCGGTATCTCTTTAAAAACAAGAAGAAAAAGATTTCATGAACCAGAAAGGCGTCGCATTCCTTTCTGTAACCATATTGTAACTCTTTGCGTCGGATTTTGCAAGAGCTTTTTGTAATTTTTCTGTAATTTCTTTTTTATTTTTTGTAATCAGTTCCGGTTTATGCTTCCGGTGCCTCAAATTCCAGGTAGCACTCAAAAGCGGCGTGCTCTTCCCTGCGGCCCACCACATACCAGCCCTGCTCCACCGGGGCATAAAAGACCGCCATCTTCTCCCCCATCGGCACCTCGCGGTGATACTTGATGGAGAAAAATTTCAGCTCCCGCGTCCGCCACACTTCCAGCGGGATGGCGTCGCAAGCAATGTCCAGATAGGCCGCGTTGTTGATGTGGCCGTTCAGATCGCACAGGGCGTAACGGGCTACCCACTCCCCCGCGGGCTGCAAGTCCTTGCTCTTGTGCACCAGCTGAGGCAGCTCTTCGGGCAGCTCTTCGTTCTGGAAGCCCTCGGTCTCCCAGCCGGGGGCTCGCTGGATGCGCTCCGTGTCCGTATCCACCAGCATCCAGCGGCAATCCACCAGCGCCAGACGGTTTCCCTCCGTGTCGGTCAGGATGGTCAGGCGCTTCATGGAACCTTTTTTGAACACCTCACAGGCCGTGGTCAGGGTGAATTTTTCCGCCCGCATGGGACGCCGGGTGATCTGCACCGCCGTTTTTGCCACCAGAAAGGCGCTGTGATGCTCCGTGAAGAACTGGCGGTCCATGCCGTAAGCCCGGGCATGGTCGGCGGAGACCTGCTCCACATACCGCAGCAGGGCGCTGGGCTTGAGCTGGCGGCGGAAATCGCTGTCACCATCCAGCGCGGTCATCGTCTCTGAATATTCTCTGCGTTCCATTGGTTTTCCTTTCTCTTTGCAAAACCCGAAAACAGGCTGCGCTTTTTGCAGCGCAGCCTGTAAAAATAGGGGTCTTTGAATCAGTACATGTTGCGGCTGCGGCGGCGGACCTTGCGCCAGATATTGAAGCAGGCCAGTGCCACCATCGCCGTGAGCAGCAGCAGGAACAGATAGCCGCTGCCGCCCTCGTTGTAGCTCTTCATCTCGCTCCACTTGACGTCCAGCTCATTGTTGACTTCGTCACTGAGGGCGGTGAAGACTTTCTCCTTGGCCTCGACCTCTTCCGGCGGGAACGCGATCTCGCTGTCCGCCAGATCTTCGTCCAGGATCTCGCGCACGGACTCCATAGGGGTAGTATACCCAATATACTCCGCGTTTGCCTTGCCAATATCCGGTTCGCACATGAAATTGATGAACATTTCAGCCGCTTCCTCGTGCTCGCTGGTCGCGGGGATGCACATGCTGTCCACGGAAAGCACGCTGCCCTCCTCCGGGAAGACCCAGGCCAGATCCGGGTTGTCGTCGATCATGGTGATGGCGTCGCCGGAGTAATAGACACCGATGGCTGCCTCGCCGCCGATCATCTTATCAAAGATCTCGTCCATGACGTAGGCCTGCACCAGGGGCTTCTGAGCCTTGAGTTCTTCCACCACTTCATCCACTTCTTCGGTGGAGTCCGGGTTGATGCTCTTACCTGCTTTGAACGCGGCAATGGCATAGGCATCGCGGCTATTGTTGAACATCAGGATATTGCCCGCATACTGGGGGTCCCACAGGTCGGCCCAGCTGGTGGGGGCTTTGTCCACCATGGTGGTGTTGTAGATGATGCCTGTGGTGCAGAGCATGTAGGGTACGGTGTAGGCGTTTTCCGGGTCGTAATCCGCGTTGCGGTACTCCTCGTCGATATTCTGGAAATTGGGGATGTTGTCGTAATTAAGGGGCATCAGCATCCCCTCCGCGATCATCTTGGCCGCCATATAGTCCGAGGGCACGATGACGTCATAATTGGCCGCGCCGGATTTCAGCTTGGCATACATCGACTCGTTGGAATCGAACGTGGTGTAATTGACCTTGATGCCCGTCAGCTTTTCAAAATCAGACACCACATCCTCGCTGTCGTCCGAGCCATTGGAGATATACTCGCCCCAGTTGTAGACATTCAGGGTCATGTTCTGGCCCTTGAAGCGGGTCCAGTCGTAATCATCGGAGACGGAAACGTCCTCTGTCACCTCAATGGAACCAGCAGCCATGGCCGGCGCCGCCATGCTGAGGGTCAGGGCAGCCGTCAGGGCCAGCACGCTCAGGCGTTTCAGCAGTTTCATACGGCGTCGCCCCCTCTCAGCGCTCTCTGATCCTTGCGATACTCACGGCTCTCCATGGCGTTGGAGATGAGGATGATGCTCAGGATGACCACAAACATGATGGTGGACAGCGCATAGATCTCCGGGCTGACCTTTTTACGGGTCATGGAGTAGATGGCAATGGGCAGGGTCTCCACGGTGCCGCAGTTGAAGTAGGAGATCATGAAGTCATCAATGGAATAGGTCAGGCAGATGAGGAACGCCGACAGGATCGCCGGGCTGATCTCGGGCAGGATGACCTTGAAGAATGCCTGCTTTGGGTCGCAGCCCAGATCCAGCGCTGCCTCATACAGCCGGATATCCAGCTGCTTGAGCTTGGGCGTCACGTTGAAGATGACGTACGGCACGTTGAACGCAATGTGCGCGATGAGCAGCGTGGGCAGGCCCATGATGGTATCGGGCAGGAAGTCCACCCCTTCGGTAAAGCGCTGGTATGCCACAAACAGCAGCATGAGCGAGATGCCGGTGATGATCTCCGGGTTGACCACCGGGATATAGGTGATGTT
>ENA-OROP01003485-OROP01003485.1-human-gut-metagenome-genome-assembly--contig:-NODE-3485-length-10043-cov-6.978775_pt1 | contig 10043 bp, 7 predicted proteins | sample MGYA00242132_ERZ509056 | MGnify/ENA primary metagenome ERZ509056 (study PRJEB26280, sample SAMEA2338768) | human gut metagenome | biome: human gut; feature: human-associated habitat; material: faeces...
TGCTCAACGACGCCAAATTCGAAGACCCGACCATTCTGGTCGAATACTCCAAAGAGCTGAAGCAGACCATCATCCAGGGTCAGGGCGAACACCACCTGAACATCCTGCGCTCGCGCATCGAGAAGGAGAACAAACTCGCCTACGAATACATCGCGCCGAAGATTCCCTACCGCGAAACCATCACCAAGGTCGCGCAGGCCGACTACCGCCACAAGAAGCAGTCGGGCGGCGCAGGCCAGTTCGGCGAGGTGCACATGATCATCGAACCCTATTACGAGGGCATCGGCGAACCGAAGAACTACAAGGTACCCGGCAAGGGCGACATGGTGCTGAACCCCAAGACCAAGGAGGAATACGACCTGCCGTGGGGCGGCAAACTGCAATTCTACTCGGCGATCGTGGGCGGCGCCATCGACGCGCGCTTCATGCCCGCCATCCTGAAAGGTATCATGGAGAAGATGGACGAGGGCCCGCTGACCGGATCGTACGCCCGCGACATCCGCGTGGTGATCTACGACGGCAAGATGCACCCGGTGGATTCGAACGAAATCTCGTTCAAACTGGCGGCCCGCAACGCCTTCAAGGAGGCTTTCCGCAACGCGGGGCCCAAGATCATGGAGCCGATATACAGCGTCGAGGTGCTCGTGCCGAGCGAATACATGGGCGCCGTGATGTCGGATCTCCAGAACCGCCGCGCGATGATCGCCGGCATGGAGTCGGACAAGGGATTCGACCGTCTGAACGCGCTGGTTCCGCTGGCCGAACTGTACCGCTACTCGACGACCCTTTCGTCGCTGACGTCGGGTTCGGCCACCTACTCGATGAAATTCGGCAGCTACGAGCAGGTTCCCGCCGACGTGCAGGAAAAACTGCTCAAGGCCTACACCGACACCGACGACGAATAACCCGGCAAAGGCCGGAATTTAGGGGCGACGGCAGGTCGGCATCTTCGAATCCAGCACTGCGCTTCGACCCATCTAAAAAGGCAGCGAACCTATCGCGGGTTCGCTGCCTTTTTCGTCATCATCGGTTATCGCTCCCCCGCAGGGTCGTGCGCTCATGTACGGATGATCTTAATCGCTTTTTCAAGAATTTCGTCACGTCCGGCTTTCAGCCCTTCGACCGTAACGCGCACCGGCACGTCGATCCGAACGCCCGTGCGCTGCACGGTTACACCGTCGCTGTAATACCAGCCGAGTCCCGAAAAAGCGGTCTTGATACCTCCCGGCAGGTCGATGAATGAAATATTACCGTTGGCGCCTGCCGACTGGCTGCCGACCACGACCGTATCGAAGCACGTCTGAAGCCACTGGACATGCGTTTCCCCGGCACTCTGGGTGGACCCGCTGACCAGCACGACGATCGGCAAGGCACTCCGGTAAGGCCGGGACCACGCGGCTTCCGGATCGGCCGAAGAGGCGAAAGTCCCCGGCAACGAAAGGTTCGGATAGGTATAACACTGGCACAGTTTCCGCCAAAGGCTGTCGTTCCTGATAACCTGCATACTAATAAACCGGAAAAAATCCCGTGAGCGGGGATAGTGCCGCAGATCGACAATAAGTCCTTTACCCTGTTCTAACAGCTTCACCAGCCGCTTCTCGTCTTGCGCCGTATAGCTTCCCGGATCAATATAGACAACGCCGCCGCCCAGGTCGCCAGACTTGTATTTCCAAAGGGAATCACTCGCAGGATACCGGCTGGCCGCCACCAGCGTATCGTACAGGATGCCGTCCCGCCGGTAGCGGATTTGCAAACTCGTATTCCGCACGGTACGCAGCATCACATCGGCCGTCCGGTCGCAGACACGGGCTTCATTCGAACAAGGCACATAAGCACGGACCTGCTCTTTGTAATACGCCACCGGACGGCCGTCCACGGCAACGATTTCGTCGCCGGGGCGGAAAGCGGCTCCGGTCTGCGTATCGGGCTTTGCAACGATTATTTTCCCTTCAGCATAGACCGTTTCCAACGGCACGCGGTTGACTCCGAACACCGGCCACGCCGCATTCCAGTCGGCGTGGCTGTCGTTCATCTCCGCGATCATCCGCCACATCGTGCGCAGATAGCTCCCGTCGGGCAGGGCGATCATACGGCCAATGTATTCAGGCAGCACGTCGGCCCAGGATTTGTGGGTCAAGAACTTGCAGGGAAAGAAATATTCGACCATATTCCAGAACCGGAAGGCGGCAAGCAACCGGTAACCGCAATCGGGATCGGTCATCTTCGCATACGGCTCTTCGTTGTTAAAACCGGCATTCGGAGTTTCGAAGCCATATTCTTCGTAACGCATCTTCGTCGCATACCGATTCCCGCAGCTTCGGTCGGCATAACGCAAATCCGTCAGCCGCCGCGAAAGGACGCTGCCCAGCATCACCGTATCGCGTGTCCAGCCCAAATCGGTCCGGTAACCGTTCAGCCTGTTCGCAGGCAGCGAATCGTATTTTTCCGGAGCCATGTTATAAACTCCCAATCCGTCGATCCAACCAGCGAGTATCCTGTTCCGGATCATAGGATCGGCTTGCGCCACCTGCGGCAGGAGTGAGAACAATTCGTAATCGACGTTGAAAGTCGAATCAGCGAAAACAGGATGGTGGTATTTGGCATAGCCCCACACCCGGCAAAGCACTTCGAGATTTTCGATAACCTGCGGATCGCAGGCGTCGAGCGAATCGAGCATAAAGCCCGAAGAAACGGAGTAGTCGGGATAGGTACGGTCGCGAGAACAGGCCCCGAACGCCAGCAACAGAGCAAAACCTGCGCAAAGGTGGTGAAGAGGTTTCATGGACGGAGAGGTTGGTATTCGTGCAACGTTCACCGACAGCCGTTTAGTATTCCGCAGCCAGAGCTTGTGTTAAATTAATGTTAACAATCCATGTCATAACCATTTCATCGGAAAAAATGGCGTAAATTTGTTCACAATTTGCACTAAAACCCCAACATGAGCGAAATCTACACCGTCATTGTCGGCATTCTGGGAATCCTCGCTGTTTCAGGTCTTTTCGTCGGCGTCACGAACGACGCAGTCAATTTTCTCAACTCCGCTATCGGCTCCAAAGCCGCCTCGATGAAGATTATCCTCACCGTGGCGTCCGTCGGCATCATCATCGGCGTGGTCACGTCGAGCGGCATGATGGAGGTCGCCCGCAGCGGCATGTTCAACCCCGGACTGTTCACCTTCCACGAAGTGATGATGCTTTACCTGGGCGTCATGTTCGCCAACGTCATCCTGCTGGACCTCTACAATTCGTGGGGACTCCCGACCTCGACCACCGTATCGCTGATCTTCTGCCTGCTGGGCGCAGCGATCGCCGTGTCGATCTACAAAATCTCGAACGACCCGGAACAGGGCGTCTCCTCGCTCGGACACTACATCAACACCTCGCGCGCCATGGGTATCGTTTCGGCCATCCTGCTGTCGGTGGTGATCGCCTTCACCTGCGGCACGCTGGTCATGTACGTCTCGCGCATGATCTTTTCGTTCCGCTACACGGCGCTTTTCCGCCGCTACGGATCGCTCTGGTGCGGGGCCTCGCTGACGGCGATCGTCTATTTCGCCGTCTTCAAGGGTCTCAAATCCATACTCGCGGACCATGCCTTCATCCAGCTGATCGACAACCACCTGCCCTCGGCCATCGCCATCTGCTGGGTGGTCTGCTCGCTGCTGCTGTTCTTCATCCAGCGTTTCAAAGTCAACATCCTGCGCATCACGATCCTTTCGGGAACCTTCGCGCTGGCCCTCGCCTTCGCGGGCAACGACCTGGTGAACTTCATCGGCGTGCCCGTGGCCGGGTTCGACGCCTACACCATCGCCCGGGAAGCGGGCGACACGCAGATGCTCATGGGCGCGCTGAACGAGAATGTCCCGGCCAATTTTCTGATCCTGCTGACGGCGGGCATCCTGATGATCCTCACGCTGTGGACTTCGAAGAAGGCCATGCACGTCTCCGAAACCGAGCTTTCGCTCTCGGCGCAGGACGACGCCGGCCAGCAGCAGTACGGCTCGTCGGTCTTCTCGCGGACGATCGTCCGCGCGGCCCTCAACGTCAGCGCAGGCATCGAGCGCGTGGTCCCGAAACACCTCCGGGAGAGCATTTCGCGCCGTTTCGAATACGAGGACGTGGAACACAGCGGCGCGCCCTACGACATGATCCGCGCCACGGTCAACCTGACCACTTCGGCGCTGCTGATCGCCATGGCCACCTCGCTCAAACTCCCGCTGTCGACCACCTACGTCTGCTTCATGGTGGCGATGGGTTCGTCGCTCGCCGACCGCGCGTGGGGACGCGAAAGCGCCGTGTACCGCATTTCGGGCGTTATGACCGTCGTGGCCGGATGGTTCATCACCGCGCTGGGCGGATTCCTGATCGCCTTCGTGGTGGGGCTGGCGCTGATCTACGGCGGGACCCCGGCCTTCATCGTCATCACGCTGTTGTGCGGGTACATGCTCATCCACAGCAATTTCCTGAAAAAGGACAAGGAGAGCGCCATCGTCAAGGAGCATGAAGACACCAACGAGGACATCATCGCCAACCTGCGCGACGAGGTGTGCCGCACGATGGAATGCGCCACGAAGATTTACGACCGCACGCTGATCGCCGTCTTCAAGGAGAACCGCAAGGTGCTGCGCGACATGGTCAAGGAGTCGAACGACCTGTTCTACCAGTCGCGCGAACGGAAATACTCGCTGCTCCCCACGCTCAAGAAGCTCCAGGGCGGCGACGTCAACACGGCCCACTACTACGTGCAGGTGGTCGATTACCTCAACGAAATGACCAAGGCGCTGATGCACATCACCCGCCCGGCGTTCGAACATATCGACAACAACCACGAGGGGCTTTCGAAGGAGCAGGCCCGCGACCTGATGTCGATCAACGACGACGTGGAGTCGATCTACCGCCACATCAACCTGATGCTGCGCGAAGGCGACTTCTCGGAGATCGAAACGGTGCTGACGATGCGCGACCAGCTGTTCGAGTCGATCGCCGAAGCCATCAAATCCGAGCTTACGCGCATCAACGAGGCCCGTTCGAACACCAAGGCGAGCATGCTGTACCTCACGATCCTGACCGAGACCAAGAACATGGTGCTCCAGTCGCGCAACCTCCTCAAATCGCAGCAGTACTTCCTCAAGCACCTCACGGGGCCGAAAACGTGGATTAAATAATGCAAAATTCACAATTCATAATTTTACTTTGCTGAAATAATCAGCATCCGCAAACTCAACAATTGTGAATTATGAATTGTGAATTATGAATTCTAACTATGGACATTGCAAAAGCCAAACGGCGCGAAAACATCGCCGAATACATTCTCTACCTCTGGCAGCTGGAGGATCTGCTCCGGGCGCTGCAATTCAGCCCCGAGGCCATCTTCTCGACGCTGATCGCCCCGCGCAAGGACATCGGCGAGGAGCAGAAGCACGTCTTCCTGCTCTGGTACATGGATCTGGCGAACCTGCTCCGTCAGGAAGGCAAGGAGGAGAAAGGGCATCTGGAACATACGCTCCACCTGATTCAGGACCTGCACGACCTGCATCTCCAGCTGATGAAACTCCCCGTCGGCGCGCATTACCGCCAGACGTACGCCCGCCTCGAACCCGAGCTGCCGCGCCTGCGGAGCGTTCTGGGCAACCCGGGGATGAACGACACGGAACTCTGCTTCCGCGCGCTCTACGCCGCGATGCTCTACCGCATCAAGGGCGAGGGCGACAAATCGGCCGTGACGGACACGCTGGAATACATATCCCCCGTAATCGCAGAGTTGGCCGACATGCACGGCAAGGTCGAGCGGGGCGAAGTGAACCTGTTCAAGACGGAGGCCGAATAACGCCCCCGAATCGCACCGGAAGATGAAACGCCTGACCCTGCTGTTCGGAGCGCTTCTGGCCGCAGCGCTCTGCACCCTCCCGACGGCGGACGCCGCAGCACAGCCGAAACCGACGAAATACAACCTCTGCCGGAAACACCCGGCCGACGGACCCTATATCGTCTACGACGCGGAAAAGGGCGCCTATGCAGCGACCGCCGACAAGCGGGGGCGCGTCCGCGTGATGCCTTACGGAGGCGGCCCGGTCGAGGTCCGTTCGAGCCGGGGCGCATACCTCTTCAGCGTCACGCCGCACGCCGTCGAGCGAGGTCCCCGGGAACTCCCGCAGGCCCCGAAACTGTTCGTCACGTCCGACCTTCACGGCGATTTCCGGAGTTTTGCGACGCTCCTCCAGGCCCACGGCGTGATCGACGGCGACTGCCGGTGGAGCTACGGAAACAACCAGCTGGCGGTGATCGGCGACATTTTCGACCGCGGCTACGACGTGCTGCCGCTGTTGTGGCTGATGTACAAACTCGAACAGGAGGCCGCCGACGCGGGAGGCGCCGCCGTGTTGCTGTTGGGCAATCACGAAGGAATGGTGCTGGCCGGCGACGTGCGCTACACGCGCGGGAAGTACCTCGAAACGGCGCGGCAGCTCGGCATGGAGAATTACCGCCAACTGTTCTCGCCCGACACGGAACTCGGCCGCTGGCTCGCGACCCGCAACACGATGCTGCGCATCGGCCGCAACCTCTTCGTACACGCGGGATTGAGCGCCCGACTGCTCGAACGCGATCTGGAAATGGATACGCTCAACGCCCGGATGAGCGAAGGGCTTTACCGGACCTCGAAGGAGCGCAGGGAGGACCCGACGCTCGAATTCCTGTACCGCTCGGCCGGGCCGGTCTGGTACCGCGGGATGGTCTGCACGGATGAAAAATACGATCCGCTGACGCCGGAACAGACCGACGCGCTGCTGCGCCGTTACGACGCCGACCGGCTCCTGGTCGGACACACGATTTTTCCCGACATTTCGACCTTCCACGACGGCCGCGTGATAGCGGTCAACGTACAGAACGAACTCAACCGGCGGAAAAACCGCGGCCGCGCCGTACTGATCGAAGGCAGCCGCATATCGGTCGTCGGAAACCGCGGCGTGAAACGGGTGCTGGAGGAATAAGCAGGAAACCGAAAACGGGGTCAGACGATCTCCAACCCCATGATGTAATCATTCATATAATAACCGTCGCCGATCGGAAAATCGCCCTCGCGCAGGCGGCGCATGCCCATCCGTTCGTAGAAATGCAGCGCGCGGTTGCGGCGGTTGACGTTGAGTTCCATCATGCAGGGTCCGGGATGCACGCTGCGGATGTATTCCACGGCGCGGCGGAACAGAAACTCCCCGGCGCCGAGACCCTGAAAACGGGGCAGGACGTAGATTTTCTGGAGGTGGAACAGATCCCCGCCCTGCCGCTCGACCGAAACGTAGCCGCACGGCTCGCCGTCGGACGAGGCGATGAACCAGACATGCCCCGCACGGAACTGTCCTTGCAGGCTCTCTTCGGAGTACATCCACTCCATCATGTAATCCAGCTGCGCGGGCGCGAGGATCTCGCGGTAGGTGGCGGGGAAGACCTCCCCGGCCAGACGGCGGATCAACGCGCAATCGGCTTCGGAGGCCCGGCGGATCGAAAGCATAACGGCACAACAGGCATTAAACGAAAGAAGGCCGGCAAAAAGCCGACCTTAAATCTTTCCTGCAGGAAATTAAGCGTACTTGAACGTCGACTCGTCCGATACGGTCAGTTTCTTGCGGCCCTTTGCGCGGCGCGCAGCCAGCACCTTGCGACCGTTAGCCGTAGCCATACGAGCGCGGAAACCGTGCTTGTTGATACGCTTGCGACGCGAAGGCTGGTATGTTCTCTTCATTGCCATAGCTATATAGTTTTTATTGTTTCAGACATTTTTACGGATTGCAAAAGTACAACAAAAAAGTTATCCGCAAAAGTTTTTCGCGAAAATATTTTCCAAAACCCCGAAAAAAGCCCCGAATCCCACTATCTTTGGCGCCGTTAGGGCACTTTCAGGGGTCGGAAATTTTGTCGGACGGCATGCAATTCAGTTTTGTTTCCGTCCGTTCTTTTTTCTACCTTTGTAAAGTAAAGGAGGCTCCGGAAGCCGGCATGAGCGCCGACCGGTCCGGAGCGGTTTGTTTTTCAGACGGATAACACACGACAGCACATATGGCAGTTTTCAAAGTCGAAGGTGGCCACCGACTGCGGGGCGAAATCACGCCCCAGGGAGCCAAAAACGAAGCGTTGCAGATACTCTGCGCCACGCTGCTGACGCCCCAGCGGGTCGTCGTCAGGAACATCCCCCGGATTCTCGATGTGATGCAGCTCATCGAACTGCTCCGCTGCATGGGCGTGGAGGTGGAGCAGCTCGCGGAGGACGCCTACGCGTTCTGCGCCCGCGACATTGATTTCGAATACCTCAAATCGGACGATTACCGCCAACGCTGCACGCGATTGAGGGGTTCGGTCATGCTGATCGGCCCGATGCTGGCGCGGTTCGGCGTGGGATACATCCCCAAGCCGGGCGGCGACAAGATCGGCCGACGCAGGCTCGACACCCATTTCCTCGGATTCCAGAAACTCGGCGCAAAGTTCAACTTCGACATCGCCGACGAGTTCTTCATGGTCGAAGGCCGGGAGCTGAAGGGGACCTACATGCTGCTGGACGAGGCGTCGGTGACCGGCACGGCCAACATCGTGATGGCCGCCGTGATGGCCAAAGGCCGGACGACGATCTACAACGCGGCCTGCGAACCTTACCTCCAGCAGTTGTGCAAAATGCTCAACAGAATGGGCGCGAAGATTTCGGGCATCGCCTCGAACCTGCTCGAAATCGAAGGCGTCGAAGCGTTGGGCGGCACGGAGCACCGGCTGCTGCCCGACATGATCGAGGTGGGCAGCTTCATCGGCATGGCCGCCATGAACCGTTCGGAGCTGACGATCAAGGATGTGTCGTTCGAGAACCTGGGCATCATCCCCGCGCAGTTCGCCCGCATGGGCATCCGCTTCGAACAGCGCGGCGACGACATCCACATTCCCCAGCAGGACCACTACAGCATCGAGACGTTCCTCGACGGTTCGATCATGACCATCGCCGACGCCCCGTGGCCGGGGCTCACGCCCGACCTGCTGTCGATCTTCCTGGTGGTGGCCACACAGGCCAAAGGCGCGGTGCTGATCCACCAGAAAATGTTCGAAAGCCGTCTCTTCTTCGTCGATAAGCTGATCGACATGGGGGCGCAGATCATCCTCTGCGACCCGCACCGCGCCACGGTCATCGGCCACGACCACCGCATCCGCCTGCGCGCTACGCGCATGACCTCACCCGACATACGTGCGGGTGTGGCGCTTCTGATCGCTGCCATGTCGGCCGAAGGAGTTTCGACGATCCAGAACATCGACCAGATCGACCGCGGCTACAAGGATATCGACGGACGCCTGAACGCCCTGGGGGCAAAAATCACCCGCATCGACGAGTGCGAGTAAGCGGCTGAAGCGCCCCGACAACCATGCCGCCCATCTCTTTGCACCGTAAGTCCGCCGGAAGAGGCGCAGAAAAAGGCTGCGATGTTCCGGCAGGCAATAGTCCCGAGGACGTTATGGACAAGACTGGAAAATAATTAAGCAGCAAACCCTCCCCTGCAAATAAAAAAGTCTCCCGTTTCATAGGGAGATTCAGAGGGAATGTAAATACGAAACATAAGCCGCCGGAGCAGACAGCAGCGACAAGGCGGTGAACAAAACCGGAATAAGATTTAGAAACGATATTTACAGCTTATGTTTTTGGAAAATGCCAGCCGCAAGGGCTGGATCGAAGTAATCTGCGGCTCGATGTTCTCAGGCAAGACCGAAGAGCTGATACGCCGTCTCAAACGCGCCAAATTCGCCAACCAGAAGGTTGAAATCTTCAAACCCCGCATCGACGTGCGCTATTCGGAAGAGGAGGTCGTCTCGCACGACGCCAACGCCATCCGCTCCACGCCGGTCGACTCGGCCCGGAACATCCTGCTGATGACCTCCGACGTCGATATCGTGGGCATCGACGAGGCGCAGTTCTTCGACGACAGCATCGTGGACGTCTGCCGGCAACTGGCCGACAGCGGCGTGCGCGTGATCGTCGCGGGTCTGGACATGGACTACACGGGCCGGCCGTTCGGCCCG
>ENA-OROP01003522-OROP01003522.1-human-gut-metagenome-genome-assembly--contig:-NODE-3522-length-9958-cov-3.669292_pt1 | contig 9958 bp, 5 predicted proteins | sample MGYA00242132_ERZ509056 | MGnify/ENA primary metagenome ERZ509056 (study PRJEB26280, sample SAMEA2338768) | human gut metagenome | biome: human gut; feature: human-associated habitat; material: faeces...
CATTCATCAAGAAATGTAAAGAAAGCGTTTGGAAATACAAAGGTATGTGGGAAGACTTCTCTAATACCGTAGGTTTCTGGGCTGATATGGATGATCCATATGTAACATATGATAATAACTTTATCGAGTCTGAGTGGTGGGCACTCAAGAGAATCTGGGACAAGAAGCTCCTGTATAAAGGATTCAAGATCGTGCCATACTGTCCTCGCTGCGGAACTCCGCTTTCTGCACAGGAAGTAGCACAGGGCTATAAAGATGTAAAAGAACGTTCTGCGATCGTTCGTTTCAAAGTAGTAGGAGAGGATGCATATTTCCTCGCATGGACAACAACACCATGGACACTTCCGTCTAACATCGCACTCTGTGTGAACCCGGAAGAAGACTATGCGAAAGTAAAAGCTGCCGACGGCTATACTTATTACATGGCTGTTGCACTTCTCGATACCGTACTTGGCAGACTTGCCGATGAAGAAAACGGAACAAAGGCTTACGAGATCCTTGAGACATACAAAGGAAAAGATCTCGAATACAAAGAGTATGAGCCATTATACCAGTGTGCTTACGACTGCGCTTCTAAGCAGAACAAGAAAGCATTCTTCGTTACATGCGATACCTATGTAACACTGACAGACGGTACCGGTGTGGTTCATATCGCTCCTGCGTTTGGTGAAGACGATGCCAAGGTCGGACGTAGATATGATATGCCGTTCGTTCAGCTGGTAGACGAAAAAGGTAACATGGGAGAGACGACTCCGTTTGCCGGATTATTCGTTAAGAAGGCTGATCCGGAAGTATTAAAAGACCTCGACGGACGCGGACTTCTCTACGATGCACCGAAGTTCGAGCACAGTTATCCACACTGCTGGAGATGTGATACACCACTTATTTACTACGCTCGTGAATCATGGTTCATCAAGATGACAGAAGTAAAAGATGACCTGATCGCCAACAACAATACAATCAACTGGATTCCGGAAAGCATCGGTAAAGGACGTTTCGGCGACTGGCTTGAGAACGTTCAGGACTGGGGTATCAGCCGTAACCGTTACTGGGGAACTCCACTGAATATCTGGGAGTGTGAATGCGGACACCAGCATTCGATCGGAAGTATCGAAGAGCTGAAAGAAATGTCCGACAACTGCCCGGATGAGATCGAACTTCACCGTCCATACATCGACGAAGTAACGATCAAGTGCCCATGCTGCGGAAAGCAGATGCACAGAGTACCGGAAGTTATCGACTGCTGGTTCGACAGTGGATCTATGCCATTTGCACAGCATCACTATCCATTTGAGAATAAAGAGTTATTTGAAAAGCAGTTCCCTGCAGACTTCATCTCCGAGGCTGTTGACCAGACACGTGGATGGTTCTACTCATTGCTTGCAATCTCTACACTGATCTTCAACAAAGCACCATACAAGAACGTTATCGTACTTGGACACGTGCAGGATGAGAATGGTCAGAAGATGAGTAAGTCCAAGGGAAATGCAGTTGATCCGTTCGACGCACTGGAGAAATACGGAGCAGATGCGATCCGCTGGTACTTCTATGTCAATAGTGCACCATGGCTTCCGAACCGTTTCCACGGAAAAGCCGTTGTAGAAGGACAGAGAAAGTTCATGGGAACACTATGGAACACCTATGCGTTCTTCGTGCTGTATGCGAATATCGATGATTTCGATGCAACAAAATATACACTGGAATACGACAAGCTGTCCGTTATGGATAAATGGCTTCTGTCTAAGCTCAATTCCGCAATCAAGGCAGTAGACTATGATCTGTCCAACTACAAGATTCCGGAGGCTGCAAAGGCACTTCAGAGCTTCGTAGACGATATGAGTAACTGGTATGTAAGACGAAGCCGTGAACGTTTCTGGGCTAAGGGAATGGAACAGGATAAGATCAATGCTTACATGACTCTGTACACAGCACTGGTTGAGATCTGTAAGACGGCAGCGCCGATGATCCCGTTCATGACAGAAGAGATCTATCAGAACCTGGTAAGAAGCGTGGACGAGAGCGCTCCGGAAAGTATCCATCTGTGTGACTTCCCGGTTGTAAATGAAGCACATATCGATACAGAACTGGAAGCTAATATGGACAATGTTCTGAAGCTGGTTGTTATGGGACGTGCATGCAGAAATACTGCAAATATCAAGAACCGTCAGCCGATCGGACAGATGTATGTAAAAGCTGATTTTGAAGTACCGGAATTTTACAAAGACATCGTAAAAGATGAATTAAATGTAAAGAATGTAACATTTACACAAGATGTTCGTGACTTTACTTCATATACTTTTAAACCTCAGTTAAAGACAGTGGGACCAAAATATGGTAAAATGTTAGGAGGTATTAAAGCAGCACTCGATAAACTCGAAGGAAATGCAGCAATGGATGAGTTAAATGCTACAGATGCCCTGAAGCTTGATATCAATGGACAGGAAGTGACTCTGTTCCGCGAAGATCTGTTGATCGAATCTGCACAGATGCCGGGATATGTATCTGAGAATGACAACGGAATTACAGTTGTTATGGATACAAACCTTTCCGAAGAACTTCTGGAAGAAGGATTTGTACGTGAGATCATCAGTAAAGTACAGACCATGCGTAAGGAAGCCGGATTCGAAGTTATGGATAAGATCGCAGTATCTTATGAAGGTACAGAAAAAGCAGAGAAAGTATTTGCAGACAATGCATCTACGATCGCAGATGAAACACTTGCACTGGAAGTTACAAAAGCAGTACCTGCAGGCTACACGAAAGAGTGGAAGATCAATGGAGAAGCTGTAACGATCGGTGTGGAAAAGAGATAATCAAAGCCCAGTTTGTTAGAAGGGAAGTAGAAAATGTATAATCCAAGATTTGAAAAAGACGTATTTAAAAGAGATGTACGGAACAATGTAAAGACATTGTTCCGTAAGGAAGTAGAAGAGGCAACTCCGCAGCAGTTGTTCCAGGCAGTTTCTTATGCTGTAAAGGAAGCCATCATCGATGACTGGCTTGCAACACAGAAACAGTATGAGAAAGACGATCCGAAGACCGTATATTACATGTCCATGGAATTCCTGCTCGGAAGAGCTCTCGGAAACAACCTGATCAACATGACGGCATATAAGGAAGTAAAAGAAGCTCTGGAAGAGATGGGAATCGACCTGAACGTGATCGAGGACCAGGAGCCGGATCCGGCACTTGGTAACGGTGGACTCGGACGTCTGGCAGCATGTTTCCTGGATTCTCTTGCAACACTGGGATATGCATCTTATGGATGCGGTATCCGTTACCGTTATGGTATGTTCAAGCAGAAGATCAGAGACGGCTATCAGGTAGAAGCACCGGATAACTGGTTAAAAGACGGCAACCCGTTCGAGCTTCGCAGACCGGAATATGCGAAAGAAGTACGTTTTGGCGGAAATATCCGTGTGGAATACGATGAGACAGGAAAGACACACTTCGTTCAGGAGAACTATGAATCTGTAATGGCGATCCCTTATGATTATCCGATCGTAGGATACGGCAACCACATCGTGAATACACTCCGTATCTGGGATGCAGAAGCGATCGTAGATTTCCAGTTAGATTCCTTTGACCGTGGAGATTATCACAAAGCCGTTGAGCAGGAGAACCTTGCGAAGAACATCGTAGAAGTGCTTTATCCAAATGATAACCACATCGCAGGAAAAGAACTGAGACTGAAACAGCAGTATTTCTTCGTATCTGCCAGTCTTCAGGCTGCACTTACAAAATATAAAAAGCACCATGATGATATCCATAAACTGCCGGAGAAGATGACGATTCAGATGAATGATACACATCCGACGGTAGCAGTTGCCGAGCTTATGAGACTTCTTCTTGATGAGGAAGGACTTGGCTGGGATGAGGCATGGGAGATCACAACAAAGACCTGTGCTTACACGAACCACACCATCATGGCAGAGGCTCTGGAAAAATGGCCAATCGACCTGTTCTCCAGGCTGCTTCCTCGTGTATACCAGATCATCCAGGAGATTGACCGCCGCTTTGTGGCTAAGATCCGTGAGATGTATCCGGGAAATGAAGAGAAAGTAGCAAAGATGCAGATTTTAAGAGATGGTCAGGTAAAGATGGCTCATCTTGCAATCGTAGCCGGATACTCGGTCAATGGAGTTGCAAGACTTCATACAGAAATCCTGAAAAAACAGGAGCTTCGTGATTTCTACGAAATGATGCCACAGAAATTCAATAATAAGACAAACGGAATTACGCAGAGACGTTTCCTGATGCATGGAAATCCGCTGCTGGCTGACTGGGTAACAGATAAGCTTGGAACAAAGGACTGGATCACAGATCTGTCTCTGATGTCAGGATTGAAAAAATGGGTGGACGATGAGGAAGCTCTGAAGGAATTTATGAGCATCAAGTATGAGAATAAAGTCCGCCTGGCAAAATACATTAAAGAGCACAATGGCATTGAAGTGGATCCAAGATCTATCTTCGATGTACAGGTCAAGAGACTGCATGAGTACAAGAGACAGCTTCTTAACATTTTACATGTGATGTACTTATACAACGAGATCAAGGAACATCCGGAAATAAGCTTCTATCCGAGAACATTTATCTTCGGAGCAAAAGCTTCCGCAGGATATATCCGTGCAAAACAGATCATCAAACTGATCAATTCCGTTGCGGATGTAGTCAATAACGACCGCAGCATCAATGGCAAACTGAAAGTTGTATTCATCGAAGATTATCGTGTGTCAAATGCTGAGATCATCTTCGCAGCAGCTGACGTAAGCGAGCAGATTTCCACAGCTTCCAAAGAGGCATCAGGAACCGGTAATATGAAGTTCATGCTCAACGGCGCACCGACACTTGGAACGATGGATGGAGCAAATGTGGAGATTGTTGAAGAAGTTGGTGCAGAGAATGCATTTATCTTCGGACTCAGCTCTGACGAGGTCATCAATTACGAGAACAATGGCGGCTACAATCCGATGGATATCTACAATAGTGATGCCGATATCCGACGTGTTGTGAACCAGCTTGTTGATGGAACATATTCAAAAGGTGATAAGGAAATGTACCGTGACCTGTATAATTCACTTCTGACAGCTCAAGGTGGAAGCAAAGCCGATACGTATTTCATTCTGAAGGATTTCCGTTCTTATGCGGATACACAGAAGAAGGTTGAAGAAGCTTACCGCGACAAAGACAGATGGGCTAAGATGGCACTTCTGAATACTGCAAGCTGTGGAAAATTCTCATCTGACAGAACGATTCAGGAGTATGTGGATGATATCTGGCATCTGGATAAAGTGACAGTAGAAGTTTAGTTCATGCAGAAACAATGCAAAGGCATTCTTGAAGAATAAAAAAGAACGTCTTCTCATATTTTATATGGGAGGGCGTTTTTTATATGAGATTTGCATATTTGAAATATAGATTAAAGAAACTGGGGTGCTATCTTCTGATCATTATATTGTTGCCTTATATTATCACCGTGTTCTTAAGCGGACCGGGAGCTTATGGAGCTTCCAGAGTGGACGAGACTATGGTAAATGTGAAGGCAGACGGGGAAAAGTCCGGCAGTGATGGTGGAAAACAGGAAGATTCTAATGCTGAAAATGTGGATAAAATTCAGATACCGCTCAGTGAATACTGTATTGGAATTATGGCCAGAGAAATCCCTGCGGTTTATGAGGAGGAAGCTTTAAAAACCCAGGCAGTTCTTGTGCGTACCCAGGTATGTCTGGCACTTGGCGCAGGGGCAGATACTATATTAGAAGAGAGATACTGGACAAAGAAAGATATGCAGGATTCCTGGGGAGCAGATCAATATTCCAAGTATTATAAGCGGCTTGAGCATGCATGGGAGGAGACCAACGGACAGGTGCTGACTTATGGAAATGCGCTGGCAAAGACACCATTTTGCAGACTCAGTAATGGAAGTACAAGGGATGGACGGGAGGCGCTGGGGAGCGAAGATTATCCGTATCTGAAGATTGTGGACTGTCCGCTAGATATTGAGTCGAAAGAACAAATTCAGACAATTACTATAGACGATATGGATGCGGAAGTGACTGGAGTAGACACTGCAGGATATGTACTTAGCGTCCGGGTTGGAAATGACACCGTGAGTGGAGAAGAATTCCGAACCAATTATCATCTCGCATCAAGCTGCTTTTCTTTTCAGAAATATGACGGAAAGCTGCGGATCACGACCCGGGGTATCGGGCATGGACTGGGCTTAAGCCAGTACACGGCAAATCAAATGGCAAAAGAAGGAAAAAGCATGGAAGAGATACTGGCACATTTCTTCGAAGGGACAGAACTGAAAGAAGGCGTGGAAATCGTGCAGGTGGAAGGCGGAGCAGGAGAGTAGCAAAATTTGTAAAGTCATAATAGTATTGTACAAAAAGCTGAGGCATTCTTGAAATTCCCATATAAGAAAGGCTAGAAAAAGGCAAAGACAATATTTTATATGTAGTTTGTATAGTACCACTACAATCTGGCAAGAATAGAGTCAGAGGTGGTGATGAAAATGAACGATAATAATAAGATGGATCGAGGCAAAGAACATGCCGGTCCGAAAAAAATGACGCCAAGGCAGAAGCAAAAGAGAAATCGTAAGGCGACACTGGCGGCAGTTCTGTGCTTTGTGGCAGCCATAGCAATTGTTGGAACATACACAATGCGGGATTACAAGACAGTGAAAAAAGAAGGGGAGCTCGCAAAAGCACAACTGGAGGAACAGAAGAAAGCACTGGAGGAAGCCAGTCAGGAAGCAAGTGGAAATGCACAGAAAGACAATGCTTCCGAGTCAGGCACGGATGGAGCCGGAACCGGTGGAAAAGCCGAAAAGAGTGGCTCTGGTGCAGGAACGGCAGGGACTGCAAGCAAAAATGCTGCAACAGCCGGAAACACAGATGGATCCGGAAATAATGGCAACCAGGACGGCAACAGTCAGACTAACGAAGATCAGCAGGCGGCAAGGACAGCTGGCAGTGCATCTTCCGCAAACTTTACAAGCGACAGCAAGATGATCTGGCCTGTAAGCGGCACGGTGCTTATGAATTACAGCATGGACAAGACAGTTTACTTCGCGACACTAGACCAATACAAGTATAATCCGGCATTGGTTATCAGCGGAGCAGAAGGAGACCAGGTTCTGTGCGGTGCACCGGGAATAATTAAATCCATTGATGTGACCGCACAGACAGGAACAACCGTGACCGTAGACCTTGGAAATGGTTACGAAGTCCTTTACGGACAGTTAAAAGAAGTGCCAGTAAAAGTCGGCGACCAGGTAGAGGCAAAAAGCATTCTCGGCTATATCGGACAGCCGACAAAGTATTACAGCGTGGAAGGATGCAACGTATATATGGAATTACGAAAAGATGGAACACCAGTAAACCCTGTAGATTATATGACAAAAAGATAAAGAATGTGTATAATTGGGGACGTAGTAAAATGAAGTTTTGCTACGTCCCCAATTAAAGGAGAAATCATGAATTATACATATATTGTGGAGTGTGGGGACGGTAGTCTCTACACTGGCTGGACGAACAATCTGGAAAAAAGAATACAGGCTCATAATGCGGGAAAAGGCGCGAAATATACGAAGAGCCGTCTGCCGGTGAAGCTGGTGTATTCGGAAACATTTGCCACGAAGGAAGAGGCAATGAGCCGGGAGTATGCGATTAAGCATATGAAAAGGAAAGAGAAGTTACAATTGATTGAGAATGGAGCGGAAATATTTAATATTTAAGGACTTGCTTTTTTGAAAATAACGGTTATAATATTGATATAAGAATAAGTAGTAATCAAAACTACGTATGGAAATACGAAAGAAGAATATAACATTATTTTCAGGAGGGGTAAGTTATGGCAAAAGTAATAGAAGAACATGTAAAAGATCCGGGAAGTGCGATCACACATTTTATTGGAATGCTGATGGCAATATTTGCAGCAATTCCGTTGCTTATCAAAGCAGCTCATGAGCCTGGCAGGATTTATCTTGTATCTATTGCAGTTTATGCGGCAAGTCTGATCCTGCTTTATGCAGCCAGCACGACATACCATACATTTAACATTTCCAAGAAGGTAAATACGATTCTGAAGAAAATTGACCATATGATGATCAGCGTATTGATTGCCGGAAGTTATACACCAATTTGTCTGTTAGTGCTCGGCGGACGTATGGGATGGATTCTACTGGCAATTGTATGGGGATTTGCAATTGCGGGAATTCTGATAAAGGCGTTTTGGGTATTTTGCCCGAAGTGGGTATCTTCCGTACTTTATATCGGAATGGGGTGGACTTGTGTACTTGCATTTACACAACTGCTCAATTCCCTGTCGCCGGCGGGATTTAGATGGCTTTTAGCAGGCGGAATCATTTATACAGTCGGCGGAGTGATCTATGCACTGAAATTTCCGATTTTTAACAGGAAGCATAAAAATTTTGGAAGCCATGAGATTTTTCATCTGTTCGTGATGGGAGGAAGCCTGTGCCACTTTGTAGTGATGTACGCATTTGTGCTGTAGCAGATGAAGATGAAGGAGCCGTGCAGCAGACATCATTTTCATGTCAAAACAGCGAGGAAAGCAAAAAATAGCAGAGAATAAGAAACAGTCTGAGAGGAAAACTTTCAGGCTGTTTTTCGTATACGTAGAAAAGGTAGTTTCCTGCGTATACGAAAGCTCTCTAGAGACTATAACAGATGGAAGGGAATCTTATCACTGATATATTAACGAATTATTAATTATTATTACTAAATGTAAAATACACTTTATTTTTTGAATAATATATGTTATGCTACGTTCATCTTAGGAGAAGATCTAGTCTCCAGATATTCCCAAAGCCGTTAGGCGTTCATCTCGGTGTTTCGATTTCTGAAACAAATACCCGATATGAAAGAACAGATGACAAAATTTTGAAGGAGGGTATAGACTATGACCAACAAATTACGACAGTATTTTCCAATGATTCATACCAGACAAGAGGTATTAGCTGAAATTGAAGCAAAACCGAAATTAAAACAAGAATTTTATAGCTGGAAAAAAAAGTACCGAAAGGAATTTCTGAATTTTTGCACGGGAGTAAAAGGTGTAAAAATTATGTATGATTTTATTAGTAAAGAAATCTTGAATCCGGAAACAGTGCCGGAACGAGTAGAAGAATTACTTTCATTATTGATAGGGCAGCAGGTACATATTAAGGAAGTGCTTCCGAACGATGGAACACGGATTTCGGACGAATCTACGCTTGTGATTATGGATATGGTAGTCGAGTTGGAAGATGGAAGTATTGTAAATCTGGAAGTTCAGAAAATCGGATATAAATTTCCAGGAGCAAGAAGTGCATGCTATTCAGCAGATTTGTTGTTACGTCAATACAAAAAAGTACGAAGTAAAAAAAGAAAGAAATTTAATTATACTGATGTAAAAGATGTATACACGATTGTTCTGTTTGAAAAAAGTCCAACCGAGTTTCATGAATTTCCGGACACATATATTCATTATTTTGAACAACATTCAAATACAGGAATCCAACTGAATCTTTTGCAAAAATATTTATTTATTTCTATTGACATATTTTTAAAATACCAGCAAAATATAGGTATACAACTGGAAACTAGACGAGATGCATGGCTTGCATTTATGGGTTCAGATAATCCGGATATTATTTTGAAGGTTATTGAAAAATATCCGGATTTCAAGGAAATGTATCAGCAAGTCTATGAAATCTGTCAGAATATTGAAGAGGTGATGGGAATGTTCTCGAAAGAATTAGCAGAAATGGATCGGAACACGGCACAGTTAATGATTGACGAGATGCAAGAAGATATAAAACAGAAGGAAGAAATACTTAAGGGACAGGATGATAGAATTAAAGATCAAATTAACAAACTTAAAGAACAGGACGATAGGCTCAAAGAACAGGATGATAGGCTCAAAGAACAGGACGATAGGCTCAAAG
>ENA-OROP01003536-OROP01003536.1-human-gut-metagenome-genome-assembly--contig:-NODE-3536-length-9932-cov-21.437582_pt1 | contig 9932 bp, 9 predicted proteins | sample MGYA00242132_ERZ509056 | MGnify/ENA primary metagenome ERZ509056 (study PRJEB26280, sample SAMEA2338768) | human gut metagenome | biome: human gut; feature: human-associated habitat; material: faeces...
GAAGTACCACATCATACTTCATGAGAGTGGACTGGGAAACTGTAGGCCGCTGTGTTAATCGCGCTCTTCACGATTTAGAACCAGAGCGTTCAAGAAGATTTGATGGCCTGGTTAATATCGGCATTGATGAAACCAGTTATAAAAAGGGTCACAAGTACATCACAGTAATCGTTAATCACGATACTAACACGGTTGTATGGGCATCAGAAGGCCATGGCAAATCCGTCCTTGAAAAGTTTTATAAACAGCTGACTCCAGAGCAACTATCCAGCATCAGGGTTGTCACCGGCGATGGTGCCAAATGGATCACAGAGTGTGTAAATGAATACACTCCTGACTGTGCCCGTTGTGTTGATTCCTTTCACGTAGTCGAGTGGGCTATGACAGCTCTCAATGAAGTCAGAAAAGATATCTGGCATGATGCCTACAGCGAATATAAGCAGGTCAAAAAAGATAATCCACGTGGCAAGGGGCGTCCTAAAAAGGATGATCCTGAACTTGCTATTGTGAAAGTAGCTAAAGCTAAAGCAGATGAGATAAAAGGGTCTGCATATGCAGCTCCGATTATTACTAAAGCTCACAAACACAGAGGAATCCAAGAGTGAACTCAAGCGTTGGCTATGGAAAGCCAGCCACAGCAGAATACCTGCTTTCAAAGAATTATATCAGAAGATCAGGCGTCACAAGACGCATATCTTAAATACAATCCACTATGGTATGAGTAATGCCAGGATTGAAGCAACTAATAACAAGATCAAGCTCATTATCCGTAAAGCATATGGATTCAGAAACATACAAAATATGCTCGATATGGTGTACCTTGTATGCTCTGATATACGCATTCCACTTCCAAATCGAAAACTGAATGCCGCTTAGCATGGATAAACACTGGGGTTGTGGCGGTTTTTAACTCACCATTACCCCTGAAGAGCCTTAAATAAACAGAAATGAACACATCCTCCAGCAGTGGAGGTTTGTGTTTAACATAGTGTTCACGAAAAACAAAGAGTAAAAAATCGTGAAAGAAAGGAAATGAAAAATAATGAACAAGCAAGAAAGTGATATCTTGAATACACTTCTGCTAGAGCCTTTTATCAATCAAAGGATTCTGGCAGAAGTATCGGGGCACTCATTGGGAGTGGTAAACCGTTCACTTAAGGAACTTATCAAGAATGATTATTTAGACGAATCCATACGTCCCACAATAAAAGCAATCACAGAATTCAAACAGAAAACCCCGCAACGCGCTGTTATTTTGGCAGCTGGATTTGGTATGCGGATGGTTCCCATTAATACGGAAATGCCGAAAGGTCTCTTGGAAGTCAATGGGGAGGCATTGATCGAACGTATCATCAAGCACCTTCATGAAGTGGGAATTAAAGAAATCTATGTGGTTGTAGGTTTCATGAAAGAAAAATACGAGTATTTGATTGATGAGTATGGTGTAGAACTTGTAGTTAATACCGATTATGCGTCAAAGAATAATCTGCATTCAGTCAAACTTGTAAAAGATCATTTGGAGAATGCGTATATTGTTCCTTGTGATATTTGGTGTGACAGAAATCCATTCCATCGACATGAACTGTATTCATGGTATATGGTTAGCGATCTTGTGGACAACGAAAGCAATGTCCGCGTTAATCGTAAGATGGAACTGGTAACTGTGCCAGAAAGTTCTGGTGGTAATGCAATGATCGGTATCTGCTATCTAGTAAAAGAGGATGCCGACACGGTTGCGAAGCGTATTGAGGAACTGTGCAAAAATCAGCGGTATGATGGAGTATTCTGGGAGGAAGCTCTTTATAACAAGGATCGGATGATCGTTACCGCTCGTGTGGTTCATTCAGCGGATGTGGTGGAAATCAATACTTATGAGCAACTCCGGGAGATCGACAGCGATTCTAACCAGCTGAAGACAGATGCAATTCAGGTGATTTGTGAAGCCTTGGAAGCAAAGCCGGAAGCGGTTACGGATATTGCTGTTTTGAAAAAAGGTATGACAAATCGATCCTTCCTGTTTACCTGCAAAGGAAAGAAATATATTATGCGTATTCCGGGAGAGGGGACTGACCAGCTTATTAATCGTTGTCATGAGGCAGCGGTTTATCAAACTATTGATGGAAAGAATATTTGCGATGATATTGCATATATCAACCCTGAAAATGGCTATAAAATCACGGAATTCTTGGAAGGCGCGAGAGTATGTGATCCTTTGAATTATGAAGATGTTAAAAAGTGTATGAAGCAGCTGCGCGCATTCCATGACTTGAAATTGAAAGTAAACCACGAGTTTGATATTTTTGGACAGATGGAGTTCTATGAAACGCTATGGGAGGGGACTCCTTCTGTTTATAAGGACTATGAAAAAACAAAAGTAAATGTTCTGTCGTTAAAGCCTTATATTAATGCACATGCTGGAGAAAAAGTCCTGACACATATTGATGCAGTGCCGGATAATTTTCTTTTTGCGGAGAAAAATGGCAGGGAAGAAATCCGACTGATTGACTGGGAGTATGCAGGAATGCAAGATCCTCATGTGGATGTGGCAATGTTCTGCATTTATTCTCTTTACAATAAACGTCAGGTCGATCGCCTGATTGCAGCCTATTTTACGGAAGGCTACAGTGATGAAACTAGGATCAAGATTTATTGCTACATTGCTGCTTGTGGTCTGTTGTGGAGTAACTGGTGCGAGTATAAGAGAAACCTCGGCGTAGAGTTTGGTGAGTATTCGCTTCGGCAGTACCGATATGCAAAAGACTATTATCGAATTGTTCAAGAAGAACTGAAAAAGCAAGGGGAGGAAGAATAAATGCCAAAAGTAGAAAGAGCCATAATTATGGCGGCGGGCTTAGGAAATCGAATGCACCCGGTGACGCTGACAACACCGAAACCGCTGGTTAAAGTGAATGGGGTGCGGATGATTGACACAGTCATTGATGGTCTGCATAAAAACGGAATCTGTGAAATTTATGTTGTTGTCGGCTATCTGAAAGAACAGTTTATTACATTTGAAAAGGAGTATCCTGGTGTCAAGTTAATTGTAAATCCCTACTATGATACTTGCAACAATATCTCTTCACTTTTTGTGGCGCGAGGGCATATTGAAAATGCAATTATTTTAGACGGTGATCAGATTATTTATAATCCGGAAATTCTTGCACCAGAGTTTGAACGCTCTGGATATAACAGTGTTTGGACAGATGGAGAAACGGATGAGTGGCTTCAGACTGTAGAAGATGGCATCGTTACCTCCTGCAGTCGTACCGGCGGCACGGGTGGGTGGCAGTTGTACAGTATTTCCCGCTGGACTGCAGAGGATGGGAAAAAACTGAAACGCCATCTTGAAATTGAGTTTGAACAAAAGAAGAATCGACAAATCTACTGGGATGATGTGGCGATGTTCTGTTATCCGGAGGAGTATCAATTAGGTATCCGCCCTATGAATAGGGACGATATTATAGAAGTGGATAATCTGAGCGAGCTAATTGCACTGGATGCCAGCTACAAAAAATATGTGGAGGAAAAGTAAATGAATACGAAAAAAGAACATGGGAAAATAGACTGGATGATAACACTGGTGCCTTTGGCAATTGTAATTGCATTATGTGTTCTATTCTTTTTTGCACCGGAACAATCGAATGCCGTACTGAGCCAGATCCGTTTTTTCTTTGGTGATACCTTTGGTACATATTATTTGGTAATTGGATTGGGAATCCTTATCCTTTCTCTGTATATTGCCGGTTCTAAGTATGGTAACATCGTCCTTGGCGAGCAGAATGAGAAGCCGAAGTATCCCTTCTTTGTGTGGGGCTCAATGATGTTCACCTGTGGTCTGGCAGCGGATATCTTGTTCTATTCGTTCTCGGAATGGGTTCTGTATGCAACTGATCCACATCTGACTGAGATGGGCAGCATTCAGGACTGGGCAGGGGTATATCCGCTGTTCCATTGGAGTTTTATTCCATGGGGATTCTATCTGGTACTGGCCGTTGCCTTTGGCTTTATGCTTCATGTAAGAAAAAGAAACCGCCAGAAGTATTCAGAGGCTTGTCGCCCAATCCTTGGAAAGCATACCGATGGCTGGGCAGGTCGCATTATTGACCTGTTAGCTGTGTTTGCACTTCTTGCTGGTACTGCTACAACATTTAGTGTAGCAACACCATTGATGGCAACCATTATTAGCGAGCTGTTTCATGTTGCCGTTAGTCGCACGGTGATTAACATTATTATTCTTCTGATTACCTGTGCTGTATACACATATTCCTTACTGCACGGATTTAAGGGAATCAGCAAGCTAGCCTATATCTGTATTTATATGTTTTTTGGTCTGATTGCCTTTGTCCTGTTGTTTGGCGGAGAAACACGGTACATTATTGAAACCGGTTTTTCTTCCCTTGGCCGGATGGTACAGAACTTTGTTGATCTGTCTACGTATACTGACCCACTCCGTACATCGAATTTCCCGCAGAACTGGACGATTTACTATTGGGCATATTGGATGGTCTGGTGTGTGGCAGCTCCGTTCTTTATCGGCAGCATTTCTCGAGGCAGAACAGTACGTCAGACAATCCTTGGTGGCTATGTATTTGGTGTTGGTTCTACGTTGACGAGTTTTATCGTACTTGGTAACTATTCTATGGGAATGCAGGTCGCTGGAAAGGCTGACTTTATTGCGCAATATCTGGAGAACGGAGATCTGTATGGCATGATTGTTTCTATCATCAAAACGATGCCGGGTGCACCTGTTATCATGGTAGTTGTTCTGTTGACGATGATTGCTTTCTATGCGACTTCTTTTGATTCGATTGCTTTGACAGCATCCTGCTATAGCTATCATACACTGGAGGATGGTGAGCAACCGAATAAAGGCATTCAGTTGATGTGGTGTATTCTGCTTATTTTGCTTCCGATTGCTTTGCTGTTTGCAGAAAGCTCCATGAACAATCTTCAGTCGGTGAGTATCGTTGCTGCATTTCCAATTGGTGCAGTGATTGTGATGATTGCTGTCAGCTTTATGAAGGATGCAAAGAAATATCTGAATGAAAATCGTCAGTAACTAATTGTCCATGGTGCTTTGTGGTGATAAACTTAAATAAATTAAGACTATGCATGGATGAAGCTGAGCTTGAGTAGTCAGTTACTACCAGAAAGACACAAGTATCTTCCATTGAAAATATTATAAAACGTGATGGACAAATATATGAAGGAGATAAATAAAATGGACGATTTAATAAAATTATGTGATAAATTAGAAAATTGTAGCAAAAAAGAAATTTGCTATAAGAATGAAATTGTATGTACAAAGGCAGTATTGCAATCTTATATAAATGAAGGAGATAAAAAAGTAAATGTTAGGATTGTGCACGCAGCAAAGTTGGATCATTTTTATCCAAAGTCATTATATCCTTTTTTTGCTCTGAGTCTATATAATCTGATACCTGTATGTGGAACGTGTAATCTCGTGAAGAGTGATAATAAAAAGATTTTTGCTTCACCTTTCATAGTGACATCTATATATTTTTATGAAATAATATCCAGAATTCAATAAGAAAAGAATAATTCTCATGATGGCAGAAATAATCATAGATATGCGATATTCTTGTGAAATATTTAGATAGAATCATGAAAATAATAATTGAATTTACTATTGAATAATGGCATAATTCTATAAAAGGGACAAACTTTAGAAGATAATTATTTTAACAAAATAATTAGTGCTCTAGCCTGGGCAGAGCCAGTTACTGTGATGGGAAAGATTGGAAAAGATCTCCAAATCAATTTGCACAAATTGATTTGAATCTCTTTTCCAAAAGTACTTTAAGTAAAGTTTTATTGGAGCAGATGAGATGATTTCATACACAGAAGAAAGTATACAGAGAATTTTACAAAAACTGAAAGAAAATATTCGTGAGAAAAAATTCTCATCCTCCAAGTTCCCTTTTTTTGTTTTTATCTGTGGTGAGCAGATATTAGATGAAAATAGCCAGATTATGGCAGCAGAAGATTTGAGAAGTAAAAAAAATAAGCGACAATATATTTTGGATGCTATTGACGAAATAAAAAATAGAAAAGTTGTTGGTGTAATTGCAGAAAAGCTTATTGAGACATTTAGTGAACATGACAGTTTGACGTTTGAGGGGATTTTAGCAGACATAAGTGATGAGATAATTATAATAGTAGAGAGTGTGGGCACCTTTTGTGAATTAGGTGCTTTTTCTTTTTCTAAGGATTTGATAGATAAATTGTATATTATTAATGATGAGCAGCACAGGGAGGATAAATCATTTATTAACAGGGGACCTATTCGAAAAATAAATGGTTCACATAGTGGCGAAACTAAGTATATTATATACGATACGGACGAATGGAAGCAGGATTTGGAATTAAAAAATCACTTTGAAAAATGGGAAAAGAAGAGGATTAGTTATACACCGCCTGAGAAAATTACAATTAACACAAAAGAAAAATGTCAGGTTGATATTAAAAATTTTGTATACGAAGTGATTAATATTTTAAGTATTTTTCAACCAATCACACAAAAAGAATTTTTGCTTATATATAAATTCATGCGGGGAGAGTTCTCTGTAAAAGATTCTCAGAATAAGGTAAAACAGATTAGCACAATATTTGATATGATGGTGAGACTGGAATTGATTACAAAAGAGAGTGAATTTTATACTACTAATATGGGGACATGCTGCAATAATTATATGTTTGATCTGACAATTAATGAAACCGAAGAGCAACGCGCAAAAATATTAAAAGAATATAATAAATATGATCCGGCACGATGTGGAGGAAGTAATGCATGACAATTTTAGAAAAAATGTCCAGGGATTTAGGATTAAGTGAAAAATACATATTGTCAAAAATAAACAGGTCGTACATTTTTTATTCAAAACATTTCACTTATAATAAAAGAGGAAAGAAACGTGAAGTATATGAACCGAGTGCAGAGTTAAAATTATTTCAGACATGGGTAAATAAGAATATTTTAGTGCATTATCCTGTTAGTATATACGCTACAGCATATGAGGATGAAACGTCAATTCGAAAAAATGCATATAGGCATAAAGATTCCAGTTATATTTTACATACAGATATCAGGCATTTTTTTGAGTCAATTACATTTAAACAGGTATCGGAAATTTTTAGAAATGATTATTCAGAAGAAGATATACAGACAATTTTAAAAATTGTGATGTTAAATGGAAAAGTTCCAACCGGAAGTATTACTGCACCAAGAATTGCAAACCGGATAATGTATGATTTTGATGAAGAATTAGTGGATGAATTATCAAAAATACAAAAAGTAATTTATACACGATATGCGGATGATATTGTTATTTCGTCTGAAGAATATATTAGAGAAGAGATTCTTCAAAAAATAGTCGAACTATTAAAAAAATATGGGTTTGAATGTAATAAGGATAAAACTTATTATGCAAATAAACGGTGCAGAAGGAATATAACGGGGGTAGTACTTGATAATAATCATGATTCCTTTTCAATTGGCTGGCGGAGATATAAGGATTTAAAGTTGAAAATATATAAATATCTAAAATATGGGGAAGGAAATAAAGAAAGTATAAGAGGCGAATTAGCTTTTTTAAAGGGAATCAATGGTAACAAATATCTTGCTATTAAGAACCATTATAAAGATATGGACTTAAATGGAGATATATTTAAGTAAAGCATTTGTATAGTTGACTGGTAGAAGGTTGTGTGGAAATAGAATAATATTTTGTAAACTTCCATAATAAAGTGCAACTCAAGTAAATCATGCGATGGGGTAAGAAAAGAAATCTCTGATGCGATTGATTTTATGAAGAAAAATAGATATATTATATAAAAGCCTCAAATATAAAAGAAAAGATTTGTGGAGGATATCATGAAAGAGTTTTATTTAAAAAATATAGAGTTGTGTAATTTTAGAAAATTTGACAATTCTACATACGAGTTGAATCCGCGGATGAACATCTTTATTGGAAAGAATGCATCAGGAAAGAATGGACTTTCTTTCAGCAGAATATAGTTATAATCCAGCATATGCAGCACTAATGATTAATAAAATGGTGAAATTAAAAAAATAGGTTATATTATTCTGAAATTTGAAGAAAGTTGTTGATGGAGCAGAACTTCAAACAGAATTAAGTGAGCAGGAAGTCCTTTATTAAATATTAATTAAGCTGCAAACGAAGCAACAAGATAAAATTGATGCTTTGCACAGACATGGTTCTATGTTATAATAGCGCATAATGGCAAAAATCAAAGGATGAGAGGATTATCATGAACGAGGAAGAAGTACAGATTGATTTAATGACATTACTGCACTATATATTACGTAAGTGGCGTAGTATTGTTGTTGTAATGCTGATTGTGGCAGTTGCTGCTAATCTATATTCGGTAAAGAAAAGTATGTCAGAAGCGGCATCTGTAAGTACAGCTGAAGAAGAAGTGGATTTTGAAAAGCAGATTGAAAATGCAAAAGAGGAATTGACAGCGGATGAGCTGGAACAGGTAGAACATGTATATTCCATGTATGAGTATAATTCGCAATTATATCAGGAAAATAAAGAGTATCTTGAAAAGTCGGTGTTGATGCAGCTGAATCCAAATGAGATTCCGACGGTAATGCTGAATTATCAGTTTAAGAAAGATCAGGCAGATGAAGAACTGTCTAATATCTTTACCATGTATGAGAATGCATTATTAGATAAAGATACTTGTACAGCAATCATGCAGGTATTTGGAGAAGAATATGCAAATACATCAGTCAGGAAATTGATATCAGTTACAGATACAGAGAATGTACAGAATAAAGATATTATAAAGATTCAGGATGAAAAAAACTCTGGCATTCTGAGGATTCAGATTTATGCGTGCAGCGAGGAACAGTGTGAGCAGGTTGCAGAAATTGTGAAGAAACGGGTGTTGGAATATACAGAGCAATTGCAGCAGATATTTGGAAATTATACAGTAAATGCTATTTCGGAGCAGTATTATATATCTAGTGATAGTGCGCTCAATGTGCAGAAGTCAGATGCGGTTAATGCAGTAAATAACGCATATAACGCAATGAACAATATCACTTCTGGACTTTCGGAGAGACAGATAGGATATTTTAATCTGCTTACAAAAGATGGTGAGGATCAGACACTTGTAAAAGTGGACACTGAAGAAAATGAGAATGTGATAGTTAAAGTACAGTACATTAGCATGAAGTATATTCTGATTGGACTTCTGGCAGGTATGCTCCTTGCAGTATGCTGGTATGCAGTTATTTACATCATGACACAGACAGTGAAAGATGTAGATGAAGTGAAGATAATTACAAATCTTCCGGTATTTGGAACTGTGCTAAGAAACAATGAGAATGGAAAGCGAAATATTATTGATCGATGGATTGATTCATGGTTTGTGCATGATAAGAAGAGTGAGAATAATGAACTTTTATTAACACGTATCAGCCATGAAGTGGCAATGCTTGCAGGACAAAAGGACAAGAAGAGTCTTTTGATCGCATGTTCAGGAACTGACCAGAATGTGAAGAAACAGGCAGATAGTCTTGTGGAGAAGTTAAGAAAGCTTGGAATGAATGTTACAAGTACAGATAGTCTGGTTTCTGATAATACGGAAGTGCTGAAACAATTAGATAGTGCAGATAGTGTAGTCTTTGTAGAGCAGTTGATGAAATCTGAAAGAAATCAGATCAGGGAGGCTATAGAGCTTTGCAGGCGCTGTCAGGTTGAAGTGCTTGGAAGTGTAATTGTCGGAAGCGATTCATATTAGAATTGTAATATTTGATAAAAGTTCATATTAAAGAAAGTTGCCACTTTACGAGGCTAATCGTAAAGTGGCAACTTTTTCTTAATTTATAGGAAATTTCTCAAATCGTCAGAAATAGTGTATAATAGGCTGGAAATAAA
>ENA-OROP01003547-OROP01003547.1-human-gut-metagenome-genome-assembly--contig:-NODE-3547-length-9913-cov-4.043214_pt1 | contig 9913 bp, 9 predicted proteins | sample MGYA00242132_ERZ509056 | MGnify/ENA primary metagenome ERZ509056 (study PRJEB26280, sample SAMEA2338768) | human gut metagenome | biome: human gut; feature: human-associated habitat; material: faeces...
ACATATCCGCATACTGTACATACAAATTTTTTCATAATGATGATCTCCTTTTCTTTTTATTAAAATTTTTTGTTGTTCAAGTTAGTTTTGTGATTCAGAGCTTCGTTTGCATTTTTTGTAAATGAATTTATTCTTAAAGCTCTAAAACAATATTAGTAATTGTTACTGGTATTAAGATAACATAATTACTTGTCATTGTCAATAATATTTTTTATTAAATTTATCTTTTTGATAAAATAGACTGACAAGTTTGTTATGACTTACGGGATGTTTTCTGTGTGATACAGTCTTGACAAGTTCCATAGAATAATGTTGCATGTGAATCAATCGTGCCATCAAAATGCTCCTCGGCCAGTTTATTCATGGTATTGATGTGAGCTTCGTCGATATGCAGATCAAATACCCGGTTGCAACAAGTGCATACAACGTGATAGTGTGGGCGAGTATTGCCATCAAATCGGTCCCCACCGTCAGGAGTGGTAATCTTAATTGCTTCGCCCATGTCAGCAAGCAGATTCAGATTCCGGTAAACAGTTCCAAGACTGATACGGGGGAATTCTTCTCTTACATGAAGATATACAGTATCAGCAGTTGGATGCTCAGTTGTATGATCGAGATATTCTTTAATGGATGCTCGCTGTCTGCTGTATTTCAATGTAGCCATGCGATAACCTCCTTGATAATGATAATTGTTACTATAATTAGAATAATAGAAAATGTTCCATTTGTCAACTTTTAATTTATAAATGTAATACTTTTGTAATAATTAATTGTAAAATTTTGTAAAAAAAGTGAAAAAATGGATGTAATATGATGAGGAAAAGTCGGGATAATAGCCTTGACATGGGATTGCTGCGTGATATAATAAACACGTAACATATGTAACAATTCTGTAATATTTACAAAAGATAAGAAAAGAAAACATAAGGAGGGAGTTTATGGATTCGATTCTTAGAAAAGGATTGTTCCTAGTTACCTTGACAGGAGCTATTGGAGTTTTCCCAGCTACGGCATATGCTTCTGATATCGAGGATAATCACACTATGCCAGGAGTGGGAATTGAGCAGGTGCTGAATGATTGTTATTCTTCACAGAAAGAGATTCAGGTGGAGGATTATCTGGCACCAGAAGATAAGGGCGAGTATTTAGATATGGCTTTTGCAGATGTTGAATCATTTTTATATATAAGAAGTGAACCGACAAAGCAGAGCGAATGGGTGGGTAAATTATATCCCGGTTATGCAGCAAAAATCGTAGGACCAGTTGGAGAATGGACGAAGATTGAATCTGGTTCGGTTACAGGGTATGTGTATTCGCAGTATATAATAATAGGAAGAAATGCTCAGCAGAAGGCAGAGGAAGTCGTAGAAGCTTCTGCAAGCGCAGATCCAAAAGAAGCTTTTTCTTATGCAGAATCTAAAGAGGAAGAGGAAGCGCGTTTGGCTGCGGAGGCAGAAGAAGCGGCCAGGAAAGCAGAGGAAGAGGCTCGGGCTGTGAGAGAGGCTGCCGGAAGTGGTCAGGCAGTGGTGGATTATGCATGTCAGTTTATCGGCAATCCATATGTCTGGGGAGGCACAAGCCTGACAAATGGAGCTGACTGCTCTGGTTTTGTGCAGTCTGTCTACGCACATTTTGGAGTGAATCTTCCAAGAACGTCTTCAGAAATGCGAAGTGCCGGCAGGGGAGTCAGTTATTCGGAAGCACTTCCTGGGGACATCATTTGCTATGATGGACATGTCGGTATTTACATGGGAGACGGACAAATTGTAAATGCAATTAATAGCCGAAAAGGAATCGGGATATTGCCTGCCACGTATAAAGGAATCCTGACAGTAAGAAGATTACTTTAAATTGGTGCATATTGAACAGAAGCATAAAAGAACAGATTAAGTAAGTGAAAAATTGCCGGATATACAAAATAGACAAAAATGTATAAAAAATTTGACTGTTGAAAAATAGTTAAAAATTTATCCACATTGAGTTATCCAAGTTTTCCACACTAAAAACGTGAAAAAAGGTGGAAAAATACATGATTTCTAAAAGTTTTCCACATTATCCACATAAAAAGGTGTGGAAACTGGGGATAATTCAAGGTAAATAAAAGAACGAATGTTTTGTGGAGTTATGATAAAAATAGTATTTTGTCGAAAAAAATCGGCAAACGTATTGACTTTTAAAAAATCAAATTTTAATGGAAAATTGTCATAAAATGTTTACACAATGGTGAAAAGCAATTATAATAAGAAAACGTAAAAGAAAAGGAGGTGCACACATGGCACGAGTTACAAAGGAAATGACTATGGGAGAACTGCTTCAGACATATTATGAGCAGTGCCCTGAAATTGTAGATGTTCTTACAGGATTAGGAATGCATTGCATCGGATGCCCAAGCTCTATCGGAGAATCACTTGCAGATGCTGCATATGTTCACGGAATTGATTCAGATCTTCTTGTTGAGAAACTGAATGCAACAATTAATGCAAAACTTGGTGAGTAATATTAGATTTGCAGAACAACAGAAAATAGAACAATAAAAAGCGGACTCCAATTGGAATCCGCTTTTTATTGTCAGGCATAAGCCTGAAAGATTTTTCTTAGTTTTGTTTAAACATTAGCCAGTTGCTGTACTGCATCATTTTCCAGTAGTACTTTGCAATGCTCTCCTAGGAAAGCAATTGTAGCGCCTGAGGTCTTCTCTAATGTACCGTATTCAGATAACATATTACAGAGTCGACTGAAATCCTTTCGTGTATGTTCTGACTGAGTCATCGCAAGGATATAAATATTTTCGGCAGTATCTTTATACAAAGTGTTCGCACCAAAGTACATATTTCCAAGTAATCGTGAGGCCGCAAGGACATTGTCCATAGAGGCAAATGAAATCAGACGGATTGCAGGTTTCTTAGGTGCAGCGTCTTTTGGTATTTCATTCTCCAAAGCTTCAGTTTCAGGATCATCTAGAGATTCTGATGAAGAGCTGACTGGATTTTCCGGTTTGGAAGAACTTTGTGCAGCATTAATCTTCTCTTTGACTTTGCCAAGCAGATCAAGAAGAGATTCAGCACCTTCCAGTTTGTCAGGGAGTCCCTGACGGGAAGAATCTCCATCCTGCCCCGGAAGAGGTGCGAATTTAGAAAAACGCGTGTCGAGTTCCTCTGGATCCTCGACTTTAGTAATGATCAGCACGATTGAATCTGAGGAAGAAGGGATTGCCTCGATCATCAATGGCATATTCTCTGCTTCAAAACCAAATTCCTGTGCTGCCTGTTGCATCATATCGTGGAAAAGTGATCTCGCTTTTTCTGTACCATAAGCCAGTTCGCTGAGTTGGAGCTGACGTTCGGCCAGATCTGCGCGTGTTAATGTACAGCGTATCTGATTGTCACTTAATTTTTCAATCTTCATATTTATCACTTCCTTTCACATAGTATAGCATAGAAAAAGTTTTTTGTTCAATAAAATAAATATAAAATCAAAAAAGTGCTTGCTTTTAAAAAGAGTATCCATTATAATGACCGTACTAGAAAATAGTTTTCCCTGGTAACTATATTTTTAGAACATATTTCTTAAAAAGTAATTCTTAACAGTATCTAGCCAATCAGAATAAGAATTCGAGAAATAGCGTGAATTCCGCGCAAAGATTCAAGAGTAATAACAATCAGATAAAAACAACAATCAGAAAAAATCAGATAACAATTAGAGTACAATCAAATAAAAATTAAATAACAACAGATCATGAAAAAATCAATCAGATAAGTAACAAAGCAACAGATAGTTGAATAGTAATGCACGGCTGTTTTCTAGCAGAAAAGTGGACGTGTCTGGATATGTGGGATAATGTATCACGGCATTTTATCCTTCTGGTTTGTCATATACAGATTTCGAAGACAATGCGACCGGGGAAGTGCATTATTGAGGAGGAGGTAAAGTCATGGGGGACCCCAGAGAAAGGAATTATCAAAGTCTTTTTTCAGAGTTGGCAGGTTATGAAAAAAAGGGAGTATATATGTTAATGAACGGGGTGCCGGCAAGTCCCATGCAGATTGTGCAGGCTCACATTGTGAGGGAGGATGCAGTCTATATGCGGGATTATGTGTTGAATGATAATGGAGATATAAAAGAATTGTGTTTTGATGATGTAGAGATGCAGGAACAAGATAGATGAAAATATATCAGCTGGGAGATGACTCCCACCTCTATAGGTGTTGAGAAATAAGCTGGTATCAGTGGTGGGAGTCAATCCCCCAGCTGATATAGCCTCCGGCAGGGCGCACATTGTCCGGTGGACAATGGTTTTGCGCCGACCGAAACGGAGTGTAGACTTGCAGAGGTGCGCGGTAGAAGTGTGTCATGCAATTGCATGACGCGCACCTCGCAGCAAAATTGCCGAGGCATTCTTGAAAAAAAGTGTGTAAGTACCCTCATAAGCAAGGCCTGAATTTGTCGAAAAAGGATGACGCATGTCCACTCGTTTGTTATAATAGCGAGTAGGAGGTGCAGCATGGACGAAAAGGAAATCAAGAGAACCACAGATCCGCGAAAAAAAGCGGAGTGGGCAAAAAGCGCCAGCAATCTGCAGAATCAGCGACGCCAGGAGTCATCCGGCCGCACGGAGACTGAGGGCGGAGCGAGAGGACAAGCAAGTCGGGAGAATGCGGAAACTTTGTCAGGAAAGGCAGCCGTAGAAGATAGAGAACGCCGCAGAGCGAGAAATGCAGGATCGTCAGCGGGAAAATCTAAGGTGAGAAAAAGACCGGCGGTATCGGAAGACGGTCAGGAGAGACCGAAGAAGAGACGTCCGGTATCGGAAGACGGTCAGGAGAGACCGAAGAAGAGACGTCCGATATCAGAAGATGGTCAGGAGAGACCGAAGAAGAGACGTCCGATATCAGAAGATGGTCAGGAGAGACCGAAGAAGAGACCGCAGAAGGCAGAAAAGGTCTCTAAGAATCAGAAAAAGCAGGCGGCACGGCCGGCGGCAAGAAAAGCGCAGACAAAACGCAAGCGAAAAAGACGTGTAGGATTGATGATCCTATTATTGATCATACTTGGGATAGCCGCAATTGCAGGAGCATTTCTGTGGAAGAAGTACAGTCCGTCAAAGGAACGGATGGATGTAAAAAAATATTATGGAATTGAAAACGATAGTCAGATGGCTATTACGGTAGATGATCAGATTGTGGAACCTCACGGAATGATATCGGATGGGAAAGCGTATGTGCAATATGAAGTTGTAAGAGATTATATCAACAGCCGTTTTTACTGGGATGCCAATGAGAACAAGCTTTTGTACACACTGCCGACAGATATTGTAACTGTGGAAATCGGAAGCAAAGATTACAGTGTTTCCAAAGAAAAGAAAAGTGAAGATTATGTTATCCTGAAGACAGAAGGAAACACAACTTATGTCGCATTAGATTTTATTCAGCAATATACGAATATAGATTATGAAGTATATGATAGTCCGAACCGGGTGATGATTACTTGTGACTGGGGAAAGAAACAGGTTGCAACAGTGAAGTCAGATACACAGGTTCGATATCGCGGCGGGGTTAAGAGCCCAATCGTGACAGATGTGAAGAAAAAAGATGAAGTGATTGTTCTGGAGAATGAACAGAACTGGAAAAAGATTCTTACAAAAGACGGGTATATCGGATATGTGAAGAAAAATGCATTGAAGAATGAAAAAACTAAGAATGTTACTCGCGATTTTACGGAACCGGAATACACCAGTATCAAGAAAGATTATACCATTAATATGGCATGGCATAATGTAACCAACAGTACCGCCAATAGCGGTTTGCAGCAGAGACTTGCAGATAGTAAAGGGTTAACGACAATTGTGCCGACATGGTTCCATGTGAAAGATACAGAAGGGAATCTTGAATCAATTGCTTCAACAGATTATGTAAATTATGCACATCAGGCAGGCCTGGAAGTGTGGGCCGCTATCAGGGATTTCGATGGGGGAATCGGATCCAATGATGAATCACTTCAATTACTCAGCTATAGCTCGAGAAGAGAGAATCTTATCAATCAATTGATAGGAGCGGTGATGCAGGTCGGAATAGACGGCATCAATGTAGATTTTGAAAAGATTTCAAAAGATTGTGGAGTTCATTATATACAATTTATCAGAGAACTGTCTGTAAAATGCAGACAAAATGGTATCGTACTTTCGGTGGATAATTATGTTCCTAAGGGATATAATCAACAGTACAATCGCAAAGAACAGGGCGTTATGGCAGACTATGTCATTATTATGGGATATGATGAGCATAATGGAAGTTCACTGGAAGCAGGTTCAGTATCTTCTTATGAATTTGTAAAAGAAGGAATTGAGGAGACGATCAAAGAAGTACCGGCAGAGAAAGTGATCAGTGGGATTCCGTTCTTTACAAGACTGTGGTCGGAAACGCCGAAAACACAGGAAGAACTGAATCAGGAGGCAGGAACAGAAGCAGCAGATTATCCGATGAAGGTGACAAGTGAAGCACTGGGAATGTCTACAGCCAGAGATAAGATCAGCCAGGCAGGTGCAGAAACAACATTAGATGAAACAACCGGGAATAATTATGCGACCTGGGAAGCTGACGGTGTAACATATGAAATCTGGCTGGAGGATGCAACCTCGATTGAGCCGAAGCTTCAACTCATGAAGGAGAATAAGCTTGCAGGTACTGCCGCATGGGCATTAGGACAGGAAAGTTCAGATATCTGGAATTTGATTTTGAAGTATGTAAATTAGAGTGATGAAAGATCAGAGAGTGAGATTACTTTCTGGTCTTTCTTTTTTTGAATGAACAGATGGGAAAATTCATATACTGAAACAAACAGGTGCTTTGGTGAAATATACGAAGTTTTGGAGGTTTCAGGAAGTGCGCAAGAAAATTGAATTGTTAGTATTACTTCTGGCGCTGGCAGGAATCTATACCGTCAGCCGAAATCTGGAAAAATATGTACAATCGGATCAGGTGAAAAGTGAACAAGAGCGGAAGATGGATCTTGTTGTTATAGATAGTGGTCACGGGGGAAGTGATCCGGGAAAGGTTGGTATCAATGAAGTCCTGGAAAAAGATATCAACCTTAAGATTTCAAAACAAGTGGAAAAAGAACTGAAGAATAAAGGTTATCAAGTTGTTATGACCAGGGAAAAAGATCAGATGCTCGCAGGAGAAACTTCCGGAAATTCCAAAATAAAGGATATGAAAGCGAGAGTTGATCTGATAAATGAAAAGGCTCCGGGGCTTGCGGTCAGCATTCATCAGAATAGTTATCACGAAGAGGAAATACATGGTGCACAGGTATTTTATTATTCCCATTCAGTAGAAGGGCATACAGCGGCAAAGCTGATGCAGCAGGCGCTTCTTGGCGCGGACAGTGAGAATACGAGGCAGGAAAAGGCCAATGATACATATTATCTGCTCAGGAGGACTCAGGTGCCGACAATCATCGTAGAGTGTGGTTTCCTGAGCAACCAACAAGAAGCAGAGCTTCTGGCGGGAAAAGATTATCAGAAAAAAATTGCCAAGGCAATCGCAACAGGAATTGACGAGTATCTGAAAAATGCTGCCGATGGTACATAGAACGATAAATCGCCAGACAGACGTGATTTGGTTCGAAAAAATATTTGGAAAGTGATAACAGGTGTAGTATAATAACAAACATGAAGACAATAGTAGAAAAAATTACAAAAGAACAACTTAATACAGAGGAAGGAAAGAAGATTATTGGTCAGGCCGGAGACTTATTAAAAGAAGGTGGACTGGTAGCGTTTCCAACGGAAACAGTATATGGTCTCGGTGCTGATGCTTTGAATAAGACCGCTTCAACCAAGATTTATGCGGCAAAGGGCAGACCTTCGGATAATCCTCTGATCGTGCATATTACGAATATGGGAGCACTGGATAAGATTGCAGATATTATTCCGGAAGTTGCTTATAAAGTGGCTGATGCTTGCTGGCCGGGACCGCTTACAATGATTTTCCAGAAGACAGAGGAAGTGCCATATGAGACAACAGGAGGCCTGGATACAGTTGCAGTACGTATGCCAAGTGATGAGATCGCAAGAGCTTTGATCGATGCGGGCGGCGGGTATATTGCTGCGCCAAGCGCGAATACTTCAGGACGTCCGAGCCCGACGAAAGCTGAGCATGTAGAAGAAGATTTAAGCGGTAAGATCGAGATGATTTTAGATGGAGGAGCAGTAGATATCGGAGTTGAATCTACCATTCTGGATATGACCGTAACACCGCCTATGATTTTACGCCCTGGTGCGATTACAAAGGAGATGCTCACAGAACTTATCGGTGAAGTAGACATTGACAGAACATTGATTACGCCGGACAGCAAAGTGAAACCGAAAGCTCCGGGGATGAAGTATCGACATTATGCTCCGAAAGCGGATCTTAGTATTGTGGAGGGACCGATGGAACTTGTGATCGATGCGATCAACCAGATGTCTGCAGAGCGTATGGCTAAAGGACACAGAGTCGGTGTGATCGGAACACAAGAGACTGTAGGCCGATACAAGGCAGACGTAGTGAAAAGCATAGGAACAAGGGCAGACGAAGCAACTATCGCCAATCATTTGTATGCGGTATTGCGCGAGTTCGATGATGCTGAAGTAGAGTATATATATAGTGAATCATTTGCAGCCGGAGGAATCGGCAGTGCAATTATGAATCGATTGCTAAAGGCAGCAGGACATCATGTGATAGATGCCTGATGGCTCTTTATGTGGTGCAGATCAAATCAGATGTGTGCCGGATATTAAAAAAACTGATAAACATGTCATGAGATGGAGGAGAAAAACATGTCTAAAGTACAGATTATGGATCATCCGCTGATCCAGCACAAAGTGAATTATATCCGCAGAAAAGAAGTTGGTTCCAAGGAGTTCCGTGAGATTGTTGGGGAGATTGCGGCTCTTATGTGTTATGAGGCAACAAGAGATCTGAAATTACAGGATGTAGAGATCGAGACACCAATCTGTAAGATGGTTGGAAAAGAATTAAGTGGGAAGAAATTGGCAGTTGTACCGATCTTACGTGCAGGACTGGGAATGGTCGATGGAATGCTGAGCATGATTCCGGCTGCAAAAGTAGGTCATATCGGTCTTTACAGAGATCCGGAAACGTATGAACCAGTGGAATATTATTGTAAGCTTCCGGCAGACTGTGATGAGAGGGAAGTATTTGTTGTGGATCCTATGCTGGCAACAGGAGGTTCAAGCGTAGCAGCAATTCAGATGTTGAAGGAAAAAGGTGTGAAACATATTCGTTTCATGTGCATTATAGCAGCTCCGGAAGGCGTAGAACGTATGCAGAAAGAGCATCCGGATGTAGATATTTATATCGGTGCTCTGGATGAAAAACTCAACGAGCATAAGTATATTATTCCGGGACTTGGTGATGCTGGAGATCGTATTTTCGGAACGAAATAGGAGGAAGCAGCAGTGAGTGACAAACGTAAAGACTATATCAACTGGGATGAGTATTTTATGGGAGTAGCAAAGCTATCCGGACTTAGATCCAAAGACCCGAATACTCAGGTTGGGTGCTGTATTGTCAGTCAGGATAATAAGATTTTATCTATGGGATATAATGGACTGCCGAAGGGCTGCTCAGATGATGAGTTCCCGTGGGTGAGAGAAGGAGAAAATCCATTAAAGACAAAATATGTCTATACAGTACACAGTGAACTGAATGCGATTCTGAATTTCCGTGGAGGAAGTCTGGAAGGAGCAAAGCTCTATGTGTCTCTTTTCCCATGTAATGAGTGTGCAAAAGCAATCATTCAAAGTGGAATCAAAGAAGTTATCTACGACTGTAACAAATATGATGGAAGCACAGCTGTACAGGCATCTATGCGTATGTTCGATGCAGCAGGAGTGGCTTATCACCAATACAAG
>ENA-OROP01003554-OROP01003554.1-human-gut-metagenome-genome-assembly--contig:-NODE-3554-length-9901-cov-6.777473_pt1 | contig 9901 bp, 12 predicted proteins | sample MGYA00242132_ERZ509056 | MGnify/ENA primary metagenome ERZ509056 (study PRJEB26280, sample SAMEA2338768) | human gut metagenome | biome: human gut; feature: human-associated habitat; material: faeces...
AATTATGAAAATAAATATTTAATAAAAGAGTATTATAATGAAGATGGTATTATTACAACAGAATGGGTGGATAAGAATATACCTGAATATTTATCTATTAACGAGAAAACAAAAGAAGAAACTCAAGAAATAAAAATGAAAGATTTTGACAAAGAATATGAAGAAGCTTTATTTTTTAAAACTTTAGATACTATAGGATATGGAAAGATACTAGTAAACAATATATTAAAGCCTATAAAAATAGAAAACAATTGTTATGTTATTGATTATGAAGATACAACATTTTATGTTAATACTAATACAGGAATTATATCAAAAGTTTTTTATGCAAATAATAATGTGTTATGTACATATAAATTAAAAAATAATTCCGTTATTGAAGAGGAAGTTATAAAACCATAATAAAAGAACGAGCATTTTAAGCTCGTTTCTTTACTTTTCAAAATATTGAACAAAATGATTTACTAAACGCTTAAATCTATCAAATGGAAAGTTAAATAGATTTTTAACAACTTCAAAAGTTCTTTCAATATAATTTTTTAATCTATAATTTTCATATTTTAAATTAGTATTTTCTTGTTGTAATTCTTCTAGCCTATTAATAGCTTTATATGATTTACTTAATTGAACTTTTAAGTTGTTTGTATATTTAATTAATTCCTTGTTTTGTTGAATTAATAAAGGGATATTTTTAGTTTCTATAGGTTTTATTTGTTCTTGTGTTAATTAATATTTTATATTATCATAATTTGTTATTTGTTTTAATTTTTCAGTACTTAAATGTTCATTTTTTTTGATGAGCCTCTTTCTAAATCAAAACCATTATCTATAGTATATTAATAAAAATTATCTTGTAAGCACTTATAATTGTCTTTTCTTTTCCAGTATTTGTTACACGCAATTTTTTTCTATTGTATTTCCTTTTTATCTTTGGTATGAATAACTGTAACAAATACTAAATGCAAGTGGGGAGTACTTTCGTTTATATGTACTTTAGCAGATATAATAATAAATTCACATACAAAATTAGTATAACTTGTAATTCTACACTTTAAATCATTTTCATTTATTAGTTGTTTAATAGATTTTGAATAGGTAGTATTACATTGTTTAAGTGAATAATTATTAATAGAATTGTTTTTATCAATATCTTTGTTAGAATAATTAGTATTTTTTTCATTATATTTATATAGACCTGCTAAATTACCTCTTAGTAAATTTCAAAGCCTTAAAAACTAATATTTTGGGAATTTTTTGTATATTGTAAGTTTATTAGTTAGTAGACTTAAAGAAAATTAATTAGATGTAAAATAAAAATTTTAATGTTAGTAAGTAGGAAAATATTTTTTAAATAATTAACGAAAATTGAAATTTTTTGTTAAAAATAGTATACTTAAGCAAAATAATACTTACTAAATAAGGGAGGAAGACAAAATGTTAGTAGAAAATTTTAGCAAATATGTAGATGAAATCCAGGGGATAAAACTAACAATGGAAGCATTAACAGAAAGTTTACCAAAAAAGATAAATCAAGATGCACAAAAATATAAATTTGCTATATTATTGGATTTATATTTATCTTTAAAGGTAGATGGCAAGGTTGATAGGAAATTAGAGAGTTATATGCAAAGATTCGTAGAGATAAAATCTATTGATACTGAAAATAAATCAGTAATATATAATTGGAAAAAATCTTCTGATTTAAAAGGAAAAATTTTAAATGTAGAACAAAGTAAAAAAATGGTAGCAAAATATCAAGAGACTATTGATACAATGTATGATAATTTATTGATTTCAATAATGATAAAGTTTGAAAATATAATTACAGATATATTTAGAAATATAATAACTAAATATACGGAAGTATATTTGAACAATAAAAATGTAAAATATACAGATATTTTAAAAGTAAAAGATATAGAAGAAATGAAAAAAATGGTCATAGATGAAGAAATAGAAAACATAATGAGACAAAATATATTTGAATGGATAAAAATATTGAAGGACAAGCATTCTGTAAAAATAGATACGGAGAATTCGTATTTTAAACAATTTATAGAAGCATATTATAGAAGAAATATATTAGTACATAATGATGGAATAATAAATGATGATTATATATTTGGACTAAAAAAAGCAGACATTGAATTTAAAGCAGAGTATAAAGGTAAAAGAATGATAATTGATAAAAATTATATTTTACAAGTGATAGATGCATCTATATATACAATCTTCAATTTTATATATAATTTAATAAAATTGTATCCAGAAGAAAATGAAAGCATTGCGAACGAAATTTTAGCATATGGAATGGATTTAATAATTTTAAGAAAATATAATTTAGCTAGGGAATTGTTCTGTAAATTGAAAGTAAATAAAAATGTTACAGAAGAAATAAGAATATATAGCCAAATTAATTATTGGCAAACATTCAAATGGAATAATGAATTTGAAAACATAAAAGCTGAAGTAGAAAAATTTGATGTATCAGCAAGTAATGAAGTAATACAATTAGCCGTATATGCATTATTAGATAATTATGAAAAAATTTTTGAAATAGTAAATAGAAAATTTTCTAATAATAATGAAGATTATGAATTAGCAGCAATGTTAGAAGAATGGCCTATATTTCAAGATGTAAGAAAACAAGATAAATATAATGAAATGAAGGAGCAGTATCCAAATGTATTTTATGACAAAGAAACTATTAAAGATGATGATAAAACTAGTGAAAAGGTAATAAAACAAGATAAAGGAAAGTTTGAAATGGAGATTAATTTTACTCTAGAATAAATTTCCTCCAGCATAGCTGGGGGAAATTTATTTGTATCTTAAAAAGGCATCAGATTTAAGGTGAAAAATAGCCAAATCTGGTGCCACTTTTTTAGGTTATTTCACAATATAGATTATAAATACTTTATTTTTGCGTTAAAAAATGATAATATATAAAGGCTTACATAAAGGTGAGAAACAAAAGAATTATTATTTAATTTATTTATTTTACACAAGATAACCTTAAAAATTTACCCATTAGGGAGGTGAGGTTATGAGTGATAATGGAGTAGAAAAACAATTTGATACATATATTAAGAAAACTATAAAAAATGCTATATTAGATGTTAAAAAATATGAAACGAGAAAAGAGTACAGAGAAGTATCTTTTGAAACTTTAATAAGTGAGAAAGATATATCTGTGCCTTTTTTATTTCATATAAATGCAAATAAAATAGAAGATTATATTGAAAATGAAAAATTCTATCAAATTATTTCAAATTTAAAACTTATGCAGAAAAAAGTCCTAAAATTAAAAATAGTATATCAATACACTTCAGAATAAATAGCAAAAATACTGAATAGAAGTAATAGCAGAGTCAAACACATTTATAGTGACACTATTAGAGAAATAGCAAAGAAAATGAAGGAGGAGTAAACAATGATTATTGAAAATTTAATTAAAGTAAAAAAAGGCTCTTCAAGTGCAACAGAAGATATTTTAAAGGACTATGATAAGTATATTTATTTTTGAATAGGAAAAAGCGTTAAGCAAGAACAAAAAGAGTGTAGATTATACCTTGTATAACTGCATTCTTTTTTGTTATAATTTATTAGGTGATGAAAGTGGAGAAAACAATATTATATTTGATAAGACATTCAGAACAATTTAGAGAGTATGTTAATTTAGAAAAAACGCAAGAAGAGAATGAAAAAATAATATTATCAATAGAAGGATATTAATATTAATGGGAAATATACAAGAATATTATAAAAATACAGAAAATGCTTTACCACATCCTATGGTTAGAAAATTTATAAATATGAATATTAAACCAACGAATGCTATCGACTTAGGTTGCGGAGCGGGCAGAGATACAATATATTTAATAAAAAATGGCTGGAAAGTGTTAGCAATAGATAAAGAGGATAACCAGGAGATTATATCAAGCAAATTAAACAATGAAGAAATAAAAAGGTTTAAATTTAAGCGTTCAAACTTTGAAAACTTAGAATTAGAGAATAATAGTTTATTAGTAGCTAATTTTAGTATTCCATTTTGCAATAAATGTTATTTTGATAGTTTTTGGAATAAAATATCTAATAGCATTTTAAAAGAACGGATACTTTGTTGGAAACTTTTTTGGATTAAATGATTCATGGGCAAAAACAAAAGGGCAAATGGTATTTTTATCAAAAGAGCAAGTTTTAGAATTATTTAAAGATTCATTTGAAATAATAGAATGCAGTGAAGTTGATAAAGATGGAAAGACAGGGCTGGGAAATATAAAACACTGGCATATTTATAATATAATAGCGAAAAAAATAATGTGAATTTAATTAGATGTAATATGGAGAAGAAATATGAAAATATATAACCTAAAAAATAAATTGAAATATTTGGACGAAGTTGCAAAGCTAGAATATGAAGAATGGGCTAAAAACAAAGAAGAAAATAGAGAAAAAAGAATTGAAAAGAAAAAGGAAAAAATATGTAGTATGTTTCAAAATAAATCATTTTGTAAATTAATTCTAGTAGATAATGATAAATTAATTGGTTTTATATCACTTTTTCCATCAGACTGTGAAGAAGAAAGCACATTAACACCTTGGTATGCAACAATGTATGTAAAAAAAGAATATAGAAACCATGGATATTCAAAAATATTAAATGACGCAATATTAAATGAAGCTAAGCATAGAGATTTTAAGACAATATATTTAAAAACAACATTAAAAAATTATTATGAAAAGTTTGGAGCAACTTTTATAAAGCAACTAAAATCAAGTGAATATTTATATAAATTTGAACTTTAGAGGAGGATTATATATTAAGTACAAAAAAATTTGGAGAAATCTTACTAAGTAATAATTTACAAAATAAATAGCTAGACAAAGAATAAGATTTATGATAACATAAAAAAACGTTGTTATTCTTTTTTATACAGTAAAAAATACAGCAAATATAAGAACTTTTATTAATCTAGAGATCTTATGATTGCTTTTTTTATACTTTAAAACTAAGGAAGGGGAAAGAAATGTTATTATCAATAGGACTAATAATTTTAGGATTTGTATTACTTATAAAAGGAGCTGACTTTCTGGTAGAAGGAAGTAGTAATATAGCAAAAAAATTTCATATACCAGAAATAATAATAGGATTAACAATAGTATCTATAGGAACATCAATGCCAGAATTATTTGTAAGCACTACATCTAGCATAAATGGATATGCAGATATGTCAATAGGTAATATTATAGGAAGTAATTTATGCAATTTATTATTAATATTAGGATTGTCTGCATTAATAAGACCAATCAAATTTCAAAGAGAAACAAGATTAATAGAAATGCCAATGTGCTTAATTGTTACAATTATTTTTATGATATTCTGCAATACTTCAGGATCAATACAAAAAAGTGAAGCAGTAGTATTAATTATTTTATTTATACTATTCATAATATATACAATTGTAATGGCAAAAAAAGGAGAACAATTCGATAAAGAAGATGACGTTGCAGAAACAAAAACCGAAAATAAAAAAATACCAATAGCCAAAAACATAATATTTATTATATTAGGAATTATTGGATTAAAAATTGGTGGAGACTTAACTGTAGATAATGCTCTAATAATTGCTAGACAATTTAATGTAAGTGAAAAAATAATAGGTTTAACAATACTTGCAATAGGTACAAGCTTACCAGAATTAGTAACAAGTGTTACAGCAGCAATAAAAGGAAATAGTGATATTGCTATAGGAAATATAATAGGATCAAATATATTTAACATATTATTCATTATTGGAGTTTCAGCAGTAATTTCTCCATTAGCATACAATTTTACATATAATATTCAAATGGTAATATTAATAATTGCAATGTTAGTATTATCATTATTCCCAATAATACCACCAAAAAATGAAATGAGTAGGATGAATGGAGCAATATATTTAATACTATATGCAATATATATGGCAATTCTATTTGTAGTATAAAATCTTTAATAGACAGAAATAAATTTAATTAGTGTGTTATCTTAAAGTATAGAATTAGAAGAAAATATAAAAAACAAAAGTAAAGCAGTAAAACGAATAGTTTTACTGCTTTACTTTTAGGCTTACTTATTGTATGTGCTGTAATAATAGCCCTCCACAATTTTTACAAATTGCGTGTTCGTTGGAGCTCTAGAAAAGCCTTCAAATCGTTCAAATATCCTTTTATAAAGGGGCGTTTTAGTTCTAAAAGCGGCTTCTTTAGCAGAACGTAATTCTCTTTCAGAAAAACCGTTTTCTTCGAGAACTTTATAAAATTGTTTCCCTGGTGATACATTATTTGTATGGTAATATTCAATAGCAAATAATGTACATTCTAATCCGCTACCCCAGCGAGTTTTGCCAACTCCTAACTTGATTAAGTATTGTTTTAAAGGCATTTCGGTAGATGAAAAGTCAAGTTCAGTTTGTAATTCATCTAATTTAGCAGATACTTCTTGTTCAACTAGTTCTTTTAACCGAGTAGTAACTAGTTCTTCTATGACTTTTCTAATGTACTTTTCTAATTCTAATTCATTTGCCTTAGTCATAATAAGAGCCTCCTTTTTGTTATCATCAACAGTTGCACATATCAATATTATACAATAAATTTACATAAAATTCAACCAAACAAAATAGATTAGAATTCTACAACAATTGAATCTTATGTAATACACAACTTTTTATAGTAGATAGAAAATATGGTTATTAAAAAATTTACAAAAAGTTTACACTAAAATAATTTATTTGTGATACAATAGAAACATTATTATAAAAGTATGCACTTACAAAAGCAAAGTGTCTAAACATATATTAATAAATTTTAGGAGGCAAAAATGGTAAAAGCAGCACTAGTATTAGAAGGTGGAGCACTAAGAGGTATGTATACTTCTGGTGTATTAGATACATTTTTAAAACACAATATAGAATTTGAATGTGTAGCAGGTGTTTCAGCAGGAGCTTTAAATGCAATGAGCTATATAACAAAACAAGAAGGAAGATCCGCAAAAATAAATTTAGAATATTGTGATGATCCAAAATACATAGGAAGAAAAGCAATTAGGAAGAATAAAGGTATAATTGGATATGACTATTTATTTGGAGAAATTTCAGAAAATAAAGTTCCTTTTAACTATAAGGCATTTGAAGATACAAATCAAAGATTTATAATAGTTACAACTAATTGTGAGAAAGCAGAAACAGAGTACTTGGAAAAAAATAATTGCAACGATTTATTTAGAGCTGCACAAGCCTCTTCTAGTATGCCACTTGCTTCAGCTATGGTAAAAATAAATGAAAATCATTATCTAGATGGAGCAGTAACAGATAGTATACCAGTTAAATGGGCTTTAAAAGAGGGATACAGCAAAGTTGTTGTAGTATTAACAAGAGACAAGAAATACAGAAAACCAACAACATCAAGTAAAATGAAGAAATTATATAAAATTGCATATCATAAATACCCAAAATTAATAAACAAATTAAACACTATGCCAGAAAGATATAATAAATTACAAGACGAATTAATAGAATTAGAAAAAGAAGGTAAAATTTTTATAATAAGACCAGAAAAAGAAGTAACAGTAGACCGCTTAGAAAAAGATAAAACGAAACTAGAAGACCTATATAAAGAAGGAATTAAAGAAACAGAAGAAAGATTAGAAGAATTAAAAAAATATTTAGATATTTGTTAGGAGAATTATGGAAAGAACGAAATTAAGAGATAGAATTCTTCCAAAATATACAAAGGGAGAAGAAATTTTCAACATGACGTCACATATTGTGGGAGGAGTGGTAGGCATAGTTGCACTAGTCTTATGTATAGTGTTTGCCTCAATAAATGGAAATGTATACGGAATAGTAAGTGGTGCAATATATGGTGTTACAATGATAATTTTGTATACCATGTCTAGTATATACCATGGTTTAAGCCCAAAGAGAAAGGCGAAAAAAGTTTTTCAAATATTAGATCATTGTTCAATATATTTATTAATTGCTGGATCGTACACGCCATTTGCATTATGTACATTTAGAGAATATAATACTGCTCTCGGTTGGAGCATATTTGGAGTTATTTGGTTTATGGCAATAATAGGGATTGTTTTAAATTCTATAGATATAAAAAAATTTAAAATGTTTTCTATGATTTGCTATTTAGTAATGGGTTGGTGTATTATATTTAAAATAAATTTACTACCTAGTCTGCTTGGAATAGTTCGGATTTGTACTATTACTACTAGGAGGATTAGCCTATACAATAGGAGCAGTCCTTTATGCGTTAGGTAAAAAACATAAATATATGCATTCAATTTTTCATTTATTTATATTATTAGGTAGTTTACTACAATTTTTTACAATATTATTATATGTTATGTAGGAGGATAAAAATGAACGAATATATGAGATTAGCGAAAGAACAAGCAAATACAGGAATGAGAAACTTAGAGGGAGGTCCATTTGGAGCAGTTATAACAGATAAAGAAGGAAATATTATTTCTGTGGCTAATAATCAAGTAATAAAGAACAATGATCCAACTGCACATGCAGAAGTGCAAGCAATAAGAGAAGCCTGTAAAAAATTAAATACTCACGATTTATCTGGGCATATTTTATATACATCTTGTGAACCATGCCCAATGTGTTTATCTGCAATTATTTGGGCCAATATTAAAGAAGTATATTTTGCCTGCACAAGAAAAGATGCCGGAAATATAGGATTTAGAGATGACGCTATATATGAATTTTTAGAAACAAATAATAAAAACTTATTAGACGAAAAACAAATAGATAGAGAAGAATGTATACAATTATTTGAAGAATATAAAAAATTAAATGGAGAAATATATTAATAAGATGTAAGCTTACAAAATTCATATTAAAAAATTATAGAGTACTTAAGATTTTCTTATAACTTTAATTGGATAGAAAATCTTAGGTGCTTTTTTGCTGTTTTTTTAAAATTAATATAATATTAATAAAATATAAACCAATGTATGAAGTAAAGATTTCTGGAGAAGAAGTAGGGTATATAAATAATAAAAAAGCGTTAAACGAATCAATAAAAAATAACATAGAAAACTACAGTAACAAAAATGTGGAAAATGTGAAATTAACTACAACTCCAGAATATGAATTAAAATTAGTAGAAAGAACACAACAAGATAATGAAAGTGATGTAATAATAGCATTGCAAAATGAACTCGAAATAACATATAAATATTATGAAATAGCATATAATGGCAAAGCAATTGAAAGTGTGGCAGACAAAGAAACAGCAGAAAAATTAGTAGAAGACATAAAGGAAGTATCAAATCAAAATGTAGAATTAGAAATTAGCGAAAAAACAACTAATAATGAAAAAGATTTAAATGCAAATACACTTGAAGTTGCAAAAGAAAATATAATAGAAAAGTTAGACATTAAAACAAATACAGAAAATGAAATAACTCAAATAAATGGAATAAAAATAGCAACACTACCAGTATCAGGAACAATTTCTTCAAGATATGGGGCTAGTAGTAAAATAAGAGTATCAACACACACAGGATTAGATATAGCAGCAAGCAAAGGAACTCAAATAAAAGTAGTTGCAGATGGAAAAGTAACATGTGCTAAATATAGTGGATCATATGGATACTTGGTAAAAGTAGATCATGGAAACGGTGTAGAAACTTGGTATGCACATACTAGCAAAATGTACGTAACAGAAGGGCAAGAAGTAAAAGCAGGAGATGTAATAGCCCTAGTAGGTAGTACAGGTAATTCAACAGGACCACATTTACATTTTGAAATAAGAATTAATGGCGAACATGTAAACCCACAAAAATATTTGTATTAAAATATTGAAAAAAGAGGCATTTTATAAAAAATGCTTC
>ENA-OROP01003556-OROP01003556.1-human-gut-metagenome-genome-assembly--contig:-NODE-3556-length-9901-cov-2.109994_pt1 | contig 9901 bp, 9 predicted proteins | sample MGYA00242132_ERZ509056 | MGnify/ENA primary metagenome ERZ509056 (study PRJEB26280, sample SAMEA2338768) | human gut metagenome | biome: human gut; feature: human-associated habitat; material: faeces...
AGCTGGATATCATTTATATTTTGGATGCGCCCCGGTGGAGTGAAAGCTGGGTGAAGGCCATGGAAGTGGCAGAGCCGGTCGTATTTGTGGCATCCCCGGCATTCTGGGCACAAAAATACGCAGAATGCGAGAAGAACGGCACAGTGAAATGGAGCACAAAAACAGTTGGGCAGGAAGAAATATCGGTTCGGCAGATAACATTGGACCAGATTTTACAGGAACCATTTTTTTTAACAGAGAAACATGCAAATTACCGCCAGGCACTGGACCAGCACCTTGCCTCCTGCCGCTGCTGCCTGTCTCCGGTTCTGGAAATCAGTGATACAGCCTTTATCATCCAGATGCTGGAGCAGAGCCGCGGTCTTTCGTTTCTCCCGCTGTTTGCGGTGCAGAAGCAGATCTGGGAGGGAACACTTGCTGCTGTGGAGGTGGATGACGTGGAAATATCCATGTACCGTCAGATCTTTTACCACAAAAATAAGTTCAGAACGCGGGAAATGGAGCAGTTCATCATCTTTGCGTCCGAGGAAGAAAACCATTGATGAAAAATTAATCCCATAAACAAAACGGTTATGGTATAATCAATGTTAATTTGTAAATTTATCTGACAGAAAGGCGAAGCTATGAATTTTCTAAAGAAACAGTCCCCGGTGCGGATTATTTCGCTGGGCTTTGCGCTGGTGATCCTGATCGGATCGGTGCTTTTAAGTCTGCCCTGCAGCATACGGGACGGAGTTACGCTGCGTTACATTGATGCCCTTTATATGTCTACCAGTGCGGTGTGTGTAACAGGACTTCTCACGGTAGACGCAGGGGATACGTTTACGCCGCTTGGACAGTTTTTTCTGGGTATGCTGATCCAGGTCGGCGGTCTTGGGGTGACAGCTGTGGGAACCGGTGTGATCCTGGCCATGGGAAAGAAGATCAACCTGAAGGCCAGAAACCTGATCCGGGAGGCTGGCAATCTGGATTCCGGAAAGGGCGTGATCCGTTTTATCCGGCTGGTATTTCTGACTACGGTTACATTTGAACTGGCCGGAGCCGCATTGAGCTTTCTGGTATTTCGAAAAAACTTTCCACCGTTAAAGGCGGCCGGAGTCAGCCTGTTTCATTCGGTGGCTTCCTTCAATAACTCCGGATTTGACATTCTGGGCGGCGGTCAGAACCTAATTCCGTACCAGGATGATGTACTTTTGAATGTGGTGACCTGCGCCCTGGTTATTTTTGGCGGCATCGGCTTTTTGGTGATCCGTGAGGTCATTGCAAAACGGTTCCGATGGAAAAAGCTTTCCATGCACGCCAAGGTGGTGCTGTTTATGAGCCTGGTGCTGACGGCAGCCGGCACAGTGCTTTTAAAGCTGACAGAGGATATTACCTGGATGGGAGCTTTCTTTACCAGTGTATCCGCAAGAACCGCCGGATTTTCTACATTTCCGCTGGGATCTTTTTCCGGCGCAGGACTTTTGACGGTCATTGTGCTGATGGTGATCGGCGCTTCTCCGGGTTCTACCGGGGGCGGTATCAAGACTACCACCTGTTATGTGCTGTTTGAGGGAATCCGTTCTTCGGCAACAAATACATCGGAGAAGGCATTCCGCTATGCGGTCCCGGCTGACGCGTTCCGCAAGGCGGCAGTGATCACACTGCTGGCCATCGGTATTGTGCTGTCCGGAACTTATATTCTGGTGATTTTAGAGCCGGGCGTACCGTTTCTGGACGCGCTGTTTGAAATGAGCAGTGCCTTTGGTACTGCCGGACTTTCGACCGGAATTTCTGCGGGACTTTGCGATGCGGCAAAAATCCTGACCATTCTGATCATGTTTATCGGAAGGCTGGGACCGCTGACGATCGCCTCCCTCTGGTATTTTACCAAGGGTGAGCGGGTAAGCTATCCGGAAGGAAATATCGCGATTGGATAAAAATTGGAAAAGGGCATGGAGGAAAGCAATGTTCAAAAAGAAGAGTAATGAAAAAAACACTTACGGAATCGTTGGTCTTGGCCGTTTCGGACATGCGCTGGCTCTGGAGCTGGCAGCGGCGGGAGCAGAGCTTGTGGTACTGGATAAAGAAGAAGAAAAGGTGCGGGAACTGCGGGAGTATACGGAAAATGCTTACGTAGTGCATGCGCTGGATAAAAAGACACTGTCGGAGACCGGTGTGCAGAACTGCGATGTGGCGGTGGTCTGCATCGGTGAACAGCTGGATATCTCCATCCTGACTACACTGAATCTGGTGAGCCTTGGGATACCGACTGTCATCTCCAAGGCCTCCAGCATGGAGCACGGGGAAATCCTGGAAAAGATCGGGGCCCAGGTGGTTTACCCGGAGCGCGACATGGCAGTGCGTCTGGCACACCGGCTGGAGGCAGTCCGCATGCTGGACTTTATCCAGCTGAGTGAAAAACTGAATATCTCCAAGATGATCATGCCGGAGCGCAGCGTAGGAAAAACCGTTGTGGAGGCCAATCTGCGCGGACGGTTTGGTGTCAACATCATTGCGGTGGAGAATGATGGAAAGCTGATCGAGACCATTACACCGGATTATGCGTTTAAGAAAGGTGATATTGCCTATATTTCCGGAAGCAAGGAGGCTTTAAACAGGCTCAGTGAGTGGAATGGAAAAGCATAGGGCAGAATGCGCAGAAGCCTGAGAAGCAGACAAAAGGAACATACAGAGAATCCAAAAGAAACACAAAAAAACTGAGGCGAAAACAATGGGAAAAACGTATGATTTTGATAAAGCAGTGGACCGGAGAAAAACGAGCTGTTTAAAATATGATTTTGGCATGGAGCGCAAAGGACGTGATGATCTCTTACCGCTGTGGGTGGCAGATATGGATCGATCATGGGATTTTTGGCTACACGGATCCGGACCAGGAATACTATGATGCGCTGGATCACTGGTTCTTCGCACGTCATGGCTATCATGTGGATCCGGAAACGGTGATAGTGGGCTGCGGCGTGGTATACGGCCTTGCCACCGGCGTAAAGGCATTTACAAAGGAGGGCGATGCGATCCTCATCCAGCAGCCGGTATATTATCCGTTCCGGGAAGTCATTTTACCAGCTTCCGGACTCTGGACGCGAAATACCAGGACAGCCTGGTGCTGTATACTTCACCAAGCAAAACCTTTAACGTGGCAGGATTTCAGCCGGCAAACATCATCATCCAGAACCGGAAGCTGCGGGAAGTTTACCGAAAAGCGAATGCGGCAGCAGGCTACAGTCAGGGAAATGTGATGGGGCAGGTTGCCGTGAAAACCGTGTATACCAAAGGCGCGCGGTGGGTGGATGAGCTTTTGGAGTACCTGACCGGAAACATGGAATATATGCGCGCGTTTGTGAAGGAGAACTTCCCGAAGGCGCATTTTGTGGAGCCGGAGGGTACCTATCTGACCTGGGTGGATTTTTCCGGCTATGGTTTCACCGATGAGGAACTGGAGCATCTGATGGTGGAGGAGGCAAAGCTGTGGCTGGACTCTGGCAAGGTATTCGGACCGGAAACAGCACAGTTTGAGCGTTTCAATCTCGCTTGTCCGCGAGCCACGGTCGTGAAGGCAATGGAGCAGCTGAAAGCTGCGCTTGATGTGCATGTCAGATGGAACTGAAAATCCAGAATAAAATAGAAAAGGACATTTGACTTTTTTGAAACAAGATGTTAAAATTGTGTGGAAACAGGACATATGACATGCGAAAATCGGTAATAATGACGAAAACATGCCGGCCTTTTGAGAAGCTTTGTCCGTATACTTTCCATGTTCCAAAGCTTATAATAACAACAACTTCATAAAACAGGTGACAATATGTATATTCTGGAGATGGGTCCAGAGTTTCTACCAACTGCCGTAAAGAGTTGACTACATAGTTACATGAACCGGGGAACCCCGGGAGTTTCATGCGACTGTGTGCTGCTCCGGAAAGAAAAAACCAGCAGAGAATTTCGCATGAGCGCGGAATTCTCTTTTTTTGTTTTCAGTACAATGTATGGGGATAAGGAACATAATAGGAAAGGATGAATAAATATGAAACAGACCTTTGCCCTGAGAGGCAATCTTGTATACACAAAAAAAATCGGAACAATGGAAATCCTTGAGCAGCAGTATCTGGTCTGCGAGGACGGAAGGGTGCAGGGAATCTATCCGGAACTTCCACAACAGTTTTGCGGCATTCCGGTAGAAGATATGGGAGACCGGATCATCATCCCCGGACTTACGGATCTTCACGTTCATGCACCGCAGTATTCGTTCCGGGGACTAGGCATGGATCTGGAGCTTCTGGACTGGCTGAATACCAACACCTTTCCGGAGGAGAGCAAGTACCGGGATCCGGAGTACGCAAAGAAGGCATATGATATTTTTGTAAAGAATTTAACACACGGCGCTACCACAAGAGCCTGTGTGTTTGCCACCATTCACAACGAAGCAACCCTTCTTCTGATGGACCGGCTGGAAGAGGCAGGAATTGCGGCGATGGTGGGCAAGGTGAATATGGACCGCAACAGTCCGGACTATCTGCGGGAGGCTTCGGCAGAGGAATCTGCAAAGGCAACCAGGGAATGGATCCGGGCAGTCGCAGAACGGCATTATGAGCATGTGCAGCCAATCCTGACTCCGCGGTTTACGCCAAGCTGCAGTGACGAATTAATGGAGCTTTTGCATGATATCCAGAAAGAAACCGGGCTTCCGGTGCAGTCTCATTTATCGGAGAATCTGGGAGAGATTGCCTGGGTACAGGAGCTCTGTCCGTGGGCAGAATTTTACGGAGATGCCTACGACCATTTCGGCATGTTTGGCGGGAAATGCCGCACCATCATGGCTCATTGTGTTTACTCCGGTGAAGCGGAAATCCGCAGGATGAAGGAGAATGGAGTTTTTATTGCCCATTGTCCGGAGTCCAATACCAACCTTTCTTCCGGTATCGCGCCGGTACGCCGGTATTTAGATGAGCAGATTCCGATGGGACTCGGCAGTGATGTGGCAGGAGGTACGACGGAGAACCTGTTTGCGGCCATGCGCCATGCCATTCAGGCAAGCAAGCTCCGCTGGCGCCTGAGTGACCAGGGCTTAAAAGCGCTTACGGTTGAGGAGGTTTTTTATCTGGCTTCTAAGGGAGGCGGAGCCTTCTTTGGTAAGGTTGGAAGCTTTGAGCCGGGGTATGAGTTTGATGCGGTAATTCTGGATGACACAAGGCTGGAGCATCCGCAGTCACTTGAGGTAAAGCAGCGACTGGAGCGTGTCATTTATCTCGGTGATGAGCGGGAGGTGGCCGGAAAATATGTGGCAGGCCGGAAAATTTTATAATTTTTATTGAGAAAGAAGTCATGTGACCTTTCTTTCCGGCAGACAATGCGGTTACAATGATGCTATAGGAGGATGTGCCCGTGGATATTTTTCAGAAATTGCCAATGGCAAAACGCAGTGCGATGGAATTGTTGTTTCAGAATTGTACAGAAAAAGATAAAAATTACATGTTCACTATGGAAGTGGCGGCGGGACAAACTTTTATTCAGGCAGGAGAGCTTTGCCGGAATGCGGCAGTACCGGGGCAGCGTGGTCGCGCTGACAACACTTGCAGCCTGAAACAGACCCGCAGCCAGATGGCAATAGAACAGTGTATCGAAGGCAGATCGTAAGGCGCGCCTGAACAAAAGAAGGATTTCAAATGGAGGGGTAAGCAAATGTATGTAGGAAAGAAGGTAACACGTGTAGATGCCCATGATAAAGCAATGGGCAGAACCCGTTATACCGATGATCTGTGCGACAAGAGCGCATACATCATTCGTGTATTGCATTCCACGATCGCGAATGGGCGGGTTATTTCAATTGATACATCTGAGGCGGAGAAGATTCCGGGAGTCGTAAAAATCTTCACCTGCTTCGATCTGAAGGAAAAGCACTATTTTCCGACTGCAGGCCATCCGTGGTCTACGGACCCGTCTCATCAGGACGTGGCAGACCGTCTGATCATGACAGACCGTGTCCGCTTCTACGGCGATGACATCGGTGCAGTCGTAGCAGAGGATGAGGTGGCAGCAGCCCAGGCACTGCGGGCCATCAAAGTAGAGTATGAGGAGTATCCGTTCGTTATGGATGTGCAGGATGCCATGAAGGAGGATGCTCCGCAGATCCATGAAAATTACCCGGGCAATGTGTTAAAGCACACCATGATCCGCAAGGGTAATTATGAGGAAGCCATCAGGGAGCCGGGTCTTATCAAGGTAGAGGGCTGGTACAGCACGCCGACCGTGCAGCACTGCCATATCGAGAACTTTATCTGTACTGCACAGATGGAGGGCGAGCGCATCAGCATGCTCAGTTCCACTCAGATCCCGCACATTGTCCGACGCGTGGTGGGACAGGCACTGGGAATTGACTGGGGCCGTGTGCAGATTATCAAGCCTTACATCGGCGGCGGCTTCGGCAACAAGCAGGACGTTCTGTATGAGCCGCTTTGCGCATGGGTCTGCATGAACCTGGGCGGTCATCTGGTTAAGCTGGATGTGCCGCGGGAGGAAACTTTCGTTTCCAACCGTGTACGCCATGCGATCCGCAGCCATATCGTATCCTGGGTTCGTCCGGACGGAACCTTTGCGGCAAGAAAGCTGGAGGCATTCTCCGACCAGGGAGCGTATGCATCCCACGGCCACAGCATCTGCGCAAAGGGTGTCGGCGCATTCCCACAGCTTTACCCGTGCGACAATATTGAGGCAGATGGCTATACGGTATTTACCAATAAGCCGGCTGCCGGAGCCATGCGCGGATACGGTATTCCGCAGGCTATGTGGGCTGTTGAATGCCACACCGATGATGTTGCGGCAAAGATCGGCATGGACCCGATCGCATTCCGCAGAAAGAACCTGATGCCGGTTGGCTTTAAGGATGAATTTTCCAAGAATGAGCTGTACAGCGATACCTTTAACCAGTGTATGGACAAGGGCATGGCAGCAACGGATTACGAGCGTAAATACAAGGAATACCAGAATCAGACCGGCGATATCCGCCGTGGTATCGGCATGTCCGTATTCTGGTACAACACGGCAGTATGGCCAATCTCCCTGGAGACCTCTTCCTGCCGTATGGTATTGAATCAGGATGGTTCCCTGCAGGTACAGCTGGGGGAGACAGAGATCGGCCAGGGTGCTGACACTGCCTATACCCAGATGGCAGCGGATGTGGTAGGTGTCCGCCTGGATCAGGTGCATGTGGTTTCCTGCCAGGATACCGATGTGACCCCGTTTGGCACTGGCGCTTACGCGTCCCGTCAGACTTATACCGCAGGCTTCTCCATCCGCCAGACCGGACTGTTGCTGAAAGAGCGCATTTTGAACTATGCCCATGAGCTGACCCGCATGCCTCCGTACAATCTGGATCTTGTGGAGGGCAACGTTGTCCGCGTGACCGACGGACGCGTGCTGATGAGCGTGGGTGAGCTGGCTACTGAGGCCCTGTACAGCGTAACCCATAGCCAGCACATTACCGCAGAGAGTACCGCCCAGATCAAGTCCAACGCCTACTCCTTCGGATGTTGTTTTGCGGAGGTAGAGGTAGACATTCCGATGTGCAAGGTAAAGCTGCTTGACATTGTAAACGTGCATGATGTCGGAACCCTGATCAATCCTGCCCTGGCTGAGGCACAGGTACACGGCGGCATGAGCATGGGCATCGGCTTCGGCCTGTCCGAGAAGCTGCTGTTTGATCCGAAGACCGGGCGCGCGTTAAATAATAACCTGCTGGACTACAAGCTGTCCACCTTTATGGACCATCCGAGACTGCGTGCTTACTTCGTGGAAAATCCGGAGCCGACCAGTGCCTTCGGAACAAAATCCCTGGGTGAGCCGCCGACCTGTCCGGTTGCTCCGGCCATCCGCAACGCGGTTTATCAAGCCACCGGAGTGGCAGTCAATGACGCGCCGGTGAACCCGCACATTCTGTTTAAACGGTTTAAAGAAGAAGGTTTGTTCAAGGAGGTTACATTATGTATGATTTAAAGGCGCTTTACGAAGCGGAAAGTGTAGAGCACGCAGTAGCGCTCCTGATGGAACATCCGGAAGCGCAGATCATTGCCGGAGGCAGTGATGTGCTGGTGCAGATGCGCAAGGGAAAACGCGCAGGAAAAGAGCTTGTCAGTCTTTACGGGATCGACGCCATGCGAGGCGTATCCTTTGAGGAGGACGGTGCCATCCGCATCGGCTCCCTGACCAGTTTTTCCCATATTACCAAGGATCCGATCATCCAGAAATATATCAACGTACTCGGCGAGGCAGTAGACATGGTGGGCGGCCCCCAGATCCGCAACATCGGTACCATCGGAGGAAATACCTGCAACGGCGTGACTTCCGCTGACTCTGCCTCAACCCTCCATGCATGGGACGCGATCGTGGAGATCACCGGACCGGAAGGAGTACGCCGGCTTCCGATCCACGATTTTTACATCAAGGCAGGCAAGGTGGATTTGAGACCAGGCGAGCTGCAGACTGCGATCATCATTCCGAAGGAAGCTTATGAAGGCTATTTCGGACATTATATCAAGTATGCAATGCGCAACGCCATGGATATCGCCACTACCGGATGCTCTGTGAATGTAAAGCTTTCCGAAGATAAAAAAACAATTCTGGATGCCCGGATTGCTTACGGCGTAGCCGGTCCGGTACCGATGCGTGCCCCTTCCGCGGAAGCAAAGATCCGTGGAAAAGAGACGGGCAGAGCGGCAGTCAAAGAGTTTGCCCAGGCAGTTCTTGAGGATATCAATCCGCGGGACAGCTGGCGAGCTGCGAAAGATTTCCGTGAACATATCGCGACGGTACTGGCAGAGCGCGCCCTGTGCGAATCCATCCGTCTGGCTGGAGGTGAAGTCCATGAGTAAACAGTATAAGCGGCTTTCCTGCACCATTAACGGAAAGAAAGTAGAAAAAATGATCGATGTGCGCGCATCCTTAACCGATGTGCTGAGAGATGATTTCCGCCTTACCAGCGTCAAGAAGGGCTGTGAGGTAGGAGAGTGTGGAGCCTGCAACGTCCTGATCGACGGCGAGTGCTTCAATTCCTGCATTTACCTGGCTGTGTGGGCCGAGGGCAGGGAAATCCTGACCCTGGAGGGCCTGGCAGGCCCGAACGGCGAGATGTCCGACATCCAGCAGGCCTTCATTGATGAGGCCGCTGTCCAGTGCGGATTCTGTACCCCGGGCTTTATCATGAGCGCAACGGAGCTTTTGCAGTCCGGGATCGAGTATTCCGATGACGAAATCCGCAAGCTCCTGTCCGGCCACTTGTGCCGCTGCACCGGATACGAGAATATCTTCCGCGCAGTGAAGAAGACCATGCTGAGACGGCTTGGAAAGGATAAGGAAGCAGACGAGGTGTAAAATAGAATAAATAGAATTGAGAAAATTTCTTGATAGGTCATAAAGATTATGCTAATTTAAAATGCGTGACCACTCAGATATTGAGTTAAGCCCAGACGGACAGGCGGGTCAGAAGCCGAAAGTGGGAAACCACATTATTGATTGGGTTAGGAGCCCAAATTTTATAAGTCGATACGCAGTATGCGTAATTTTATCAGTGCAAAAAGGCACGTCACTTGTGAAACGGTCAATAAGAGCTTCTGGCAAAACAGAGCAGAGAACTGGGGAGTAGGGTCACTTTTTTTCTGTCTGTTAAAAGGACAGAGACATTTAAAGACAAAACACATACAGCAGGTGATGGAATATGCCGTCACCTGTTTTTTTTATGTTTTTTTATGGATAAAAGGGACGGCGAGTATGAGGAGGCGGAAAAATGGACCTGGAAGCACAAAAGCGTGCGCCTATTTATGAGGCGTTAGAGCGTTTTAGAAAGAAAAGGGTAGTGCCCTTTGACGTACCGGGACACAAAAGAGGACGGGGAAACCCAGAGCTGGCAGCTCTT
>ENA-OROP01003565-OROP01003565.1-human-gut-metagenome-genome-assembly--contig:-NODE-3565-length-9876-cov-68.957947_pt1 | contig 9876 bp, 10 predicted proteins | sample MGYA00242132_ERZ509056 | MGnify/ENA primary metagenome ERZ509056 (study PRJEB26280, sample SAMEA2338768) | human gut metagenome | biome: human gut; feature: human-associated habitat; material: faeces...
TGCTAATATCTTGTATTTTGTGTCTTTCATATTTAATCTATTTTAGCAAAGCAACCTTTTCTACTTCTTCACAGGAAAATCATCAAATATATTGTCAATTTTTTGTGAAGCAATCTCTCTCATCGCATGCTCTTTCAGTTTTTGAAAACTTTCATCACTGACTGCATGTTCCATACGACAAGCATCAACTTCTGCAATTTGTGGATTAACTCCAACGGATATAAGTTGATGAGTAAAAAAACAATGGCGTTCGTAAATTTTTTCAGCCATATCCCGGCCAAGTTCTGTCAGGTGCAGATAATGCTTTTCATCCATTGTCAAAAAACCGCCCTCTCGCAAAGTTCCTACTGCGTAACATACGCTGGGTTTTGAAACCTCCATGTACCGGGCAACATCCACCGAACGCACCATACCGAGCTTCTTTTGAAGTACCAATACAGCTTCCAGATAGTCCTCCCCAGATGCATGAATCTTCATCTTTAGTCATCCTCAAAGGCAAAGAACTTTTGCAACCGTTCCCGGCTTATTCTGTTCCATCCATCACTCCATAGCACTTTTCCGTTTTCTATAAAGACAAAGTAATTGCAGCACTCCGCAATCAGCTCCGGGTCATGAGTAACAATAAACAAGGTTTTCCCCAACGAACTCAATTCCCGCAAATTCTCTGCCACTTTTTTCATGTGCCGATAATCCAATCCGCTTGTAGGCTCGTCAAAAACAATAACCTGTTTATCAGACGCAATCGCGCTGGCAATCGCTACCCTCTGTTTCTGTCCGCCGGACAACGACATAGGATGGGCGTCTCTAAATTCTGAAATGTGCAGACTTTCCATAATACTTTCTGCCTCATGCGCCACTTTTTCTTCATCTGAATTATCCAGACTAAGCAAGATTTCATCCATTACACTTTCCGTAAAAAGTTGGTGGTTTACGTCCTGCATAACCATATAGCAGGTCTTAATTCTCTGATTTGCCATATAAGTTTTTCCATTCATGCTCATACAGCCTTTTGCGATTTTGAGCAATCCGCATAAATTGTTAGCAAAAGTCGTTTTCCCGGCACCATTGTTGCCGACTACTCCAACCACCGAACCTTGCGGAATCATCAAATCTGATATATCCAGCACCTTCCGCTTTTTCTTCTTACCTCCGGAAGCATTTTTATAAGAAACTTCAAAGTCCCTGATATATAGCTGCTTTGTCGCACACACTGTGCTCTGCATTTTACTAAAATCTTCAGACTGTAAAGTTCTAAGACCCAGCGCGTGCAATTCGCCTGTAGATTTCTTTTTGAAGTCGGAGATGGAAAGGTTTTCTTTTATTTGCCCGCCCTGCATATATAGAACGCGATCTGCAATATCCATCAGGTAATACAGGCGATGTTCCGCAATCACAATCGTTTTCCCCTGTGCTTTCCATTTCCGCAATACATCTTTTAATTCTCTGATTGATTTAATATCCAAATTGGAAGATGGCTCGTCCAGTACAAATATATCCGGTTCCATTGCGGAAACGGACGCACAGGCAATTTTCTGTTTTTCGCCACCGGACAGTGCAAATAAGCTCCTATTCAGTAAATCTTCGATTTTTAACGCGCCTACCGTTTTTTCTATCCGCAAATTGATTTCGTCTGCATCGATTGCCAAATTCTCACATCCAAATGCAATTTCACTGGTAGTATCCACTGTAAAAAATTGTGTCCTTGGATTTTGAAAAACAGAACCAACCACACCAGACAAAGCATAAAGGGATACATTTTTTACATCTATCCCTTCCACAATCGTCTGCCCGGTAAGCGTTCCTTCGTAATAATGCGGGATAAGCCCATTTATTAAACGTGTGAGTGTAGTCTTTCCGCAGCCGGATTCTCCGCAGATCAAAACAACCTCTCCGTCATGGATAGTCAAATTTATATTTTCGATTTTTCCTTTTGAACTGCCTTGCTCATATTGAAAGGCTACATCCTTAAACTCTATCATTTCAGCCCTCCTAAAAAAGCAGGAACACCAACAGGGCAGCAGTAACAATAATCATAAGCGCAAAATCTTTCCAATGGAAACCGATCTTACAAATGCTTGTACGCTTTTTTCCGTTTCCTAACCCTCTTGTCAAAGCTGCCGCAGACAGGTCATTCCCTATTGTTACTACAGACATCATAAGAGGGACAATTCGATATTCTAATACTGCTTGTGGATTCTTGAAAAAATTTTTCCCCGTGATTCCTCTCATACGCATAGCGTTTCCAATAGATCCCGCTTCTTCGGAAATTGTAGGGAAGAACCGGAACATAACAGAAAACGGGATAATGAATGCTTCTGGTATATGCATACGCTGCATGGCAAGGACAAATTCACTAACCTTTGTAGTCGAGAGAAGATAATAGCCCATCATGGCGCTTGGAAACCATCGTGTTCCAAATTGAGCCAGCAGCGATATTATAATTGTTCCTATTAGTCCCATATACGGAACAAGAAATATGTTCACCATCCATGAAGCAACAAAAACAATCAAATAGATGATGGCAACCTTTTTCCTACCGCCCGAAAGCAGGAGGAAAAAAGGTATCAATGCCAAAATCGGCTTTAACCAGAAACTAATACCGTCCGTTCTTCCATCAATCATTACAATGCTGAATATTACTAACATATACAGCTTTGTTCTCGGATCAATCCAAAAGCTCTGCTTAGAATCAACCGACAGTAATAATTCTGGTTTCATTAAACAATGCCCGCCTTTACAAAATGCTTCTTCAAAATTGCCTTTCCTAAATATGCGCCGATCACTCCGCCAACAATGCCTAAAACAATGACTACCGGAAGCATCCAGTTAGCAGTAAGGCCCATAATGGCATTGATGTATTCGTCTGTACCGCCTCTGCTTCTGTACGCCTCAAAGAAAGTATCTCTCATAATCCACATAGGCAGCATGGAACCGATTACCCATTCAGTAAACACGCAATATCCCAGTACAGTATGTTTCCAGCTTTTATATTCGCCAGCCTTGAAAATTAAATCAGCAAGGAAACCGAATACGATTCCAAACGGAATAGAAATCCAGCTTTGTCCCATCAGAAAGCAGAGGACGCTGACCAGCGTACCCATAATAGTTGCCGCACCGAATTTCCCGGTCTTTGTCAGAAACAGCATGAACGGGATACCGCCCAGTATTCCTAGAACCAGTGGTATAATCACTGCAAAGATAGGAATATAACCCATCATACCCGTAATGAAAAACATAACAAAGTAGATGACAGTAAAGATACCGATGTTGATAAAGTCTTTTGCATTCAATTTTTTCTTGTCCATTATATGAACTCCTTTCTTTTATGCAAGGCTGTCTGCCTTGATTTTCCAACCGATAGCTTTTTCTCTCATGCCAACAAAATCCGCGTAAATACCTGCTTGTTTGATAAGCTCATCATGCGTACCTTGCTGAGAGATTTTACCCCGGTCGATAACGATGATTTGATCCGCATTTTTTACGGTTTTCAAGCGATGGGCGATCATAATAATTGTTTTTCCCTGAGTCAGTGCTTCAATCGCCTTCTGAAGCTCTGCTTCATTTTCAGGATCGACATTTGCTGTGGCCTCGTCAAGAATAATGATGGGCGCATCTTTCATAATCGCTCTTGCAATAGAAATCCTCTGCTTTTCGCCGCCGGAAATAGTCGCACCGCTTTCTCCGATTACCGTCTGGTAGCCCTTCGGCAATGCTGAAATGAAGTCATGACACCTTGCCGCCTTTGCTGCCTTCACTACCTCTTCATGGGTGGCGTTAGGGGAACCGAATTTGATATTGTTCTCAATCGTATCTGGGAACAGATACACATTCTGGAATACCATGCTGATATTTTTCATTAAGCTGTCCAGCTTGTAATCTTTAACATCAATGCCGCCGATACGAACACTTCCACTGTCAACATCCCAAAAGCGTGCGATTAGATTTACCAGTGTTGTTTTTCCAGAACCCGACGGACCGACAATCGCCGTTGTCGTTCCTTGTGGGATTGTAAGCGATACATGGTCGATCACTTTTTTATCCCCATAGGAAAAACTTATATCCTGCATTTCAATATCCAGCCGGTCTGGGGTCTGCTCTTTGCCGTCAATGTCAATCTGAGGACTCTGGTTGATTTCCTCCACGCGATCAATAGAAGCGTCGATCATGGAAAGCATAAAGAACATTTCTCCCGCGCTTTCCAACTGGCTATATACCATGAACGCCGATACCAAAATGATCAAACAATATGTTAATTCCAACGTACCGTTTATAAAAAGTGCGATAGAGCAGAAAGCAGCGGCGGCACTGGCAATCCGAAGGACAACCTGTTCGGCAGCTATATAGGGAATCCGCTGTCTTTCAATAAGCTGGTTTTTCTTCTGTGTTTCATCAATGGATTTTTCCAGCGTAGTATTTGACTGCTTTGCCATGTGGAACGCCCGCACAACGCCCATTCCCTGTATGTATTCCAGTACGGCATCCATGAACTCCGTCTGCGCCTCTAACCGTATGGGAGATAATCTTTTGGAGCAGCGCAGGAGCATTGTGTTGATTACCATGAACAAAATCACGCCAGCCAAAAAGATCAAACTGATTTTCCAGCTAAAGTAGCACATGGCAACAGAAAAAATACTGGCGTGGATTACACCCACCAAAGTCCGCACGATGATAGCAAAGGACATACTTTCGAGGTCGCTCATGGTCGCTGTTGAAACGGATGTGAGATTTCCCAGACTATGGCTGTTGAAGTAGCCCATCGGCATATACTTCATGCGGTTGCCAATTTGAATCCTCTTGTCCTCACACATTCGATAGCTGCCTTCGCCTTCTTTACCATGCGCCAGATACCAGAAAATAATGGTGCCGATCACACTGACTAACATAATTCCAAAGGCAAGGAGCGCGGTTTGTGCGGTGATATTATCACGAACCAATCCATCCAAAACTACCAGAAGTGCGGCAAATTGCAGAGCTTCTAAAATGCAGCGTATGATTTCATAAAAGAGCCCCAAATACCAATTCCGGCTTTGGCGGCCTGCAAATTCAAAGAATTTCCGAAAAGAACGTATCATGCTGTTTTCACCTCCTTCGCGTCCATGTGAGCTGTCCACATCGTATGATAAAGGCTGCACTCTTTTAATAGTTCCTCGTGCGTTCCTTTTGCCTGGATTGTTCCATCCTTCACAACAACGATCTGGTCGGAATCCGTTATTGTTGACAGGCGGTGAGCAATTACAATCAATGTTTTGCCCTTTGTCAGTCGGCTGATGGCCTCCTGTATTACCGCTTCATTTTCCGGATCAGTATAGGAAGTGGCTTCGTCAAGGATTACAATCGGGGCGTTTTTCAGCATAGCTCTGGCAATCGCGATTCTCTGGCGTTCTCCACCAGACAAATGCCCTCCGGCGCCGCCAACCACGGTTTCATATCCATGCTCAAGGTTCATAATAAACTCATGACAGCCGGAAGCCTTTGCAATCTGTTCCACTTCGGAATCGCTTGCCTCTGGCTTGCCCATACGGATATTGTTACGCACCGTATCGTTAAATAGATAATTGTCCTGCGATACATAGGAAATCAAATCGTTCAGTTGGTCATTAGAAATTTCTTTTACGCTTTTACCGCCAATCGTAATCAGTCCCCCGGTCACATCCCAAAAGGACGCAATCAATTTTGCAATCGTTGATTTTCCGCTGCCGGATGGCCCTACAAAAGCTGTAATTTTTCCCTGCGGAATTGTCAGATCAATTCCTTTCAAGACCTCTTTTTCCTCGTATGCAAAATGGACATTTTCCAGAGCAATATCAAGATTCTGTAAATCACATTTCCTCTCCGGCCGGACAAGCTCCGGCTGGTTTAATATACCGTCAATCTCACCCATTACGGTGCCTATTTTTGCAATATCATCGGTAAAGAACATTGCGGCTACAAGCGGGCCTGCAATTCCCAACGACAGGACAGTTACCGTAATAAAGGTTGCGGCTGACAGGGAACCATTCATGTAAAACAGGCACCCGACGGGAAGTACGCTAATCAACGCCGCGGGCCATACACTCATCATAATCGCCGAATATTTTTGTGTATCTTTCATCCAGTCTAAAATCAGGTCTGCGTTTGCATGGACGGCATCTGTAAATTTCTGATAGGAATTATCTGCCTGATTAAACGCCTTAATGACTTCAATGCCGCCGATGTATTCTACCGTTGTTGCGCTCATGTGATTTCCAGCTTTTACAACTTCCCCATACTTCTTGGGATATTCCTTCATCATTCCCATGTAGCACATCATTCCAACAGGAATGGTAATCAGCGATACTAACGCCATTCGCCAGTCCAGAACGAACAAATAAACGATGATTGCGATTGGTACGAGAAGATTTGAAGTCATTTCCGGGATTACATGAGCAAGGGGAACCTCTAACTGTTCAATTCGTTCCACCATGCCATTTTTTAGTTGCCCGGACGGAGTATTGAGAATATAGCCCATAGGCACTCTGGTAAGTTTTGAGGCAATTTTCCGCCTTGCCTCGGACAGCACTTCAAAGGTTGCTTCATGGGACGCCCTCGTGGAAATTCCCATCAATATTGCTTTTAGGACAAAGCAGCCGCCGGAAATCAGACACCATACCATGTAAAATGATAAATCTTGATTCCCGGAGAGTAACTCAATCGTCATTCTAGCTGTTGCAAAATAGGGGACGATACCAAAGGCAACTCCCAACACAGCAAGAACAACAGAAACGATGTAGCCAGTCTTATGCGGTCTGGCAAACTCTACAAGCCTGCCAAATGGATTTCCGCCTTGCGACTGATCCATATAAATCCCTCCTTTAGTTAGATTTTGCTAACTCTTATTCAAAAGAATAAGCCGATAATCTGTCATGTGATTTACACAAACAAATTATCGGCTCTGCGTCTTTGCGTCTGGCACTACTGATAATCGTATTTTCATATTGTCAACATCTATCAAACATTCCTGTTTGCATTTCGGACAAAATATGGGAAAGTTCTTCAACGAAGTGTCTGCGCGTATCTTTGTCCGCGTTCTGCATTTACAAAAAGGACAGTGTATCCATCCGCTTTCGTCCACACAAAATTCTTCTGTTTTTTGCATTTCCTTTGCACCTTCTTTCCTATTTTCGGTAATATTCTTTCCAGCCATTCCCATAAAAAGCGCGCAGCTCATTGATATAATTTTTTGCTTCCTCCATCGGCATATCGTGAATGACTACTTCAAATATACCAGAATAAAAAGCACTGGAAACAACGTGTAAGAATCCATCTGTAACTCGTCCTTCCGCCAGGGCTTTACTTCCCACTTGAATCAAGAATTTCTTTGTACAGTCCGTATCCAGTTGTACCAGCCCTTCTAAAAATTCCTGATAGTAGTTTCCCGGCGCTCCGGTAATCAGCAGCTTAAATTCAGAAAAATACTCATAGATATATGCAATCACGGCTTCAAAACCACGATCTGAGTATTCCATAAATTTTTCATTCTGCTCGCGCTCCGTCAAAGAAGAAAAGCCACTTAATGATTGCCGTAATAGCTCTTTTAAGCCGTTAGCCGCCGGTTCCACAAGAAAGCGGAACAGTCCCTCTTTATCTGAATACCGCGTATATATCGTGCTGGTACTGACACCGGCATTTTGAGCAATCGTCCGTATCGAAGCGTCCGTATAGCCTTTTTCTAAAAATTCTTCTTTCGCACAGGCAAGAATTTTCTCGTCAAATCCTTCAACCCTGCTCGCCATCGCTCATCCTCCTTTCTTATTAAAACTTCGTTTTAAAAACATCGTATCAAAAACGTTGTTTTTATTATAGCAGAGAAGATTTATTTGTCAAGAGGCTACTTTTCTCTTTCTTGACACACCTTGAAATAGATATATAAACTGTTTATCGACTATCCAAAATCTCCGCTTCAAATTGTAGTATTACTCCAACGGCAAAATAGGTATAATCGCACCTTTTCATCGGTACAATAAGGTTATTCCTTTGCATAAACCGGAACGATACAATATTATTGAGGTGAACAATTATGCCGATTGATGATTTAACTGCTTTAGGGCAGAAAATGCGGGAAGCCCGAAAGAATAAAGAACTGACACAACAAGAACTTTCTGATCTGAGCCATGTTTCTGTAAATCAAATCGCCAATATCGAAAAAGGAAAAATGAATCCTTCCTATTTGATTTTGAGAGCATTGGCAAAAGTCTTGCACATCTCTTTAGATACGCTTATAAATCCAGATATTTCTCTGGAGGATAAAGGTATCAATCAGATGAAAATGCTTTATTCCAGCTGTCCGTCAGAAATGCGTGACACCTTTCTGCATCACACCCAGGAAACGGTGAAAGAACTGACAGAATTGTCCGAAAAATTTGAAACGAATTGAGCCAGTGAGTGAAATTTAACGATTCTCTCACTGGTTCTTTTCATTTCATATAAAATTAAAATTTCAATCAAATAAAAAAGTCAACTTACACATATCAAATTTCTTTTCATAGGTTATAACTTATATTCTATTTTAATTTTCAAAGTATACCATATCCCATGATCGTTCCGTTATTGATATCGTAGCTTCTCTGGTTCACGGCATCACTGGAGTTTCCCTCTACGGTGTATACGGTACTGCCCTCGGTTTTCTCCACGATTCCTACATGGTCTGAGGTTCCATCTCCGTTTCAGGCAAAAAAGATTAGGGTTCCGGGCGCTGGCGAGTATCCTCGGCTCTTCCATTTTCCCTTGTTCTGAAACCATGCGATTCCGTCATCCCACAGAGAGAACTTCGGCATCTTACCGTTTTCGATTAATCCTGCCTGATCTCCACACCAGCTGGCAAAGCAGACACACCATGCTACATGGCTGTCAAATCCATACCACGACCAGAACTTCTGGCCACCTTCATTTCCAAGCCGGGTAAGTGCCACGGATACAATCTGGCCGTTGCCTCCAAACAGGCCGGCAAACAATCCGCCGCTGGAATAATACCGCAGGACGTGAGGGACATATTCTGGATCCCCATAGGCACTCCAGCCATGTGAAGCCGCCTGTTCATTGGAAAACTGCAAAGCGTTTTCTGCACTGTAGCCCCCATAGTTTCGGAGAGCCCACGTTATGTATCCGTTACCGTAGTTATATCCTTGCAGAGACAGTTTCAGCTTGTCCATGTCCTGGGGACTAGTGCATCCGGCTTCCTTCAGGCAGTCCGCATAATATTGGATTCCCACTTATATGGAGTAGTCTGCATTCTGGATGGCATTGGGGCTGTTGGAGTACCGGGTGTTGTATAGGCACTCACTGCTCTGCATGGGATCGGTTCCCCGACCGCCGGATTCCTGCATCATGATCGCCTGTATCACCGAGACGTATTCGGGGATTCCATACTGATTAGCGTATTTCTGGATGGTTGATGTGTAGGAAAGGACTTCCTGGCTGAGTGCTTCGCTGCTCTCTGAGCTTCCCGAAAATGCGGCACCGCCAATAATTCCGACTATGATAACCAGAAGAAGAACTATGACCGCTCCGGCGGCTCCCAGTGCAGCTATCATGGACTGTACGGTTTTCGCTGCCGCTTCCACAGCGGCCTTGGCTGCCTTGAAGGTATTCTCCCCTGCCCTTGCCGTTTTCTGTATCCTGCGTACTCCATCGGAAGTCTGCAAAGCTGCTTTCTTCGCCGCCTGTTTCGCTGCCCTTCGTTCCATCTGCTTCTGCATCCGGGCTGTCAGGGCGTCGGAGCTGGCCACACGGAGCTTCTGTTCTGGCTGAATGCTGATCTTCGCAGACGGAGGGGCTGTCTTAATAGTACGCCTCTGTATATTCTTCGGTATCCAGCAGGGCTTCTACGCTCTCCGGCTGGGACTCTTTGGTTTCTTTTTC
>ENA-OROP01003575-OROP01003575.1-human-gut-metagenome-genome-assembly--contig:-NODE-3575-length-9852-cov-2.969583_pt1 | contig 9852 bp, 9 predicted proteins | sample MGYA00242132_ERZ509056 | MGnify/ENA primary metagenome ERZ509056 (study PRJEB26280, sample SAMEA2338768) | human gut metagenome | biome: human gut; feature: human-associated habitat; material: faeces...
TAAAAGCCAGTCAACCAATTTATTATGCTTGGTCAACATCAAATACAACAGTACCTAGTTCATGGTCAAGTGTAACAAGTACAAATGCAGCCGGAGCAAAGAGTGCAACTGTAACAGTACCTGCGACATCAAACTCAAGTTTAACAGGAACCTATTATTTATGGATAAAAGCAGGGACCTTATCCGATGTAAGTGGAAATACATCAAATCAGGTAGTAAGTGCTTTATTTAAGTTTGATAATACCAATCCAACAGTAAGTGTAAGTACAAGTAAGACAACAAAGAGTATAACAGCAGTAGCTACAGCAAGTGCCACATCAGGAATAAGTAAATATGAATTCAGTAAAGATAATGGAGCTACTTGGGTAGCAAATGGAACAAGTAATACTTATACCTTTACAGGACTTACCCATAAGACAGCTTACAATATTAAATCTAGAGTAACATCTGGAGTAGGAAGGCAAACTTCATCAGCTACAGTAGCAACAACGACTAATTCAATTACCGCTTCTTCATTTTCTGCTTCAAATGATGAATTTTACTATTGCCCAAGTGGATATACATCCAGCGGAAGTGGAAGTTCTTTAGTTTGCTCACAGGTTGTTACAACAACTCCTAATAATAACGGAAGCGCACTTTGTCAACAGAAATGTTCAGCTGAAAATTTTGGTTCTCCATCATATCAAAATTCAATATGTAGCTGTTCAAGACCATATCAAACAATGGGAGGAACTAGTGCATGTTCCTCTTCGGGTGGAAGCATATCAGGAGTTTTATGCGTATGGAAATTTTCAATGCCGCCAACTTCATATTCGTGTCCAAGTGGATATACATCTAGCGGAAGTGGAAGTTCCATGACTTGTTCAAAAACTGCTACTGTTTCTAAACTAACTGAAGTTCAGAAGAAAGTAGTTGTATCATATCCTTCAGGCTGTGGAACTAATTATACATGTAGTTATAGCAAAGATGGTGGGAGTTTTGTTGAAGTGTCCAGTAATCCTACGATTTTATTTAATAAATCTGGGTCATTGGTTTCTAAAATAAGTGATGGTATTAACACTGTAAGCAATAGTTATTCAGTGCAATATGGTTTCATTTCCGAAACATTAGAAAAAAATTATTCGTGTAGTAACACTAGTTTGTTTGAATGTAATTCTTTGAATATTGGTAAAAAATATACCACATGTGGAACTAATTATAATTACGATGTTCAAAATGATTCTTCATATGGTGGTAACCCAGGAAATGGAGTTAATAATGTATATTATTATGGCTCTTCTTTCACTTTTAATAATACAACTGGAAAATTTACTCTTACTGGAACTACTGGAGGGCCTGTTGCTGGTTTTTCTATATCAGTTGGTCAGTATATAGGTAGCGGTTCTACTGTGTTTTTGGTAGAAAGTTCTGAAAAATTGAATGCAATTACGGTTGGTTTTAAGGGTAAGAAATATAGTTCTTATACAAGCAGCACCACATATACGTGTAATATTTCGTAATTTTATAAATTCCAACGAGAATAATCACTATTGTGGTTATTCTACTGGAGTCTATGAAGACTCTAACTAATATGTGTTTTACTCTCTTCTCATACCTACGAAGTAAAAAAACATATTAGTTTTTTGATGGAAAAATTGTTTCAATTAAAGACAATATCGTTAATTTATAGTATAATGTTAATTAGAGGTGAATCATGGACTATCTTTTTCAAAAGTTAACTGAAAATATAAAGTCCCATTCAAATGTTATATTAATGACACACAAGCATCCTGATTTAGATGGAATGGGAAGTGCGATAGGACTTTATAAAATAATTAAAGAGTTAAAAAAAGAGTGTTATGTTGTAAAACCTACTTCAAAAATTGATTTTTCACTAGAAAAAGCTTTTCAATTGATTGAAAGCAATAATATGAATATAAAATTTATGGAATATCCAAATCTTTTGAATATTATTGATGATAATTCTTTGCTTATTGTTTTAGATGTTCAAAAGCCAGAATTAGTGGAATGTAAGCAACTTTTGGAGAAAAATAAAGATGTTTTTGTGATTGATCATCATATGAATACATCAGTTCATATTGAAAACACAGTGTTTGAGTATATCAATTCAAACAAATCTAGTGTGGTTGAAATAATCGTTGATTATTTAAAATATCTAAATAAATCAGTAGATTTTTTAACCGCCACATTAATGTCAGCCGGAATGGAAATCGATACTCATTCATATCAGTTAAAGACAACTGATGCGACATTTAGAGCAGCAAGTGCTTTAGCAAGAATGGGTGTGGATTTAACTTTAAAAAACGAACTTTTAAAGGAATCAATGGAAGACGTTATTCGAAGACATGACTATATTAAAAATAGTTATTATATTAAAGAAGGATATTTATTATGTGATATGGGCGCTGGTGAAATAAACGAAACCGTAGATTTGGCTATTTTAGCTGACGAACTTTTAAGATTAGATGGAGTTCAGGTTTCATTCGCGGTTGGTAAAATCGAGGATAATACTGTTGGAGTTAGTGCTCGTTCGATGGGCAAAGTTAGCGTAGAAGTAATTATGAGTGCTTTAGGCGGTGGTGGTCATGTGACTGACGCGGCTGCTACATTTGAAAATAAAAGTAATGCCGAAGTAATTGAAATGATTAAAAAAGTAGTTATGGAGGGATAAAATGAAAGTAATACTTTTAGAAGATGTTAAAAAACAAGGTAAAAAAGGTGAAATTATAAATGTAAAAGATGGCTATGGTAATTATTTAATTACAAATAAATTGGCTGTCTTGGAAACAAAAGGTAGTAAAAAAGTTTTAGATATGCAAAATGAAGAGGCTTTAAAAAAAGCGGAAGCTCATTTAAAAGAATGTCAAAGTTTAAAAAAAGAGATAGAAAAAATAACTCTTAATTTTAAGGTAAAAGTTGGTAAAGGTGATCAAGTCTTTGGATCAATCAGTACTAAACAGATTGTTTCAGAATTGAAAGAAAAAGGTATTGATGTTGATAAAAGAAAGATAAATATTCAAACACCAATTAATACACTAGGAACAACTAATGTAGAAATTAATCTACATAAAGATGTTGTTTGTAATTTGAAAGTTCATTTAGAAAAATAAGGTGATATTATGAATGATAGAATAATGCCCCATAATACAGATGCTGAACAAGCTGTTTTGGGTTCAGTATTTTTAAGTAAGTACGCATTACAACAAGTATTAGAGGAAATAAATAGTGAAGAATTTTATTTGGATTCTCACGCTAAGATTTTTGATGCAATTAAATATTTGGCTGAAAAAGGTGCACCGATCGATGTGACAACGGTAACAGCTGAACTTGATAAGAGAAAAGTATTAAGTACAGTGGGTGGTGTTGAATATTTAACAGAAATTGTTACATGTGTGCCAACGGCAGCTAATGTTAGTCAATATGTTAAAATTGTTGAAGAAGCATATTTAAAAAGAAGTTTAATTGAAGCGGCAACAACTATAGTTGGTGACGGCTTTGCTTCGACAGACAATATTGGTGATATCTTAGACAATGCAGAAAAGAAAATTGGGGATGTTGTTCGTAATCGAAAAGGATCAGAATTTCGCCCAATTCAAGATGTGTTATTTAAAGCACAATCTGATTTAGAAGAACTTTCAAAACAAAAAGGTGAAATCACAGGAATTCCAACAGGATTCTTTGATTTAGATAGAATAACAAAAGGTTTCCATGGGAACGAGTTAATAATTGTTGCGGCTCGTCCGGCAATGGGAAAAACAGCTTTTGCTGTTAATATGGCTGTTAATATGGCTGTTAATTCACATAAAAGCGTTGCTTTGTTTAATATGGAAATGAGTGCAGAGCAATTGGTAAATAGAATGCTTGCATCAGTTGGTCAAATTGAAATGCCAAAATTATTAACTGGAAGATTAGAACATCAAGATTGGAAAAGGGTTAATGAGGCTATTAGTCGATTAGCTGATACTAAGATGTTTATGGATGATACTCCTGGACAAACAGTTAGTGAAATTAGAGCTAAGTGTCGTAGACTGGCAAATTCTAGTGATGGTTTAGATGTTGTTATTATCGACTATTTGCAATTGATTAGTGGATCGGCTAAATACGCTGGTCAAAGACAACAAGAAGTATCAGAAATTTCACGTTCATTAAAAACAATGGCGATGGAGCTTAATATTCCAGTAATTGCTTTAGCGCAATTATCGCGTAGTGTTGAAGGACGTGAGGATAAAAGACCACTTCTTTCAGATTTAAGGGAATCAGGGTCAATTGAGCAAGATGCCGATATTGTTGCTTTTCTTTATCGTGATGATTATTATAATAAAGAAAATGCTATTGACGAGTTTACGAGTAAAAGTGAATTTATTATTCAAAAACATCGTAATGGTCCAACAGCAACAGTTAATTTAATCTTTAAGAGAAATACAAGTTCTTTCTTTAATATGGAAAAAACAGAAGAAGAGTAGGTGTTATAGTGAAAAAAATATCAATATGGCTGATTGTCGCAATCGTCCTTTCAGGTGTTTGTGTTCTTGGCTTTGGCTATAAAAAAACAGCTGAGCCTAATTATTATTATCAAGTATATATGGATGATGAAATTTTAGGTACAGTAAAGTCAAAGACTGAATTAGAAAACTATATCGATGAAAATGGTAATTATTATAAAAATAAATATAAAGTTGATAAAGTCTACGCACCTAATGGACTTCAGATAAAAAAAATAACAACATATGATGGTGAAGTAGACTCAGTTAAAGATGTTTATAAAAAAATAAAAAAAGAAGCGCCATTTACAGTCAAGGGTTACGAAATGACAATTAAGAAAAAAGCTGATGATAATGATGATAGTAAAGAGCGTTTAAAAACAACAAGACTATACGTATTAGATACTAAGATTTTTAAAGACGCTGTTAATACTTTAATTTATACTTTCGTTGGCAAAGATAAGTATGAAGCTTATAAAAACGAAACACAAGATAAAATTGATTCGACTGGCGAAAATATCGAAAATGTTTATGTTAATGAAGATATAACGTTTAAAGAAGTTAAAATACCAGTTGATGAAAAAATTTATACTAATAGTAATGATTTAACTAAAGATTTACTTTATGGTGAAGACGCTAAAGAAAGTGTATATGTTGTTAAAGCTGGTGATACTATTGAGAGTGTTGCTTTTAATAACAAAGTAAGTTCGCAAGAATTACTTTTATCTAATGATGAACTTACTAGTGAAAATAACTTACTTTATCCTGGACAAAAACTTAAGATTGCTCAAACTAATCCACAAATAAGCATTGTTGAAGAAACTTATGTGGTTAAAGACACGCCAAGCAATTACAAAACAGAAGAAAAATATGATAGTTCAGTTATAATTGGTAATGACAAGGTTATTCAAGAAGGCGAAAATGGAATGGACCGAGTTTCACAGAAGGTTAAACAAGTTAATGGTCAGATAGTATACGTTGACCCTAAAGGAAAGCAAGTTTTAAAAGCACCAGTAAATAAGGTTGTGCTTAAAGGAAGTAAATATGTTCCAGATGTTGGAAGCTTGACTAACTGGGGTTGGCCAACGGATAGTGGATGGACTTTTAGTAGTGGATATGGTTATCGTTCAAGTCCATTTGGTAAAGGTCGTGAGTTACATTCAGGCTTGGATATTTCAGGTACAGGTTACGGTTCAAAAATATATGCAACTAATAATGGTAAAGTTATGATTGCTGAATATCATTACAGTTATGGTAACTATGTTGTTATAAACCATAATAATGGATATATGACGTTGTATGCTCATATGTCTAAAATAGCAGCTAAAGTCGGTCAGACTGTGGCTAAAGGGCAAGTAATTGGCTATGTAGGAATGACTGGATCAGCTACAGGCCCACATGTTCATTATGAAGTTTGGAAAGGTCAAAAATGGAATCATGTTAATCCATCAATTCTATACCCAGGAGGCTATAGATAATGAGAATTTGCGTATTAGCAAGTGGCAGTAAAGGTAATTGTACTTATGTCGAAACGGATAATACTAAATCTTTAATTGATGCAGGAATGAGCTGCTCCTATATCGAAAATGCTTTAAAAGATATAGGAGTAGAGCCTGGCTCAATTGAAAGAATCTTTTTAACACATGCCCATTCGGACCATACCAATGGGTTACGTGTTTTTTTGAAGAAATATGGGCCAACTGTTTATTTGACTGAAAAAATGGATGATGAATTACAAATAATAATCGATGATGTTTATTATATTGATGGTGATATAGAAATAGAAGATTTAATTGTTAAACCAATAAAAACATCACATGATGCTGCTGATTCTAATGGTTATATATTTATTTCTAACAACAAGTCACTTATGTATATGACAGATACTGGGTATATTAATATTCGTAATTATAATAAACTTAAAAATCATGATGTTTATGTTTTGGAAAGTAATCATGATATTGAGATGCTGATGAATGGGAAATATCCTTATCATTTAAAACAACGTATTTTAGGCGACAAAGGCCATTTATCTAATAAAGATTGTGCTTATTATTTAGCACAGTTTACTTCGGAAAAAACTAAAGAAGTTGTTTTAGCCCATCTTAGTGAACACAATAATGATCCAGATAAAGCATTAGAAGCTTTTTATAAGACATATGAAAAATGTGATAAAAAGCCACCAAAGGTTGTAGTTGCTTCACAAAAAGAAAGAACGGAAGTTATAACTATATGATTAAAATTGTTTGTGTTGGTAAGGTTAAAGAAGCTTTTTACCGTGAAGCTATTTTAGAATATAGTAAGAGATTATCAAAATATACAAAACTAGAAATAGTCGAAGTGGCCGATGAAGGAACAATTGATAAGGCATTAAAATTAGAAAGTGAACGTATTTTAAAAAACATTAAAGATAACGAATATGTTATTACTTTGGAAATAGGTGGAAAAAATTTATCTTCTTTGGAGTTTTCTAATTTAATAGATAAAACTTTAATCAATAATTCTAATATAACTTTTGTTATTGGGGGTTCTTACGGCTTGGAAACAACGTAGTAATTATGCATTATCTTTTTCAAAAATGACTTTTCCTCATCAATTATTTAGAGTTGTGTTGCTTGAACAGATATATAGAACTTTTAAAATAAATAATAATGAAAATTATCATAAGTGAATAAAATTTAAAATACCCGCCCACTATTAAATAGAAGGGTGGATTTTTTATGAAGAAAACAATTATTGCACTTATTTGTATTGGAATATTTTATTTCTTTATTTCTGATGTTATGGCTAAAAATTTAGAAATACCAGATGACGCAATTAGAATTAGAGTTGTTCCTAACAGTAACTCAGATGAGGACCAAGCGGTTAAAGGCAAAGTTCGTGATACACTAGAAGTAAAAATGTATAATTTATTAAAAGATGCAAAGAACAGTGAGGATGCTAAAGAAATTATTGAAGAAAACTTGGAATCAGTGAAAAAAGAAGTCGGTGATGTTTTACAACGCGAAAAATATGATAAGAATTATCAAGTTAATTTCGGTCTAATTATTTTCCAGAAAAGGAATATAAAGGCGTTAAATACGAGGCAGGTTATTATGAATCTTTATTAGTTACGCTCGGCGAAGGTAAAGGTGATAATTGGTGGTGTGTTTTATTTCCACCATTATGTTTAATTGAAGCTGATGAAAGTACTGATGTAGAATATAAGTCAATTGTTAAAGAGTTAATTGATAAATATTTGTAGGCATATTAAGTTATCCTAGTAATAAAATTTTATAGGAGGCTAATATGGAATTATTACTAGTACTAACAATTGCTGTAAGTTTAAGTATGGATGCCTTTTCTTTATCTTTAGCCTATGGAACTTTGGGTATTCCGAAAAGACAGGTTTATTTATTATCGATCATAGTTGGTATATTTCACTTTTTTATGCCGATAATTGGCATGCATGTTGGTGGTGCAATTTTGGGTTTTCTTAGGGTAAACCCTAGCTTAATTGTCTGTGCCGTTTTATCAATAATTGGAATTCAAATGATATATGAGTCTTTCAAGGAGCAGGAAGACTTGAAAGTAATGAAAACTATTGAACTTTTCTTATTTGCTTTTGCCGTAAGTTTAGATAGTTTCTCAGTTGGATTAACGCTTACTAATATTAGTGAAAACTATTTACTTTCTGCTTTGGTTTTTGCAATCTGTAGTGCTTCTTTTACTTTTATTGGTTTGTCTTTAGGTAATAAAATTAAAAAATCAATAGGCAAAATTTCAACAATCTTTGGCGGTGCGATTTTAATCATAATTGGTATAATATATGTCATATAAATGTAAAGCACTTATCAACGATAATTGCTTTTTTGGTGTTTTATAGTTACAATTGGTGTAGGGTGATGATATGGAGTCAATGAGAGAAATTTTAAAGAAGGCAAAAAAAGAAAAATATGCTGTTGCGGCATATAATGTTAATAATTTAGAATGGGCAAGATTTATTTTAGAGGCTTCAGAGGCGAATCATTCTCCAGTGATCATGGAAGTATCTGAGGGTGCAATTTCTTATATGGGTGGTTTTAGATCGGTAGTTAATCTTATCAATGATTTAATAAGTGAGCTTAAAATTGATATTCCGGTAGCATTACACTTAGATCATGGCAGTAGCGTAGAGTCATGTAAAAAAGCCATCGATGCAGGGTTTACTTCTGTGATGTTTGATGGTTCAAAGTTACCTTTAGAAGAAAATATACGTTTGACTAAAGAGGTAGTTAAATATGCAGAAATTTATGGAGTAACGGTTGAGGCGGAGCTTGGGCAAGTTGGTGAAAACGGGGAAGAAGGAATATATGCTAACCCAGTAGAATGCGAAAAGTTAGTTAAAGAAACTGGTGTTTTTTGTTTAGCCCCAGCTTTAGGAAGTGTTCATGGAATATATAAGGGCACCCCTCATATTGATTTTGAGACAACTTTAAAAATTAGTGAGTTAACTAATGTTCCGTTAGTATTACATGGTGGATCAGGAATTCCTGACGATATGCTTTTGGAGGGAATTAAAAGTGGGATATGTAAGATAAATATTAATACTGATTTGCAAATCGTTTGGGCTAAGGCTGTCCGTGAATATTTGAAAGAGGATGCTTTTGTATATGATCCAAGGAAAATAATTAAAGCGGGAGAAGAAGCAATTAAAAATAAAATTAGTAGTATAAATAAATTATTAGGTTCAGTTAATAAGGCTTGAAGGTTTTAGATTTTAATAAGGCCTTTTTCCTTGCTTTTTTTAGCTATTTTAATTATAATATAAAAGCTATATGAGGTGATAAAATGCATAATTTAACAATTGCTAGTTTAAATGTTCACAATGATTATAAACCACTAAATGAGGAAATGCCACGAAAGTTGGCTGGAATAATCAGAGACAATGAAATTGATGTTTTTTGCGCGCAGGAAATGACGTTTGGTTATCGCGATATATTAAGAGAAGAACTACCAGATTATTCATTTAATGGTTTGGCTAGGTATGGTGATGATCCACGGCAAGGTAATGAATTATGTACAATAATTACTAGGTTGCCTAAGGTTTCTTCTAAGACGAGATGGCTATCTAATTCGCCAGATAAGGTTGGAAGTAAATTTGTATTATCTTGGTGTCCAAGAATTATGACTTCAGTAATTACAGAATCTGGATTGGAAATAATTAATTTACATTTAGATAATGTACTTCGTTATACTAGAAAAAAACAATTAAAGGTATTGTCATCTATTTTAAAAGAGGACCCAAGAACAAGAAGACCACGGATAATTACTGGTGATTTTAATACTTTGGAATATTTGAGTGATGATGGTCAAATTAGTGCGGAAAAAGTTCAATATTTTGAGGAATTTA
>ENA-OROP01003576-OROP01003576.1-human-gut-metagenome-genome-assembly--contig:-NODE-3576-length-9847-cov-2.574653_pt1 | contig 9847 bp, 5 predicted proteins | sample MGYA00242132_ERZ509056 | MGnify/ENA primary metagenome ERZ509056 (study PRJEB26280, sample SAMEA2338768) | human gut metagenome | biome: human gut; feature: human-associated habitat; material: faeces...
TTGTCGTGTATCAAGTTCTTTCGGCATTGACGGCCGTATCGGCAGACGAATTATAAAACCGACTAATTATTCACCATACCTAAAAACTAAAACATGCCTATGGTAAAACAGACGAGACCCGAACTATTGACTTCCTGAAAACACTAATCCAAAGTGCTTCTAGCCAAGCAAGGATCAATCCAACACGTACGGGCCTGCGGCGCCCGACCGACGCCCGAACCGTACAAATCTACATTAAGTAATTATAAATGAGGAAATATGACAATGACTATACAAAAGCTCTTTTGTAAAATAATGCTCCGGTCATTCGTGTTGATACTGGGGCTTATATCGGTTACGGAATTGAGCGCAAATCCCGAATTTGTGTATTCCGCAAGCAGCCTGGAATCGTCTGTTACCGCCCCGCAAGGGGGGGGGGAACGTCAAGATGACCGGACGCGTCCTGGACGAGACCAAGGCGGGTGTACCGGGAGCCACCGTGATCGTCAAGGGCAGTACCCGCGGTGTCATCACGGGTAATGACGGTACCTTCTCGATCGACGTGAAGCCGACCGATGTAATCGAGATTTCGTACCTGGGTTATGAAACCCAGAGCATTCCCGTCGGAACGAAGACCAACATCGTGACCGAGCTGGTGCGCAAGGTTTCCGAACTGGAGGCGGTAACCGTAGTCGCATACGGTAAACAGCGCAAGGAGAGTATCATCGGCGCCATCAACACCATCGACGCCGGCGAACTGGAAGTGGCAAGCGGCTCGCTCTCCTCGAACCTCGCCGGCAAACTGGCGGGTATCGTCGTAATGCAGCGTACGGGCGAACCCGGATCGAGCGCCGAGTTCTGGATCCGCGGACAGAGTACGTTCGGTGCCAAAACCACCCCGCTGGTGCTCGTCGACGGTATCGAGCGCGACATGGACTTTGTCGACGCGGACGACATCGCCACGTTCTCCATCCTGAAGGACGCAACGGCGACCGCCCTCTACGGTGTGCGCGGTGCGAACGGCATCATCCTGATCACCACCAAACGAGGCACCGAAATGACGGCGCCCCAGATCCGCGTCAAGGCCGAATTCGGCATTACGCAGCCTGTCCAGCTGCCCGAGCTGGCGAACGCTTCGCAGTGGATCGACTACTACAACGAACTCTACCGCGACAGCGGCAGCACCGAGATGCCGATTTCGGACTATGCCCGCCAGATGTACCTGAGCGGCCGCGACCCCGACCTCTATCCGAACGTCGACTGGGTCAACACCATCTTCAAGGACTTGGCCATGACCGGGCGCGTACACGCGAGCGTCACGGGCGGCTCCCCGAAAATCCGTTACTACGTTTCGGCATCCTACTACACGGAAGGCGGTATGTTCAATGTCGCGGACAATGACCGTTACGATGCCCAGATGAACTTCAACAAGTACAGCTTCCGCTCGAACATCGACATCGACATTACCAAGTCGACGCAGCTGGGTCTTTCGCTGTCTACGCAGTATACCACCAAGAACGCGCCATGTACGAGCACGAACGACCTGTACGCCTATACGATGTACGTAACCCCCGTGGCTACGCCGACCGTATATTCCAACGGCATGCTGGCGATCCCGCAGGAGTCGGGCTCGGTCAACCCCTACAACATGCTGAACAACACCGGATACAGACGTTACAACACCATGGTGGCGCAATCCCTGTTGTCGCTTACGCAGGATTTCTCGGACATCATTACCCCCGGACTGAAAGCCAATGTGAAATTCGCATGGGACGCCCAGAATGCGACCCTCCTGGAGCGGGCAATGTCCCCGGTAACCTACTACGCCACCGGGCGCGATGAAAACGGCGAACTGATGCTGACCGCTGCCAATCCCAACGGCAGTAACTATATGAAGCTCGCAACATCGGACTCCTCGGGTACGACGGCCATCAATTTCGAGGGCTCGCTTATCTATGAGCGCCTCTTCGCGGAAGACCACCGCGTAAGCGGCATGTTCCTCTACTCGGTACGCAGCAAATCCAAGAACAGGCCGCTCAATTACATCGACGCCTACCCGACTAAGAACATGGGTATCGCCGGACGTTTCACCTATGCCTTCCGCGACAAGTATTTCGCCGAGTTCAACTTCGGTTACAACGGTTCGGAGAATTTCGCTCCCGGCAAGCGCTACGGCTTCTTCCCCTCCTACGCCGTAGGATACATGATCAGCAACGAAAAATTCTGGGAGCCGCTGCGCGACAAGATCAACATCCTGAAGATCCGCGCCTCGTACGGTAAGATCGGTAACGACGAAATCGGCGGAAGCCGCCGCTTCGCCTACAATACGACCATGAACACCAATGCCGGCGGGTTCACTTTCGGTGACATGGGACAAACCTACCTGCCCGGCTATTCGACCGGCGAGTACGGCAATCCCGACGTTGCCTGGGAAGAGGCGACGAAGGCCGACGTCGGTATCGAACTGGGGCTGTTCAACAAGATCAAGATCCAGGCGGACTATTTATATGAGAAAGGCATCTTCATCCAGCGCGAATCCACCCCGTCGGTGGTCGGCACGAAAACGGCGCAGTGGGTCAACCTCGGCCGCATGAAGAACCAGGGTTTCGACATGTCGCTCGAATTCGACCACAGCTTCAACAAGGATTTCAGCATATCGGCACGCGGTAACTTCACCTACAACCGCAACAAGAAACTCTACGACGACAAACCCGACCAGATCTGGAAATACCAGAACCTCGCCGGCTTTGCCAACAACCAGCAGTTCGGCCTGATTGCCGAAGGACTGTTCGAGTCGGAAGAGGATATCGCCAACTGGCCCAAGCAGGATTTCGGTACCGTACGCCCGGGTGACATCAAGTACCGCGACGTCAACGGCGACGGCGTGGTCAACACCTTCGACAAGGTGGCCATCGGCTATACGCTCGTACCGGAGATCAACTACGGTTTCGGCGCCAGCCTCAAATGGAAAGGCATCGACGTATCGGTATTCTTCTCGGGCGTAGGCCACGTGACCCGCATCATCCAGGGCCAGAACCTCTTCGGCGCTTCGTCGACGATCCTCCGCATGGGACAGATTTTCGAGGATGTGGCCAAGAACCGCTGGACGCTCGACAACCAGAATCCCAACGCACCCTACCCCCGTCTGTCGCTCAACAAGGTGGACAACAACCAGCAACTTTCGACCTACTGGCAGCGCGACATGAGTTTCCTGCGTCTGAAAGACGCGGAGATCGGCTATACACTACCCGAAAGCATGACCAAGAAATGGGGCCTGTCCAAGATCAGGTTCTATATCCAGGGAAAGAACCTGATTACATTCAGCGATTTCAAGCTCTGGGATCCTGAGGTAAATGCGAATTACGGTAATGTATACCCCCTTATACGTACCTTTGCAATCGGTGCAAACGTCAACTTCTAAAAAAGGATAAGCTATGAAAAAAATACGAATATTCGCAACCGCCCTCTTACTGGCCTTTACGCTGTCCTCCTGCGAGTCGTTCTTCGACGTGGAACTGGACGACCAGGCCAAGATCGAGGATATTTTCCGGCAAAAAACCGAAGTCCAGAAATACCTGAGCCACCTTTACTCCTACATTCCCCAGGAAGAAGAGGTCGTAGGCATGCACGGCTGGACGGTAGGACGCTCCGACGAAGCGCTCTTCTCGTGGTACCAGTGGGTCTACTACACCCAGTTCAGAACCGGTAATTACAGTAGCGCCACGACCAACTTCAATTACTGGCCGGATTACTACATCGGCATCAACCAGTGCTCCATCTTCCTGAAATATATCGACCTCGACAAGGAAGACACCCCGACGACAGTTGCCTATATGAAGGCCGAGGCCCGCTTCCTGCGCGCCTACTACTACTTCCTGCTGTTCCGCCAATACGGCCCGGTATTCATCTGGGGCGACCAGATCGCCGACGAGACGATCGACGCCAAGAGCGTAGACCGCCACACCGTACAGGAGAACATCGACGTCATGGTCGGGGAGCTCGACGCGATCAAAAACGACCTGCCGGTACGTACCGACGACATCGGTATCGACGGCAAACAGTGGGCCGGCCGTGTTACGCGCGGTGCAGCCTTGGCGCTGAAATCGCGCATACTGCTTTACGCAGCATCGCCGTTATACAACGGGTGCGACCTTTACAAAGGCCAGATGCAGAACATTCGCGGGGAATTCCTCTTCCCGCAGAGCAAGGACGAGACCAAATGGGAGGCAGCCGCACAGGCAGCCTGGGATGTGATCGAGTTGGCAGAGACCGGTTTGTACGATCTCTACAAGGATACGGAACAGACCGATGAGTTCACGCGTTACATGTCCTCTTATCAGGGCGTAAGGCTGAAGCCCTGGAACAAGGAGACCATCTGGGGCTGGTGGAGCCGCTCGGGCAGTTATTCGTGGCTTGGCGGCACCGGAGGTCTGCTGGCATGCGCCATGCCCGGCATGACAAGCGGCGGCGCATCGGGTGTCGTTTACCAGGGATACGGCGGTATCCAACCTTCGCTGAAATTGGTAGACAGCTATCCCATGTACACGACCGGACGCTATCCCGTGACAGGCTACCAGGGTGAGAACGACATGTCGAAACCCATCGTCGACCCGCAATCGGGTTATCAGGCCACCGGCTTCACCGAAGGGTACAAACAGCCCGGTATCGACTGGGGCGACGGCATCAAGGCCCACAACAGTTGTATCAACCGCGATCCCCGTTATTACGCCTGCCTCGTACCCAACGGTTTCTGGTGGCCCAACAAGACGGAGAATATCAAGTTCACCTGCTACAACAACGATGCTTGCACCAATAAGTGGAATGCTGGTGAAGGCGGCGGTATCACCCGCGTAGGCTATGTATGGCGCCGTTTGCTCGAAACCAACAAGTCGCTGCGCGAAGCCAAGGATTACACTTCGATGCAAACGGTTTATCCGGCCTTCCGCCTGGCGGAAATCTATCTCAACTACGCCGAGGCCTGCAACGAAAAGCCCCAGCGCGACGAGACCGCAGCGCTCGAATACCTGAACAGGGTACGCGCACGTGTCGGACTGAAAAAGATCGAGGTCGCTTACCCCGAAATCAAAGGGAACAAGGAGCTGCTCCGCTGGTGCATCCAGAAAGAACGCATGGTAGAGTTCGGACTGGAAGCGATGCGCCACTACGACGCCTGCCGCTGGATGATCGCCAAGGAAGAATACCCGAGCGAGAACTGGACGCTGCACGTAAGCGCCACCACGTACGAAGAGTCCTACGAACGCGTACACACCGACTACGTCGGCGCCCCGGCCGTATTCCGCGACAAGGACTATCTCCACCCGATCAATGCGGCACAGATGGCCGAAATGACCAATATGACCCAGAATTACGGACATTAATAAATGCTCGAACCTATGAAAATAAATATGTGGAAACTGTTGATTGCAGGACTGTTTGCTTCGGCCGCTCTGGCCGGCTGCGAGGACAATCGCAACAACTTCATGGTAGACGATACGCTCTCATTCGTCAATGAGGAACAATATGCAGGCGTATCGGTTTATAATGGGAAATACGAATTCGCCATACTGAAAAACGGCAAGGGGCAGCAAAGCGCCAAAGCGCTCCTCAGCGTCTCGGAAACTGCCCTGGCCGAGTACAACGCGGCCAACGGCACCAACTACGCGGTGCTGCCGGCGAATTGTTACAAACTCTCCTCTTCGACGATCGGGTTCTCGGATGGCGACACCCGTAAATTCGTTGAGGTTACGTGGGATGACGCAGCCATCTTCGCCCTCGGCGAGGGTACGGAGTATGCCATTCCGCTTGAGCTCACCACGGTCAACGACGCGCTGGCCGTCGACGCGAACCGCAATGTGAAGATCATCAACCCCAAGCGCGCTTCGATCGGCATGGAGAAGGAACTGGCAACACCGTTCCACCCCACCGCTACGCACGAGGAGATTACCTTCGACGGCAACATCGTGCTCGACAATGCCATCACGACAATGGATCTGACGGTGAACTACGCGATCGACAACAGCCTCGTGGAGGCCTACAACCAGGCCAACGGGACGAACTACCTGGCCGCGCCCGAAGGATTCGCCAGGCTCGACGCCGCCAGCTCGCAGATCGCAGCAGGCGAGACGACGGCCAAGTTCTCGGGCAAGATCAACTCCGACAAGCTGTTCACGGGCAGCAACCTCGATATCGTGGGCGACCTGCTCGTGCCGGTGCGCATCACCTCCGCGTCGCTGGACGGTATCACCGTCACCACCGAGGTCATGTATGTCCCCTTCTCGATGGACAAGGAACTGAAGGGCCCGTGGAAATTGCTCGAAGGCGAGGATAACTGCTATGCAAAAGACCCGAACAACGGCGGGGCCGCATGGATCATGCAGTATACAGCCGACAAACTGTTCGATGGGGAAATTACCGCCGGCCACGAATGGATATCCTGGTTCGCCACTCAAATCGAATTCCCGATAACGTTCGTCGTGGATATGGGACAGCGGCAGGTGTTCACGAAGTTCCGGATCAGCGATTACTCGACCCACCAGGGTAACTACCGGGATTATGAGATCTACACGGCCGAAGAGTATAGCGGTGCAAGCACCCAGTGGAATCTGGTAGCCAGCGGTAAGCGTGATTTCAACTGGACAGGTGTGCCGACGCCCTATGACTATGCAGTCCAGAAAACGATCGCAGGCCGTTACCTGAAATTCGTGATTGTCAAACCCGAATACGCCCAAACCGGAGACTATCTGTATGGCCGCGGTAAACTGGCTGACGTACAGGGTCTGGGATTCTAACGACAGATGTTGAATAATTAATCCCGTTGTGAGTTCATTCTCTTTCACAACGGGATTAATTTTAATTTTACGAATTACGACTTACCGACTACGATGCTCAAATTCCTGAAAAATATCGTTCCGTTCGCAGCGGCCGCAGGATGCCTGCTTCTCGCGGGCGGTTGTTCCCGGACTATGTACCCGCAGGGGCAGCACCGCAGAGACCTGCAGCCCCCCGCGGATGCCGTGTTATGTTACGGCGGCAGCCACCACCGCACCCCTTTCCTGTGGGATAAGGAGCGGCTGGCACCCTATGTCACCTATGTCGATAAAGAGGGCACAGAGCACTGGCTCTTCGACGGGTTCATCTTCCTGGAATTCCAGGACACGAACCGCCCCGACGCAGAACTCTACGCCTTCGAGACGGGGCATCTGCGTGACACGGGCGAATCGGCCGGCAAAGCGCAATGGCAGGAGCTGATCGACTATTATTTCACGGACGGCAACGGGGTCGAGGCCCTCGAAGAGGCCGTGAAGGAGGCCGCCGCGCGGTTGGGCAAAGCCCCGCAGAAGCGCAAGGTCATCATGGTACTCCCTGACCCGGTGATTCACCGGCACTATATCGACACGACGTCGAGTACGACCTATTGGGGAGCATTGGACGGGCGGCAGTTGGATTTCAGCAGGAACGAAGACCGCATAGCCGCCTGCAAATGGTATATCGACCGGGTACGGGAGCGGTTCGCCCAGGGCAACTACGAACATGTCGTGCTGGCGGGATTCTACTGGCTGCGCGAGATCGTCACCCGGCCGGTGGACACGCAGTACAGCTACCACCTGACCCGCTCGGACATCATGCTCCCGCATATCGCCGACTACCTCCACAAGCTGGATTATACGTTCAGCTGGATACCCTACTACGGCTCGCGCGGGTACGACGTATGGCAGCAGTTCGGGTTCGACCAGGTCTACCTGCAACCCAACTATTACTGGAAGCCGCAGAACGACATGGATGAGGTTTGCAGACAGATCGACAGCCTGGGCATCGGCATGGAAATAGAGTTCGAACCCACGCTGCTCGACGCACGCGAAGGCAGCGGAACATTCCGTGCGCGGCTGCGCGATTACATCGACTACGCCAAACGACGCAACATCTACGGCAAACGGCCGTTCGCATATTACCATGGCACCAACGGGTTCTACGACCTCCACGCTTCGGACGACGAGGCCGACCGGGAGTTGTTCGACGAACTTTGCCAGTTCATCATAAACAATCCGTTACGGGCACAACGACCGACAACGGACAGGAAATAACCCATAAACGGATATATTGACCCCGGACGGAAGAGACTGCTCCGGGGTCGGATAAAAACGACAAGACATGACTCGCAGACTTTTTACAGTAGCAATTGCAGTGGTAACAGCCTTGGTTTTCACCCTCCCGAGCGGCACCGCAGGCCCGAAGGACAAGCTGTACCCGTGGGAGAAGAAACACAAGAGTCCGGCGACCACGACCGATGCCGTATTATGCTACGGTGCCAGCCATCACCGCAACCCCTTCCTGTGGGACAAGGGGCGCTTCGCCCCCTATGTCACCTACGTCGACCCCGACGGGAAGGAACAATGGCTATTCGACGGCTTCATCTTCCTGGAATCGCAGGATGTCGACCGCCCCGACAGCGGCGCCTACTCGTTTATGACGGGCGTGCTGCGCGACACGGGCGTATCGGCCGGCAAGGAGCAGTGGCAGGAGCTGATCGACTACTATTTCACAAAGGGCAACTGTGTCGACGCCCTGGAACAGGCCGTCAAGGAGGCCACCGCACGGTTGGGCAAAGCGCCCTGCAAACGCCGCGTGATCATGATGCTCCCCGATCCGATCATCCACCGACACTACATCGACACGACCACCACGACGACCTACTGGGGAGAACTCGGCGGGCGCCGGTTGGATTTCAACAGCAACGAAGACCGCGTAGCGGCCTGCAGGTGGTACATCGACCAGGTGCGGGCGCGGTTTGCCCAAGGCGATTACAAATACATCGACCTGGCCGGGTTCTACTGGATCCGCGAGATCGCCGCCCAGCCGCACGACACGGAGTACAGCTACCATCTGACCCGTTCGGACATCCTGCTCCCCGAGATCGCGGACTACCTCCACCGGCTCAACTACACGTTTAGCTGGATTCCGTTCTACGACGCCCGCGGCCATGACGACTGGCGCAAATTCGGCTTCGACCAGGTCTACATGCAGCCCAACCACTACTGGAAGCCGGAAAACAACCTGGATTCCGCCTGCATGAAGATCAACCGTGCCGGGACGAGCATCGAGTTCGAATTCGAGGCTTCGATCCTCAGCGCGGATCCGCACAGCGACATATACCGGGCACGGATGCGCAAATACATGGAATACGCAAAGAAACACGGCATCTACGGCACCCGCCCGCTGGCCTATTACCAGGGGAGCAATGCCCTCTACGACCTCTCGGTCTCCACGGACGAAACGGACAGGGAGTTCTTCCACGAATTCTGCAGTTTCGTCGTAAACAACCCGGTACGGACGCAACACTCCGGAAAGGGAAACAAATAAAAAAAAACTGACATCTCATGACGAACTACCGAATCATTTTCACGCTTCTCTGCTGCCTGTCGTTCATCGGCTGCGGAGACGGGGACGACGAGCCCTCCGGGGGCCCGAAACCGGCCCTGAGCATGACGATCGCATCGTCGGGCGCCAACTCGGTGACGCTGAACATGAAGCGCACGAACGCCACGTCCGTCAAAATCATATACAAGGCCACAGGGGTCATTACGTCCGAAACGGCGCAGAGCGTCGCCCAGAACGGCACGCAATACACCGGGACGACGGTCGAGATCGACGGCCTGGCGGCGCAGACGACCTACACGGTCTTCGCCGTGGCCTGCAACGACTCGGGCGAATACAGCCAGATGCAGTATGTCCGGTTCACCACCGACGCCCCCGGCCCGCAGATGTACCCGTGGGAACAAAGCCGCAACGGGATACTCTCCTATACGGACATGGTGCTGTGCTATGGCGGCAGCCACCACCGCACCCCGTACCGCTGGGACAAGGAGCGTTT
>ENA-OROP01003583-OROP01003583.1-human-gut-metagenome-genome-assembly--contig:-NODE-3583-length-9821-cov-7.494163_pt1 | contig 9821 bp, 6 predicted proteins | sample MGYA00242132_ERZ509056 | MGnify/ENA primary metagenome ERZ509056 (study PRJEB26280, sample SAMEA2338768) | human gut metagenome | biome: human gut; feature: human-associated habitat; material: faeces...
ACTCTGATGTCTTAATTACTCAAATTTATAATGATTAAAGGAAATATACAATGAAAAAGATGATTCTTATCGAGCGAAGCAAATTCGCTCTGCTCGTTCGCAGCCACATGAAAGCCTCGAACATGCTCCTCGTATTGCAGCATGTCTGCCGGGAGCGCCGTATTTCTCTTTCGATGACGCAGGAGGAAGTCTGCCAGCTCATCCGACTCGATCCGGATTTCGTCGAGAAATACAAACGTCGCGGAAAACTCTGCCCCGTCGAGGATCAGGATGGCAAGCAATATTATAATGTACTGGATTTCATCAATCTGAAAGACATGCAGGAGAGTAAGCGTATTTTCTATCAGACGATGGAACAAGCGGTGCCGGATACGGCGATTACGATTGATCGGGAATAACCTCTCAAATTCAACGAGGCTGCCTAACAAATGTTAGACAGCCTCGCTTTTTTATATTTTCGGCCCTTTGGCCTTCACGTTCGTCGCGGGTCGCACGAGAAGAATATGATTGCGGATAAAGTCCGATTCGGGCGGAGGCACGACGTGCTCCCGTTCTTCCGGCGGTTCTTCTTGGTTCCCGGATGCCGCAGAAAGGGGCTCTGCCTTCGACGGTCTGGCGGTCTCGTCCTCAATCTCCGCGTTTTCGATCTTCGGCTCATTGCGGTTATCTGCTGTTTTCGCCTGCATCTCCTGCTGCTTCTGTGCGATGTCGAGTTGAATCTTCCGGGTCAGCGACTCTGCCTCGGCCTTGAGCCGCTTCAACTCCTCCTCTTTGGGCCATACGGCTGCGATCTGTTGCTCGAAGGTCGGAATGTCGCGGGTGAATTGCTTTTTCTCTTTCTCGTAGGTCGCCATCAATGACGGTATCGTGTCGAGCGCCCGGATGAAGTTCGTCGCTGCGATTTTCGGCTCCGCAGCCAGATGCCCGTTGTTGAACGTGTACTTGATGCCGTCCAACCCTTCGACCATGAATTTATTGACTGTAAGCGCCAGCCCGTCTTTCTGCATCCGCTCGGTGCGGACGAGAATGCGGAAATCGAACAGCGTGCCGATTTTCTGGTAATCGTCGCCGGTATTTACCGTGCGGTCGATCTCCACGAGGCGTTTGCCGTGAGCGACAATATCCGCGGATTCCACGCCGTCGATCCGCAGGGGATTGGCCCGCTTGCCTTTGGCGTCCGGCGGCGCCACCTCGTTGATATAGTCCCAGTCGCGTTTCAGACGTTCGAGCATCGTATCCCGTCGTCCGATCTCCGCCGTGTAGCGTTGCAGTTGGCTCTGCGCCTCATGCCGGGTGCGCATGAAGATCGTCTGCTCGCTCTCCAGCGCCGCGATCCGGCCTTCGAGCTTGGCTTTTTGCAGCAGGTCGGTATTTCCCGACACCACGGCCATCCACTCCGCGAAGTTCATCCCCGAATCCTCGCTGATGGCCCCCTCGTCCAGCCGCCGCGCACCTAACCGGTTGCGCTTGAGCTGGTCGATGAACTGCTGCTTGTTGTGCAGCAGATTCAACTTATAGGCATCGAGCGTGCGCAGAACGGCATAGACATAGGCTTTGACCTTATTGCCGGCATACTCCTTGGCGACTATGTTGCCTTTCCGTGCGCCGCGGCCGTTGCGCTGTTCCAGATCCATCGGCCGCCACGGAATGTCGAGGTGGTGCATGCAGACGATTCGTTGCTGGGCATTGACTCCCGTTCCGAGTTTCTGCGTCGAGCCGAAGAGCACCCGGATTTTCCCTTCGTTCATGGCGTCGAACATCGCCTGCCGCACCTTGTCGCTCGCGGCTTCCTGTACGAAGCGGATCTCCTGCGCCGGAATACCGTGGTCTTCGACCAGTTTGCGTTTGATCTCCGAATAGACGTTCCAGATGCCGGGCTTATAGGTCGAGAGGTCGCAAAAGACCATCTGCGTGCCTTTCTGATCTTCGTATCGCCGGTAGTATTCAGCGATGTTGGCGGCACTGCGGCTGGCCTTGTTGCCCGGTGAATCCGCATACGCAGGACTTATCAGCCGCATGTCGAGCGAGAGCTTGTTGGAGTACATCGTCACCAACAGCATCAGGGCTTTGACCTCCCCGTCGCTCAGGTCGGCGCGTCCGATATGTTCGGGATCTCCCGTCTTGGCGAAGAGCACCAGCTTGTCCAAAAATGCCTGCTGATCGTCGGTCATAGGTATCTGGCATAGCTCCTCGTCCAGCTCGGGACGGTCGATTCCCACGTCTGCGGCTGTGCGGTAGTCGGTAATCTCGTTGTAGAACATGGCCAGCTCCGGAACCTTGATGAAATAGCGGAAACGCTCTTTGGAGATCACTTCGTTGGTCACCGAAAACTCGAACTCCGATGTTTTCTGCGCGAATACCGCGGCCCACGCATCGAAGCAGGGAATGTCCTGCCGCTCCAGCTCTTTGGGACGCAGATACTTGAACAGCAGATACAGCTCCGTCAGGGAGTTGGCAATGGTCGTTCCCGAAAGGAACGTCGCGCCGAGATCGCGCCCCGTGCGCTGCTGAATGGTGCGGATGGCGTACAGCAAATTCATGGCCTTCTTACTGCCGTCGGTATTTCCCAGTCCCGACACACGGCTGTGGCGGGTGTTGAACATCAGATTCTTGAAGTTGTGCGATTCATCGACGAACAGATGGTCTATTCCCATCTGCTGAAAATCCACCGTATCGTCCTTTTGCGCGTCGATTGTCTCCTGCAACTCGTGGAGCTTGGCATCCAGATTCTCCTTGCGTTTCTCCAGACCGCGCAGAATCCAGCCGTCCACATGTCCGCCCTGCTTTTCGTAGGACGCCAGATTTTCATCTATGTCGTCCATCTCCTGCCGGAGAATCCGTTGCTGCACCTCAGCCGACTGGGGTATCTTGCCGAATTGTTCGTGCGTAAGGATGATGCAGTCCCAGTTGTTGTTCTTGATGTCGCTGAAGATCCGCAGGCGGTTCTCCGGCGTGAAGTCCTCCTTGCCGGGATAGAGCAGACGGGCATTGGGATAGGCCGTGCGGAAGGTTCGGGCGATCTCGTGGATGTTGGCTTTGATACCGATGATCATCGGCTTGCGGGCCAGTCCCAGACGGTGCATCTCATACGCTGCGACGCACATGATGAGCGTCTTGCCCGTACCGACCTCGTGGTCGCAGATACCGCCGCCGTTCTGCTTGATCATCCAGATCGCATCCTTCTGGCTGGGATACAGGTCTTCGATACCCAGCCCCCGCAGGTCGAGCCCCGGAAACTGCTGGTGGCTGCCGTCGTAGCGTGGACGGACATAGCAGTTGAATTTGCGGTTGTAGAGATCGGTCAGCCGCTCCTTGAAATCGTCGGGCTGCGCATGCAGCCATTCGACGAACGCCTGCCGGATTTCGGTGATGAGCGTGTCGGCCTTCTGCCGGGCCTCGAAGTCGGGAATCCGGATGGTCTTGCCGTGTTCGTCCTTGCCGCCGTCCTTGTTGATGTTGGGCAGCGTGTTGAGCATGGCATGATGTAGCAGATCCATACCGTCGTAGACCTCGAAGTCTCCTTTGACGACGTATTTCTGGGAGATCAGAGGGCTGTACCCGTGGTTCTCGATGCCGAAGGCATCCATCTTCGCCGAATAGCTTACCGATACGGGAACCTGAAAGAAATGCTCGCAGAAGCCTTCGTAAATATCGGTCGGTATCCATCGCTCGCCGAGGTTGAAATCCAGCTCCTCGAACTCAATGCGTTTGGGTGCGGCCTCACGAAGCAGCGCGAGCGAACGGCGGCTGGCATCGTCGTCGGGGTTTTCCTTGAGGTAATTTTCGATTCATTCGGCTTTGGCGACGACATTCCCTGCCGCGAGCCGTTCGCGGATTTCATACCCCTTGACCATCGGATTGTAGAAAATGCGATCGCCCAGCTCGTCGATCAGCTCTTGCCGGGAACGCGATGCGAGCGACTCCATATAGGAAAACTCCACCCGTCCGAACTTGTTGAGCGAGGCGGCCAGCGCTTCGGCCGCCGTATCGACGTGTTTGATCTCGTTAGGGTCGAACGATACGGGGCGTCGGAGGATGTCGGAGAGCTGTTTTCGGCCTTCTACGAAGCGTTCGAGCCCCAGCACCTCCCGCCCGCCGGGATCGTTCAGGATGAAGGCGGCATTCTCCTTCTTGTTCAGATCGCCCAACAGAGCCGTGAAGTTCTCGTAACATCCGTTGAGTTTGCGCCGCAGGCCCTTGTATTCGATCTCGTTCTGCATTTCGAGCCGGTAGAGCAGCTGGTAGGTATCCCGCAGCGGGATATAGCGTTCGGCCCGGTATCGGGACAAGGTTCCCAGCTCTTCGGGATGGAACGTGCAGCCCTGTCGTGTCAGGCCGCCCAGACGCCCGACCTGCCCTTCGAACAGAACCAACGACCGCTCTTTGTAGTGCGGAAGCATCGTGCCGGTAAAGGGCCGCGGATCTTTATTCTCCGAAGCCGGTGCAGCGATTGCTGCCGGGGCATCCGCAGCCTCCGCTGCCTCCGCCGGTTGTGCGAACAGATTCCCCTGCGTGAAGAGATCGGACATGCCGGTCGTATCCGTTCTGCGCCCGGCCCGCCGCTGTCCCAGCGGACGGCGGGCGATCGGAACGGCGGCAGCGCTGCCGAAAAGCGATGCGGCCGGAGCCGGTACTTCCGGAGTCGGTGCAACGGATGCCAGCTCCGGTGGCGCCACGGATTGCGGAGCCGCGACCCGATTTTGCCTCCGGGCGGTCGGCGGAACGGTTTGCGCCTGCGGGATATGGAGCGGACGGAGATATTGTGTATATCGTTCGGTGTCGAGGCGGGCTGCGAAATCATTTGCGAGGATTCCGCGCAGCCGCTCGGCGATCCGTTCCGGGCCTCCGTCGTAGTGCAGTACGAGAGCGGATTGTCCATAGAGACTTTTTTCATGCGAAAACGTCGTATGGATCGCGTGCTTGAAATCCCGGTGGTAGTCGTTCAGGTAAATTCCGTTGCCGATCTCGGACGAACTGACGAAGCGTTGCTCGTCGGGGGTAAGCTCCCGCTTTTCGCTCCATTTCTGAAGGACGATGAGATCGCTGGCCACTTCCGTGCCGGCATACTCCGTAAAGAGGTTGTTCGGCAGCCGCACGGCCGAAACCAGCCGCGCATGCTCCATCAGATAGCGGCGGACGGGTTCGTTGCCGGGAGCGTCCATGACGCCCGCTGAGGTGACGAACGCCAGAATACCGCCTTCGCGGAGCGTATCCAGACCCCTGATGAAGAAATAGTTGTGAACGGCCTTGAGCGCTTGCCGTCGAACCGGGTCGTTGCTCTTCCGAAAGGCAGTGTCGAAAATCCGGGTATCTCCGAAGGGAATATTGGACGTTACTACGTCGAAATAATCGTCATAGGTCGCTTCGATGGTTTGGAAACCGTCGATGACGACCTGCTCTCGTTCCCGGGCCTGTGCGGAGAGCACTTGTCCGGTTAGCAGGTCTTTCTCGAAAGAGAGGATTTCGACTTCGCTGTCGGCGGCCTTCCGGAACGACGAAGGGAAAATCCCGGCCCCGGCGCTGGGGTCGAGCAATCGCCGGGGAACGATGCCGGCACCCCGGAGCGTCTCGGCGAGCGCACGCACGATGGCCGGCGGTGTGTAGAATGCCGTCAGCGTAGAATTGCGCATGCTCTGCACGAAGTCTTTATACCGCTGTTCACTGTCGGCATAATGGCGCAGCAGTTCGTGCAGTTCCCTCACCTGCGGGAAGAGTTCCCGGTCTATCTTTCATTGCGCGAGATCGTCGTCCGCAGCGGCCGGCTGCAAGACGCATTTCAACGCTCCGAAGCCGCTGTACGCAGCCAGGGCATCTCGCTGCTGCGGGCTAAGTACCGTCGATGGAGCGAAAGCGATGCGCAGGGCGGCGATGTTCGCCTCCAGATGTTTCCTTTTATTGTATGCCATGCAGTTCGATGTGGGTTTGGATGAGTCCGGTGAGTTCTAAAAGGAGATTTTTATAGGACGGGCTGCTTTCGAAGTCGTCGGTCAGGTCGTACATCTCGAACGCCTCTTCGCAGACGGGAAGCAGTTTCAGGCAGAAAGCGGTGCGCTGCCGGGCTGCGACCTCCGGGAACCATTCCGACACGACCTCGAAGATCGCATCGTATTTCGAAAAACGCAGGTCTTGGTACAGAACGGCGTTCGAGAGTTCCAGGGCCTCGTAAACGCTGTTGCCGTTGCGAACGGCACGTTCATAGGTTTGGGCCGCATGGTCGCTCCGCTCGGCGATAAAGTGTTTGTCGGAGAGCAGTTCGGGATGGCTTTCGCGCAAATAAGCGGTAAGAGTTGCCGCGAAATACGGCAACTCTTTCTCTTCTACGTGTCGTTTCATAACGGCTAACCGATTTTCATGCCTTTGGGTTGTGCGCCGGGAAGCGACGGAAGACGCCGGCGGACGCGCTGGCGCGGACGCGGGTTCTCCTCGCCTAGACGCGAACGGTAATTGCGGGCGTTGTTGCCGAACAGGGGCCGGCCCGTGTCGCTGTAACGAAGGTCGGTGCTGATCGTCCTGCCGCCGACTTTCATGCCGGGGATGAAGACGACCTCGTGGTTGGCCAGTTTCGCCTGGATGTCTGCACTTACCTTGACTCCGAAAACCGTATCGTGGATGCGCAGATGCGGATTATTGTCGTTGCGGAACACCACGTCTCCGCGGTTGGCGTCCACGCGGGCATGGCCCGAGATGACCCGGCCGTCCTTGAGGTGGATGTCTTCGACGAAGATCTCCTTGCCGGAGCGCAGTGCCTTGATGTCGTCGCCGATCTCTTTGCCGTAGATTCGGGTGGGGAGCGTCAGCGCATCGACCGGAAGCGTCGTCAGGCGGTTCGTAGCCTCATGGACGCTGACATAACACTCGCACTCGCGGCCCGAGGTAAAATCTTTTATTTTCTTGATGGAACCCAGATGTCCGTCGGTTTCGAGGCGCTCGATTTCCTTGTCCGTGAAGAGCTCCTTATACGGCGATATTTTGTACTGCGGCTCGTCCAGACGTGTAAAGATACGGAGTTGGACATTGCCCGCATCGTCGCGGATCGGCGAAATCGTGCCGAGTCCCAGATCGACCCAGCGGCCGTCCATCTTATGTTTGAGCGGCACCAGCTTGTTGGGAATACGTCCCTTGAGGATGTCGCCCATGCTTTGATTCTCCAGCAGGATTTCTTTGTTCAGACCCAACGCCTGAATCTGATCCCACGGAAGTTCCCGCTCCTCGAACTTATAACGGTCAGCGAACTTGGCGATACGCCCCTCGTTGTTGAGTTCGTAGTCGGAGATCTCTTTGGCCAAAGAGCCGTCCTGATCTTTGCCTTCGCGGACTTGGATGATGGAGTCGAGGGCTCGGTCGAGTTTTTCGGTACCGATCCGAAAGAAACTTCAGCCCAGGTCGGACGGGCGTCCGTATTGGTTGCGAAGGTTCTCGAAAAAAGTGCCCAAAACCGTTCGGCTGTCGAACGAAAGGGCTCTGCGCCGGTCACCCGGAGCAGTGCTCACGGTGTTGAACTCTCCCGTCTGCTCGTTCATCTCGCTGACCAGACGCAGATCGTTCGTCTTTTTGTCGAGGACGGCCAGCACGTCCTTCGATAGCTTTTCCTGTTCTCTTGCCATAATGCCAATATTAAATGAGTAAATTGAATGGTGAAAATTCGGCGGCAAGATAAAGCCTTTTCCAGTTCATAATACCAAATGCGCCTCTTCTGGCGGGAAGAGGCGCGGGTTGGCAAATTTTGTCTATACTTTTAGACCATCTGACAAATGAAGAATAGCAGGTTCTTTGAATTGTTTATCAATATAGATTTTGTTTTGTCTTTGTTTTCGTTTAATACGATTATATATATTAGGAGATAACATTGCTTTTAATCTCATGTGATCAATATCTTTATAAACAATTCTATCCCATCTTGTATTTAGCTTTTTGTCAATAAAATATTGGAGAAACATTCCATCATTGGTAATATCTGAAAGATGATAACTTAAACAATATAAAGTTACGTCTGAATATCCAAATGTAGATTTCAGTAATATATTCATTCCAACAGATGAAAATATTTCTTGATTAATATGCTTTGATTGAAATATCTGGCAAAAAATATTCCGAGCTTGTAGAATCATGTCTAAAGTTGATAGACTTCTTAATAATCCAGCATTAGCAGGATTTTCTATTGCAGGTAATATAGTACATTTATAGAATGAGTCAAAAGTATTAATCAGATTCTCTATTGTCCGTTTTTCAACATCATTAGAGATTAAATGTGCTGCTTGAACACATTTGGATACAATTTGTAAATGCCTATACATTGTTGATGTATCTGTTGGCACACGAGAGGTTAGTATTTTTTCGATAAACACAGATCTTTTAGGGGATTTTCCATTATAGAAAACGATAACATTAGCCCACCAATCATTATAGATATTATCTACTAATTCTTGTTCATTTGAATCATCATAGAATATACTGGCAAAATATTCTTGGAATGAAAGATTGTTAAAACAAAATGTATTGGAGGTTTCATTGTATATAAAAAGGCAATTACGATTTTTTAGTTTCTCTATGAACCCTTGAATATCCGTTAATTCGTCATAAGAGAATTTGTCATATATCTCTTGAAGAAATCCTGATAATTGAGGAATGTCAATTTCTCTCATACCTCTAACATGCATATATTGCCCAATAAAAGCTAAAATATGCTTGGTTTCTTCAAACTTATATTGTGCAGACAACCCCTTTGTTGCATCCCAACGATCAAGATAATAATCACTAAATTTATTATAAAGTTCTGTTATATTTGCAGGTAATTCTTTCAAATCAATAGCATCTTCTTTGTATAAAATGGCCATAAGTGTTAATGCCATAGGTGTCCGTGTTAAAGTATTAGATAATTGTTGGTCACGAATGGCCTCGACAAATTGGGATGCTTTATTTTTATTATCTGGAATTATTTTTTTTACCAACTTGAACGCTTGACCAATATCAAAAGGAAGCAATTCAATATGCTCATACCCATCAAATAAATTATCATCAAATATATCAATATTTCGACTTGATATAATTGAATGAGTATTAAGTTTATGTGTTAAATATTGATTTATTTTTTCAATAAAAACTATTCTATCTTTTTTAGATTTTACCTCATCAAGACCATCAAAAAGTAAAATATAGCGGTCAAAATATTCATCTTTAATCTCTGTATTTGCCAGACTTCTAAATTGTTCCGCAATCAATTGATCAATGTTAAATTGATTCAGCGATAATTCTCTAAATCGAAACCAAAAAACTCCAATGCGTTTGTATATATTTACAGCATTGACACCTATTCTTTTTAATAATAAACTTTTTCCTGAAGTCGCAATTCCCGTAACGATAGTATTTTTATTTGAATTAATAATGGTTATCGAATCATCAGGCTCTTCTTGGTGTCTAATAGTTGTATCTTGATATTTTTCTTTTTCTGCTTCATATCGAGAAATAGTCGTCTTAACATTAATAAATATATCATTTATTTCTGATATGTTTAATCCAGAAAAAAGCTGTTTAGCATTATCTAAACTTGACAACCGCTTAATAAGTGCATTTTTATAATTCAATACAATTATATCATCTTGAGAAACACCATCATTAGATAAAAAGAAATCCCGAATATGAGTGTCTATTTCTTCGCATAATTTCTGATAATTCCATATTTCAATATTCGTCCGAAAATGGACAGGCATAACACTACTTAAAATAGTCTTTGCTTGTGCTGATACTGATCCATTTATTACTACAATAACTGTATTTATAACCATAGAACAACCAAAACTAATCAGAAATATCCGAGTGTAAAT
>ENA-OROP01003593-OROP01003593.1-human-gut-metagenome-genome-assembly--contig:-NODE-3593-length-9793-cov-3.177963_pt1 | contig 9793 bp, 7 predicted proteins | sample MGYA00242132_ERZ509056 | MGnify/ENA primary metagenome ERZ509056 (study PRJEB26280, sample SAMEA2338768) | human gut metagenome | biome: human gut; feature: human-associated habitat; material: faeces...
ACCTTCGCTCACAAAAAACACCTCGCGGGATATTACCAGTGAACAGTAACAGCCAGAATTCATTCATTTTCCTGCTGCTTTTTTTCTTTTTCATGTGCCAGCAGTTCCTGTACCGATTTATGTGCAATCCGGAATTCTTTTTCAAAATAAGCATTGATCTCTGCACCGTATAACAGAAGATTCATACAGATATACAACCATACCATGACCATGATGATCGTCGCAAGGTTTCCGTACATATTACTGAATCCCGGAAAAATCTCAAAATAAAAAGAGAATCCGTATGAAAATATCGACCATGCAACTGCTATGATCAAGGCTCCGGGAATCTGGCTTTTGAATGTGGCTTTTCTGTTCGGAAGAACCTTATACAACATAAGAAAAACCAGAAACAACACACCAAATACCAACAGTGCTCTTGCCCCCAGTATTTTTCCCAGAACTCTTCCAAGAAAAGGAATATATCTTGATACAGCTTTCTGTATTTCGTTTCCGAGTACAAGCATAAGCAGAGACACGATTACCGCAATCACCAGTGATAAAGTATAGAATACTGCATAAATTCTGGTTAACAGCCAGTTACGGGTTTCTTTTACGTGATAAATGGTATTTAATCCATTGATGATAGACTGCATTCCTTTTCCGGCAGACCACAGTGCCACAATTGCTGACAAAGGGACAATTGCAGTACTTCTTTTGTATACATCTACCACGATCCCCAGAACAAAACTCTGCAGATTCTCCGGAATAAAAGCAACGATCGCATCCCTGACTACATTATAGGTCAGAGGTGTATACCGTACCAGTGTAGTCAGAAACAGAATACAGGGAATAAAAGACATGATCAGAAAATACGCTGCCTGTGTCGCATAAGCTCCTACGTGATCTCCGGATACACGTTCCATAAACCCGAATAAAAGCCCTGTAACAGACCGGGTTTTATTTTTCTTTTTCATATATGTCTCCATTCTGTTATTTTACAGCAGTCATTTCTGATAATGCATTTATGGTGATTGCTGTAATTATAAAGATAACTGTTTCGAATATCTCTGTTTACTATCATACCATGAAACTGCCGTTATGACAAACATGAATTATGGATAATAAAATCCGGTTCTTTTCATGCTGGAACGCTGTAGATATGAAAAAAACCGGATCAATATGTAATTAGTTTTATGGTCAGATTTTTACTTTCTGATGTAGAAATGATAAGCAGTCACAGAATCATACTGTTCACCTGCATTAAGAATCGGGGAGTGGAAATCTTCAACATTGACCGCATTCGGTTCAACCTGCGTTTCCAGACAGAAAGCATCCCGCTTATTGTAAGTATGACCATTTTTACCATGTTCATTTTCGACAAAATTTGCTGCGTAAAACTGTACACATGGACAGTCAGAAGTGACATCCATGGCAATTCCGGTTTTATCACTGTATGCGGTTGCGATCAGTCTTCTGTTTCCTTTTGCATAATTGTCTGTCACATAATTGTGGTCATATCCGCCTGTGAATTTCAGCTGCTCAAATTCTGCTTCAATATCCTGCCCGATCTGTTTGGCAGTTCTGAAATCCATGGGAGTCCCTGCAACTTCCTCATACACTCCTGTAGGAATGGAATGACTGTCGGCTACAGGTGTATAATATTTTGCATGGATTGTAAGATACTGATCCATGGCGGTTCCGCTTCCCTCACCATTCAGATTGAAATAAGAATGATTTGTCATATTGGCAACTGTCGGCTCATCGCAGATTCCCTGATAATGGATCTTCAGTTCGTTGTCTTCCGTAAACTCATATTTTACAGACACATCAAATTCTCCCGGGAAACCATTCTCGCCATCCGGACTTATACGGTTAAATATAACACTGTTTTTATCATCGGAAATCTCAGCCACTTTCCAGAGCTTTTTTTCAAATCCGTCAGGACCGCTGTGAAGATTATTGTCATTCTCATTCTGAGCAAGAACTACTTCTTTGCCATTGACAGAGAATTTCGCACCGCCGATGCGGTTTCCGTTTCTGCCGATGGTTGAACCGAAAAAGCATCCATTTACTTCATAAGATGCCAGATCATCATATCCAAGTACTACGTCTGTTAAAGTACCATCTTTATCAGGTACGCAGACCTTAACCAGGATTGCTCCAAAATCTGTCACTTCCACATATGCCCCGGATTTGTTTTCCAGATGAAAAATTTTTACTGTTTCCCCAGTCTGTAATACACCGAACTTTCTTTCAGAAACACTCATTGTTTCCAACCTCCCGTATCATAAAATAATATTAAATCCAAAAGATAATAAAAAAGAGCCTCTCTACGGCTCATTTTTACAGTTCCCGAAATGCCGTTCCCTTCCCATTGACGCCTAGCCGCAGCTAGGTGGGTATCCTCAACAGACCTTCTGTCTTCCGCTGCATAATGACGGCCTGACATCCGGCCTGCGATGTTGGGTTCCCGTTAAAGTCGATGTAGGTTCAAAAAAAGAAGGGGCCTCGTACATTTCAGGATATTCACTGTTTTTAACTGATTTTTATTATACTCCAGTATATGTTCTTTTTCAACATAAAATGTAGAATTAATTATATTTTTTTATAATATGGAGATTATCGGATTCCAAGGATATCTTTTACTGCCTTTGGCATATCCGGCGCATCTACCACCCGGTTATGAAGCACCGGTGCTGTGCGGATCGTCTCAACTGCCTGTGGAAGTTTCACTCCGGAAAGCGCACTCAGTTCATCAGCCAGTGCAAAATCATCCTTACCGTCTGTATCTGCTCCAAGTGCTTCCATTACACTTCTTGTAAATTTATATGGGCTTGCTGTGGATGCAATGACAGTTGGTGTGGTATCATTGGTATCTTTTACATATTTGTCATAAACACCTGCTGCAACTGCAGTATGGGTATCTATCACATAATGACTGTCTTTGAAGATTTCTGCGATTGTTTTTGCTGTTTCGTCTTCTGTACAGTAATTGCCATAGAAGTCTGCAAGCTGTGCCTTCATGTCTTCTGTGATGGTATACTCGCCGCCTGCAGTAAGAGACTGCATCAGCTCTGCACATTTTTTTGCATCACCGCCTGCGATACGGTAGATCAGACGTTCCAGATTGCTGGAGATCAGAATATCCATGGACGGTGAGGTTGTAAGGATAAAGTCACGCTTTCTGTCATAAGTTCCTGTGCGGAAGAAATCATACAGAACCTTGTTATCATTGGAGGCACAGATAAGTTTGTGAACCGGAAGTCCCATCTGTTTTGCATAATAAGCAGCCAGGATATTTCCAAAGTTTCCGGTAGGTACTACCACATTGATCTCCTGACCGTCTTTGATCTTGCCCTGACGTACAAGTGATGCATATGCATATACATAATAAACGATCTGCGGTACCAGACGTCCGATATTGATAGAGTTCGCAGATGAGAACTGATATCCTGCAGCATCAAGTTCTGCTTCCAGTTCCTTATCATTGAACATTTTCTTTACGGCAGTCTGTGCATCGTCAAAGTTTCCGGTAATTCCCACAACATATGTATTGTTGCCTTTCTGAGTTACCATCTGTTTCTCCTGGATAGGACTTACACCATGTTTCGGATAGAAAACGATGATCTTGGTTCCCGGAACATCTGCAAATCCGGCCATTGCCGCTTTACCTGTATCTCCGGAAGTAGCGGTAAGAATAACAATCTCATTTTTTACCTGATTCTTCTTAGCAGCTGTAGTCATAAGATGTGGAAGAATTGATAATGCCATATCCTTAAACGCAATGGTCGCACCATGATACAGCTCAAGGAAATAAGCTCCGTCTGCTTCATGAAGCGGTGCGATCTCTTTTGTATCAAATTTTTCATCATAGGCATTGTTGATGCAGTTCTTTAATTCTTCTTCTGTAAAATCAGTAAGGAAACATTTCATTACTTCATATGCTGTCTCCTGATAGCTCATCTTTGCCAGCTCATCCATTGGGACATCCAGCTTCGGAATCTCTGTCGGCACAAATAAGCCGCCATCCTCAGAAAGCCCCTTTAAAATAGCCATAGAAGCTGTTACGGTTTCTTCTTTTCCTCTTGTGCTTTTGTATAATACCTGCATGATATTTCCTGCCTTTCCAAAGTTATTCGTAACTGTTCAGTATATTGGCAGTAATAATAAACCGCTGAACAGTTACAGTTATTCATTTCGCCAATTGAGCACATTATAGCATATACTTTAGCAAAATACTATCCTAAATTATTTCTCTTTTTTCTGTCTTTTTATGATTGATTACTATAAATCAAAAATATGGACATATTCTTTTGTTCCCGAAGAATATGTCCATATTTTGAGCAGTATTACCGCAATCCTGTTAAATGAGTTATATGAAGAGTATCGTTTATTACGATCCTGTGGAACTTTCTGCTGAATCCGGATAGGTATAAAATTCATGTACGCCGTATTTAAACAGCCTTTTCAGATCTTTCTCAAACCAGGAGACATTCTGGCTTTCAGCTTCAGACTTTTGGATAAAAAACAGTGCTCCTTCTGAATAATCCACACCTTCAAGAGCCTGTCTGACGGCTTCTCTTGTCTCATCTGTAACAGTTACTTCATTGATACGTCCGTCATAAGTCGGCGAAAACTGCGGAACACCATTGGTATTCTGCCATACCACTTCTGTGACTGTATCGGGAAATTCCTTATTCTTTATACGGTTCATGATCACATTGGCAACCAGAATGCGTCCCTTGACATCCTCAGTACCTGCTTCAGCCTCTACAATATGAAGCAATGTATCATAGTCCTCATCCGACATCATCCGGGCACTCTCTGCAAGAGCCGCTGTCCTTGCATCCAACTCATTGATGCTGCTCTCCATAGAAGAGCTGACATCGAATTCTGCCATATTATCTTCAATAACTTTAATTCTCTGACCGACCATTACCTGTTCACAGGAAGTTCCGATACGTGTGACTGATTTTTTGGGAGAAGCTGTATCATTCATTCCGGATACTACTCCTGCAATTCCTGTTGGCAGTACATCTGTTTCGTCAGCATCAGAGGAAAAAGTTTTCTCCCTATTTTCAGAAGCTGCATATACTTTGTTTTTTCCATTAAAATCTGCTATTCTGCCGCCTGCTGCAAACGCAATCGCCGTACAGGTACACACTGTAACCAGTATCAGACTCCGCGCCGGATTGCCGGACTGTTTTGACTCTTTTTTCTGAATTTTCATACTTATCATTCCTTGAGTTTTTTTAATTACAGGTTTTATGGTTGTAACATTTCTGTAACTTATAAGAAAATTATATTTAATATAATTGATTTTGTCAAGCTTTTTTCATATTTTTGTAACATTTTAGCTTGCAAAAAAGAAAAAAGGAAGGCTCCATCAATGAAATCTCCCTTTAATATATGCTTCATTTTTCTCAATTATTACATTTATTTTTTTCGCCGCAGATCAGGAACATAGGGGTTGGATTATAAAACTCATCTTTCTTTGTATAAATTCTGCTGCTGATACCCAGATCAATGGAGAATCTGTTGATACCCAGTTTTCCCAGTGTCTCCAGATCCCAGGCAGGGCGTACATAGGAACTGATAGGAAGCTGGCGTTTAATTTCCTCGCATTCCTGCATCATGGCATCGCCTACTGTAAAATGAGCATGATTGGCAGGCAGATCAGCAGTATCTGAGAAATCATCTGCACCATAATTGGCATCTGCGTTGATCAGGATTCCTCCCGTTTTCAGCACACGAATCCATTCTTTATATGCTCTTGCTGCATCCGGAAGTGTCCAGGTAAGATTTCTGGACACGATCACATCAAAGGTACCATCAGGAAAATCCGGATTTTCCGCATCCATTACTTCAAACGTACAGGAGGCATTCTCTTCTTTTGCCAGTTCCCTGGAATGAATGATCATATCCGGTGTCAGATCGATTCCTGTAACTTCATGTCCCAGTTTTGCTAAAAGAATGGAAAAGAAGCCTGCACCGCATCCCACATCCAGAATCCTTAATTTTCCATCAGGAAGAAAAGTCCCGATCTCTTTTTGCCATTTATCAGCCATATCACTGTGAAGCTCAGCTCTTCTCTGTTCCATAAAACTGTCGCTTCTTTTCGCCCAGTAATTTGTGATCTTTTCCTTGCGTTCATCCTTTCTTCTGCTGAAACTGCCATATGCGATCATCGGACCATCCTTAATAACCTGAAGACTTCCCGCCTGATATAGAACCACTCCATTTAAATCGGATAAACTTGTCTCCAGAATATTTCCCTCATAATCCTTAACACAGCCAAGATACTCTCCAACCTTAATGATATCTCCCGGTTTTTTGGCAGGATACCACAGCCCGGATACACTGGCAGACTGATAACGCACATCTTCAATTTCCATGGGATAATAATTACTGTAACTTCTCATGCCATCGTAAACACCCAGCGCACACAGAATATTACGCACATCTTTTCTTGTAGAATGAACCTCCTCCGGACTCCAGCCTCCCATCTGGCCACGTTCGATCAGAACACTGGGAATGCCACATGCGGCAGCATAATTGTAAGAACCACCGGATGCCACATTAGACTTTACCATATAGGGAACATCTGCCTGCTCTGCCATCTTCCTTGACATCTGAACCACATCTTCATCTGCACATCCGGCATAGTAAATATAAGGCGTAAGCTGCTCATAATCATCCCCGCTGTGAAGATCAATATAATAATCTGCTGCACTGTGAAGCTTCTGAACCACCTCATACGCCAGACGGTCCATCCTGGTTCCCTGCGGATTCCCCGGAAATACACGATTCAGATTCTTCTCATCCTCCGGGCAGACACTGCCGCTCCTCTCCTCAAATTCCTTCCTGCCCACAGTCTTAACCAAGATTACTCTTCCATGGATCTTCTCAGGCTTCAGTTTATCTGCAAGCTCAACAGCAGCCTGGATTCCCACATATTCTCCTCCATGGACCGCAGCGGTGATCAGAACTGTCTTTCCGGGATGAGAACCGCAGATTACTGTATAAGGAAGCGAAAACTCACCTCCGCCCAGTCTCAGAAATCCATTCTTTTTCATACCCGGAGCAGCACACAGCATGGCATCCTCCAAATCTCTTTTCCTGTCATATCCGCCATCAGAATCACCCATTCCATCATTCTCGGACCAGACGTTTTTCTCTTCCTTCACAGCGCTGATCATAAACATCGGCGTAGAATGATAATTCAGCTTCTCTTCCTGACTCCACACCCGCTGCCAGATCCCGGTATCCACTGCCACAGATTCAAACCCGTTCTCCTTCAGAAACTTCCTGTCCCAGGACGGTCTGTTAATAGAAGAAAGAGGCATCTGCAGTGCAATCTTCTCCATTCTGTCAATATCCGTACAGAGGTAATGATCATCCAGATGCTCACTCTCCACACTCTTTCGGTCTTCCTCATAAGACAGGCGTTTCTCCTCATCATAAAGATAACCGTACCAGTTTGCATCGAAATTAAGAAGCTTTCCGCCCGGTTTCAGTACACGACACCACTCTTCATAAGCTCTCTTAGGATCCTTCAGATTCCATGTCAGATTCCTGCTGATCACAACATCAAACACATCATCCTCAAATTCCAGATTCTGAGCATCCATCTTATAAAAAGAAATCCGCTCACAAAGATTACCGGCATTCCTCTTCGCAGTATCCAACATCTCCTGTGTATAATCAACAGCAGTCACCTTATATCCCGCCTCAGCCAGAATAACAGGAAAAAATCCAGGTCCTGTTCCGATATCCAAAATCTTAATCTCATCCTTCGCTTTCTCCGGGAACTGCCCTTTCAACACCTCAAGCCATGCCCCCTTCTGCATCCCATTCAATTCCTTATGATTAACTTCAGAATACCCCTCAGCCCGGGTAGTCCAGTAACTCTCAATCTCCGATAATAAATCCTTCACCTTATGCCAACCTCCATGCATGCAATTTATAATCATATATGACCAAAATTATATCAAATCCACCCTCCCCCCAACAAGCCCTCCCGGGGGATATATTTCACATCTCAATTCATTTTTGCATAAACAAAGTCCTTCTTAAAACTTTTTCACACTCCGCCTTGTATTTATATCTTAACCAAAACCAGCGAAGCAGGCGTATAGTTGTACCGGATGCATTTGCAGGCATCTTAGAGATTCTTAGTCCTCGGAAATCTGCGTTATGAGACGAAAAGTCCCTTGTCTGAGCGACAGCGAGTAATTCCGGACTTTTCGTCTCATGCTTTTAGCGGATTTTCGAGGGCTTAGAATCTCTTAGATGCCGAAACCGTATCCGGTACAACTATACGCCTGCTTCGCGTCCCCTTTTTAAACCAAAAACAAAGCTGCCATACCCCCAAAAAGAGGATATGACAGCTATATATTTTTACTCAGATAGCTCCAAGAATCTTCCGGGCATTATCAATCCTTTCCTGCGTCGGAGGATTAACCCCCTCCAGTGGATAAGAAAGCCCCAGATTCTCCCATTTAAACTTACCAAGCGTATGATAAGGGAGCACCTCCACTCTCTCCACATTGGAAAGAGTATGGATAAAATCAGCTAACCGGTGCAGATATTCATCCTTATCACTTCCGCCCGGCACAAGCACATGACGGATCCAGGTTTTTTCATATCAGAAAGTTCCCGCGCCATCGCAAGAATATTCTTATTGGAATGACCGGTAAGCTTAATATGCTCCTGCTCGTCAATCTGCTTGATATCAAGCATTACAAGATCTGTATACTTCATAAGCTCCAGCCACCCGGAATGCCATGGTTCCTGATCAGTGAAGGGATTTCCACTGGTATCAAGATTCGTATGCACACCCTCTGCCTTTGCCTTCTTAAAAAATTCTGTAAGAAAATCCATCTGAAGCAATGGCTCACCACCGCTTACAGTGATACCGCCTTTGCTGCCCCAGTAGCCCTTATAACGTAAAGCTTTCTTAAGAAGCTCATCTGCCGTATAAAGCTCTCCCTGCTTCATCTTCCAGGTATCCGGATTATGACAGAACTGACATCTCATGGCACAGCCGCTTAAAAAAATCACATATCTTACTCCGGGTCCGTCAACGGACCCGAAGCTTTCTAAAGAATGAACATAGCCTTTTATCTGTTTATTATCCATTATATCATCATCCATTAATTACATTCTGTCGTGGCAGGTTCTGGCAATAACGTCTAACTGCTGCTCTCTTGTAAGGTCGATGAACTTAACAGCATATCCGGATACACGGATTGTGAAGTTTGCATACTCTTCTTTTTCCGGATGTTCCATAGCGTCGATCAGTTTCTCTTTACCAAATACGTTTACATTGAGGTGATGAGCACCCTGATCAAAGTATCCGTCAAGTACATGTACCAGATTCTCTGAACGCTCGTCATCACTGTGTCCCAGAGCATCAGGATTGATTGTCTGAGTATTGGAGATACCGTCAAGAGCATCTTCATAGTCAAGCTTGGCAACAGAGTTCAGGGAAGCAAGAAGACCGTTCTGCTCTGCGCCGTAAGATGGGTTTGCGCCAGGTGCAAGAGGTTCCCCTGCTTTTCTTCCATCCGGAAGAGATCCTGTAGCCTTACCATAAACAACGTTGGAAGTAATAGTAAGGATAGATGTGGTTGGCTTGGAATCACGGTAAGTATGGATGTGTTTCAGTTTCTCAAGGAATGTAGACAGAAGAGTTGTTGCAATCTCGTCTGCTCTGTCATCATCATTACCATAACGTGGGAAGTCACCCTCAACCTGGAAATCTGTTGTAATACCGTCTTCATCACGGATAGCTTTAACCTTTGCATAT
>ENA-OROP01003602-OROP01003602.1-human-gut-metagenome-genome-assembly--contig:-NODE-3602-length-9754-cov-20.781730_pt1 | contig 9754 bp, 6 predicted proteins | sample MGYA00242132_ERZ509056 | MGnify/ENA primary metagenome ERZ509056 (study PRJEB26280, sample SAMEA2338768) | human gut metagenome | biome: human gut; feature: human-associated habitat; material: faeces...
CCTGATTCCTTTTTTATGCATTTATCTTTTCGCTACACGGAGAGACTCTGCCATGGGAAATGATTACAATGATTGTGTTTTAACCTACGGCAAATTGACTTTAGCATATCAAACGGGAACGTATGCTAATTTTGGCGTCACAATGACAAGCCAGAACACAAGCCCTTATAATACTTATGGTAGGATTTGCCGTTGGACGAGCAATCCTACCAACTGGACACATGTATCCTGATTTAATGGCCGTAAATTAAAAGACTGGTGATGCCCCCGGAAGCCGTCTAAATACAATTGCTATAGGAGAGGATCATGCATGATTCATCGTTTTGTCGAAAGGCTTTTACCCTTTGTATTTGTCTTCTGTTTTCCGGATGTGCAGCCTCTCTTTCCGATGCAAATGTCAAAGGGGAAAAAGCTGTCACAGAAAACATATCGCTGGCGGATTCTATGAATTTGACGCAGCCATCTGACGGAAGTTCTGATGCCGCGCAGATGAAAATCATTTCATCCGCCAATGGTATTATCGCTTCTAGCATATTGGGAAATGAAAAGGGCTGCTACGAGGTCTTTGATCGACCTGCCAACGGCGGAAACCTACTATATACCGACTATGCTACAAAGAGCCATATTTATCTTTCTAACCAGATTAACAGTGATCACAACAATGAGTCCGATACCAGTTATCTGGAAAGTACAATTGGCGGTTGTTATCTTGCCCTAAGTGATGACTACCTTTTTATTTTCAAACTGAACACGCCATCCTTTGCGGCAGACGAAACTTCTGAGCGACAAGGGTATATTGCACGATGTGACCTCGATGGTGCAGACCGACAAATCTTGACGAAATTGGCTGCGAATGAATCGATCGTAAGCGGCTGTGTTGCCTGCGACGGCGAAAATCTTTACTATCTTTCTTGTCTGCTTCAAGACGATGGCACAACAACCCCACGCACATTGATTCAGTTGAAGATTGCCGATGGTACGCGACGGGAAATATGTCAACTCGATTCGGAATCACGACATTTCATCGTCGGAGCGCATCAGGATAAAATTATCCTAAAAAGCATTTTGAATCCGGCCAAGTTAAGCGATGACCTTTCCGCGGATGATATCGTACGCGCTGTCCAAGAGCAGGTACATCAGCTTACGCTGCTTTCATCTGATGGCCAACAGCAGGAGCTTTGCCGCTGGAAGCAGGATGAGCGAAGCGAGATGTTTATGAACGGGAATATGTACTACTGGGACAAGGAAACAAACGGCCTTTATTGCTGGGATTTGGAAAGCGATACGCCGGAATGTCTATTCGCCGGCCCGATTCGTTTCGACGATGAAGTATCTTACGACCGGCTTTCATTAAGTGCAGATTCTTTCGATGGGCATTTGTTGGTCACTGCCGTGCAGGATTCAGACGGTCAAGCCGTTTCGTGTGCATTTGATCCAATCAGCAAGTCACTCCAAAAGCTGACTCTGACATCGGATGATGAGAAAAGTGTTTTGATTTTAGCAGAAGGATCGGAATATTTTCTTGTTAGGTATGGCCTGATGGAATATGAGGTGCCAGACTACGCTCCGGATGGACGCGAAATTACCACTACAATGCTTTTGCCAAACCTTCGCCTGATTGCAAAAAGCGATTATTGGAACAATATTCCGAACTACATACTCCTCGATGATTATGTATATAGCAGGAAACCATAACACGCACTGGATGGTTCGATCATTCTTATCTCAACCTTTTGGAACAAAGAAAGCGTACCTCTGCCATGCAACTGGAACTGAACAATCTGCGCAAAACCTATCTGCTGCCTGCACCGCGCACGCCATCGCGTTCCGCAGCGTACCTGACGAGGTCGTGCGCGTGGCTGTTACCGTCACATGACCGATGAATTTGAAAAGCAGCCGGCGGTGACTGGCCGCGTAGGTACGGTACGATGTGAATTTTGCTTACCGCGGCATGAGATTCGGCTTGGGTCTGCTGACGTAGCTGATTTGAAGCGTATTCACAATTTTTGGGCAAAACTCGTCTTTTGCTGCATGGAACTCTTGAAATACTGCCGAAACGTGGCGAATGTGAAAACTTTTTGGTATAATGAAGTTGTTCCAAAGAACCGCCATCCACATCTAAGACTCAAGCATCGGCGCGCAGATGCTGAACATATCCGCCCCGCAACAAACCCGACACAAGTTTCTTTCAGAAAGGATTGGCTGATTTCTTATGAAAGAAGTATTCATCAAAACACTTTCCATGGGAATCGTCCTGTGCATTTTAACTGCCTGTACAGGTAGGCCGTCACCGAGTACATACTCCAACAGTAGTGCGACTTCCTCGGATTCCAACGTAGAAGCAGATAACAAAAATACCGAGCCTACCGCGACAGGATTTAAAAATCTTACGCGCCCCTACTATTCTGTTTTGGGTTGTGGCGGAGAGAGCGGCTATTATGAAACACGTGCTAGAGACGACGGGTCCGCCAATGTCACTTACATTGACTATTCATCGCAAAAAGAAATATATTTATGTAATGCACCTGGTTGTGCTCATGACAATGAAGGATGTACTTCTTGGATATCTGCGGAGAATGCTGGCGTATTTCCCCTCATTTCAAGTGATCATCTTTTACTTATCCATCGCACCTATGGCGGAGAAGAGGGAAAGCAGTCACTTTCTCGAATTGATGCCGCATCTCTGGATGGAAGCAACCGTAAAACACTTATTACATTTAACAATGGGGAACGTCTTGGCGATGTGTTTTGTACCAACGGAGAATCCCTTATCTGCTCACTGACAACACTTGAGCAGTTGCCGGACACGTTGGAATCCACTTTTACTTTATGTATGATCGACTTAAATACGGGCGAGCGCGTGGATTTGTATGTGGAAGATACAACAGACGGAATACAGCCGGAATTTTTAGGGGTTACAGAAACCGGATATGCAGTTTTACATTCTTCTCAACAAACCAAAACTGAAAGCGATTTTCCCGGTAAGGAATGGAGCGAAATTTCCGATGAGATTGCTCGTTCAACTTTCCACCAATGGGAAAAAATCCCGATTGGCGGAAACTGCTGCGAATCTTTTTACGAATATACAGGAAGCATTCAACAGCTGTTAATGGCCGATGGGCTATATTTTTACGATGTAGACACCAAAAAGCTGATACGAATCAGTGTACAAGACAGTAATATTGATGAGGTTGCCGATTTTATTTCCACAGATGGAAACAGTGCCTATATAGACGGAAAATTTGATGAATGGCTTTTAATGTCAATTCGACACTATGAGCAACATCCAAATGTGGAGTATCCGGTTGCAATCGAGAGCTGTTACGCAATCAATACACAGACAAAAGAGGTAAAAGAACTAAACATCAAGCAGGAAATTGCGGAAGACCGTACAATTCCCATTATGCTTGGACAAAGTGCAACCGATCTGCTTCTCATCACGGATAGTCAAACCAATAATGTAGAGCACTATGGATTTGAATATTCTATTATAAGTAAAGAGGGATATTTAAATTCTGATGTAGCAGAATTGCGGAAAGTCTCTTTTATTGAAGATGGTTCTAATGTGTCGTAATGGTAGAACTCACCTCTCCGCGTAAAATCTACCCGCTGCCAAGCCGACTCTGGCAGGGCAAGGTAAAACTAAAGCGTCTCAGAGCAGAGTCAATACACCCCCCTTGCAACAACTCCGCAACAATCCGGTGCTACCATGCGGGCAAAGCCTAAAGAGCCTGCACAAAAGAAAGCGTACCTCTGCCATGCAACTTACACTGAACGATCTGCGCAAAACTTACCTGCTGCCCGCCCAGCGCACGCCATCGCGTTCCGCAGCGTACCTGACGAGGTCGTGCGCGTGGCTGTTACCGTCACATGACCGATGAATTTGAAAAGCAGCCGGCGGTGACTGGCCGCGTAGGTACGGTACGATGTGAATTTTGCTTACCGCGGCATGAGATTCGGCTTGGGTCTGCTGACGTAGCTGATTTGAAGCGTATTCACAATTTTTGGGCAAAACTCGTCTTTTGCTGCATGGAACTCTTGAAATACTGCCGAAACGTGGCGAATGTGAAAACTTTTTGGTATAATGAAGTTGTTCCAAAGAACCGCCATCCACATCTAAGGCTCAAGCATCGGCACGCAGATGCTGAACATATCCGCCTTGAAACAAACACGATGATGTTCCTTATAATGTTTTCACCTGACTTTATGGTTGAGAAATATGAAAAAAGCCGCAAGATTCTCAATTGAAATTCTGTCCCTGCTTCTTCTCATGAGCCACTTTTTGGCTGGTTGCTCGGAAGAATACGGTTATAATTCCGAGGTTGCCGCCACAGAGTCTGCAACGCCAGCGCCAACAATTATTGATGAGGATGCGGCGGAAACTGTTCCGTCTTCCGGCGAAGAACTGCATATGCTTACCGCACAACAGGGAATTGCCATGACTGTGGGCGGTGAAACAGCAAACGGGTGTTATAGTTTAGATCCTTACCCGGACGCATCCGCAGATATTATTTATTATGATTACTTAACGCAGGAATGCATCAGGTTATCTGCTGACGCAAATTTGGGGCATGATCCTGCAAGTACCGCCTACATCCCATCCTTTAAGGGTGGCGCAAGGTGCTTTGTTGTAGGGAACTATCTGTATGTTATAAAAAACGGACAGCCTTATACAGATGCCTCGGTCTCGGGTAATGACCCCACGGCCAGAATCTACAGCATGGCATTGGATGGTTCCGACAGAAAAATTCAGGAATACGGGTCGAATGTGGTTTTCAATTGGTTTGGAGGCGTTGCAGGCAATGGAACGGATGCCCTTTTCACAATTGTGTCCATTGTCGACCCGCAAAAAGCGGAGGTGAAGTCCGCTTTAGTAAAATTCGGAAGAAATCTTTCGGGATATGAAATTTTATATGAGTGGAACGATGACGTTGTTGCTAATCTGGTCGGAACTTGTGATGATTCTTTTATTGCTACCATAACGTCAAAATCTGACCCCACAAAAACAGAATGGATAAGTATATCGCAAGAAAGAGTGTTGAGAGACAACTTACTCGGCGATGAAAAGGAATCCAATATCACGAGCTACACGATTTATGATGGCATTATGTATTACACAAAAGAAAAATCTGCCGCCGTTTACCGCTATGATATTCTCCATGATGTTCATCTTGAAAGCCTCGAAACTGATGAGTATGAAGATTTTCTTCCCTCTCGTACAATGATAAGTTGTGAGGTTAGGGATTCACATTTAATTCTTTATTTAGCGAACGAAGCCCTGTACAAAGGTACTTATGCTTCTGTTGATTTAGATACAATGCAGATTGCCCCATTGAATCTTTATGCAAAAGAAAACGGAGAAGATGTCTTTGTGGGAATATTTGCAGAGGGCGAAAAAGATTTCCTTGTTCGTGTTGGAAAATTCACACGAAAAAGAAACGATTACGGGACGGATGGGACCCCTTTCACCTATGAGCAAAGTTTCGAGGATTATGTACTCATCAGGAAAGAAGATTACTGGAATAGCCGGCCTAACTATCTAAGATTCAAATATTATGAGTAATCATGTGGATACAAATTTGATTTTGAACGCATGGCCAAAAGCAAGGCGCTGAGCTTTAGCTGATTATGAATCTTACTTTGTGCGATTAGCGCAAAACATATCTGCTGCCACACCGCTGCGGGCAGGGAAAAACACCCACAAATCTGTGCAGAGCAGAGTCACCCCCCCAACAACAATTCCGAAATAACCCGGTGCTACCATGCAGGCAAAGCATAAAAACCCTGCACAAAGAAAGCGTACATCTGCCATGCAACTGGAACTGAACAATCTGCGCAAAACTTATCTGCTGCCCGCACCGCTGCTGCACCGCCGCGGGCAGGGCAAACCGAAAACCAAACAGGCTCTGGCTGGGGTGTCGCTCACCCTCGGCCCGGGCCTGTATGGCCTTTTGGGGCCGAACGGCGCGGGAAAATCGACGCTGATCGGCATCATCACCGGCGGATTGGCCGCCGATTCGGGCGAGGTGCTATGGTGCGGCCGCCCCGCGCACGGCATTGCGTTCCGCCGCATTCTTGGCTATATGCCGCAGCAGCAGGGACTGTACGACAGCTATACTGGGCGGCGCTTTCTTGCCTACATGGCTGCCTTAAAAGAAATTCCTAGAAAAGCCGTTGCAGTCGAGGTTGATCGTGTGGCCGCTGCCGTAAATTTGACTGCTGAGTTGGACAAGCGCCTTTCTGCATATTCCGGCGGCATGAAGCAACGCCTGCTGTTGGCATCCGCCCTGCTTGGAGATCCGAAGCTGTTAATTTTAGACGAACCAACGGCAGGTCTTGACCCAAAGGAGCGCGTCCGTCTGCGTGAATTGCTGGCAGATATGGCGAAAGACCGCATTATTCTTGTGGCAACGCACGTTGTTTCGGATGTAGAAACAGTAGCAACCAAGGTTATTCTTTTGCGCGCCGGCAAGATCGTGGATGCCGCGCCCGTGCCGGAGTTGATTGAAAAATACGCACCCGGCCAAGGTCTTGAGGATGTCTACCTGAATGTGTTCGGTGAGGGGGACGGCAAATGAGCCTGTTTTTTGCTGAACTCCGCAAAATTTGGGGCGGCAGGGTGTTTCCTGTCCTGTTGGCGATACTGGCATCCGCCAATCTCTTGCTGCTGTGGATGGGCACCCGCCCCACCGCCAAACAGCCGCCCGCGTCTGCCTACCGGGCTGTAGGCGCAGAACTGACAGGCAAGACCATGGAGGAAAAAGGCAGCTATCTGCATGACAAATACACCGAGATAGAAAGCCTTGTAAAAATCGGACAGTATTACCGTGAAATGGCATACGGTGGCTATGGCCTTTCCCAGTATCGGCAGGACAATGCCGCTATGTTTGATGCCTATGAGCAGGAATACAATGACAAATCCTACACCCTATTCACAGATGATTTGAACACAGAGTACCGCCTGTTCAGCCAGCTGCAAAGCGAGTATGACACCGTGGCTGCTTACAACGACTTCTTGGAGGGGGTTCAAACCAAGGCCACCCAACTGTCAGGCATCTCCATTTTTCAAAATGACCGTACTGGGTACGATTTGAAAAACATAGAACGGACTGCACAGGTTTATGCCGGACTGACAGATACGCCTATAGAGTATTACCCGCAAAAGGGCTTGTACACGGCCATCAGCTATGCATTCACGGATCTTATCCTGTTGGCGGCTATGCTGCTGCTTGCGCTGATTCTTGTACGCCAAGAGCGCGATAGCGGTTTGTTGAGCCTGATTCGCAGCTTACCGGGTGGACGGTTAAAAACGGCCATTGCAAAGCTGGCGGCATTTGCTGCCAGCTTATTGGTCGTTCTGATGGTGCTGTATGGAGTCAACCTCGCATATTGCTCGGCGTCGTTCAGTTTGGGGCCTATGAATCGCACAATTCAAAGTGTTCCGGCTTTGATGCGCTGTACCATGCAGATTACCGTTGGGCAGTATCTTTTTCGATTTTTACTTGCAAAGTGGGCCGGTGCGTTTGTGATGGGGCTGTGGGTTATGCTGGCTGCCCTTATCGCCAAACGCGCTGCCGCCGGGTGGGTCGGTGCCTTGGCCCTGCCCTTGGCAATGTACGGCATTCGTGCTGCAATCCCTGCCACAAGTCATTGGAACGTTGTAAAATATGCGAATATGGTGAGCCTGCTGCAGACCAACGAGCTGCTGGGGAACTACCGGAATCTTTTCTGGTTTGGTAATCCTGTCAGCCTGCCGTTGGTCGAATGGTTGGCGGCAGCCGTTTTGGGCGGCAGCTTGTTTGCGGCATTCTGCGCGGTTTTTGCCGAGGCACAGCTGCTGCCGGCTGCCAGGCACAGCTTTGCACTTCCGTTTTCCCGCAAAACGCGTGCGACCTCTGTTACCCATGAAGAGGGCAGGAAGTTATTGCTGATGAATGGAGCCTCAGTATTCTTGGCAGCGTTTCTGGTGTTTGGAATCTATCAGGGCGTGACGGCGGAGAGCTACATAGACGCGGACGAAATTTACTATGCCTATTATATGAAGCACATTTCCGGCCCGTGGAGCGAAGAAAGCCGCGACTGGATACGGAATCAGCGTAACGAGTTTATTCCCATGCTGGAGACACAGAAGCGTGTCAACAGCGGCGAATTGAGCAGTGATGCGTTGCTGGCCTACAGTTCACTGCAGCAGAAATATTCTGTCTATCAGCGTGTAGTGCAGTCCAACATCAATTACTATCTGAAAGAGAATCCCGGTGCATGGCTTGTCTATGAAACCGGATATAAAAAGCTGTTCGGCTTTACCGGCACCGGCGATGTACAGGATACACTTCTGGCGGGGCTGCTGTGTGCGCTGTGCTTCAGCGGCCTGTTTGCCATGGAACGCAAAGGCGGCATGGATGAGATTCTGGCCTGCACACCATTGGGCCGCAAATACACTGTAAAGGCAAAGCTGCGGCAAAGTACCGCCGTGGCAGCGGTTATATCGTTCGGAACCGTTCTGCCTCATCTGTGGCAGGTGCTGCGTGACTATGGCCTTCCCTCTTTGCTGGGACCTGCGATGAGTATCTCCGACTTGCAGGCTGTACCCAAGTTTATAACCCTGTCGGATTTGCTGATTTTCTGGTTAATCTGTCGTTTCGCGGCCTGCCTCTGCATGAGCCGGATCACCTTATGGCTGGGACAGAAATTGGGGAATTTGCTGACTGCGCTCTTTATCAGCGCAGTTGCCTATTGCCTGCCCGCGCTGCTGAGCCTTTCCGGAATGAAAAATGGTATCGAGTGGCTGGGATTCTATCCGCTTTTCCATGCAGCCGCGCTCTGGCAAAACCAAGGATATACCGCTGACGGAGAAAGCTATAATGCAATGTGGATTCCGATTTTTCTGGTATGCGCAGCATTCTTCCTCGCATGGGCAATCGGACAGGCTCTTATTGACGATTATGACATGATAGGTGTTCCAGATGAAGTACTATAAAAATCTGTCCATAGATGAATCTAACTGTACCGTTAAAAAAGAGGGCCAGCCGATTCACCTGACTGCCATGGAGTATCAGCTGTTTGTCACATTGCTCGACTATTCCGGGTGTGTCTGCTCCCGGAATCTTCTGCTGTCATCCGCTTGGCATATCACAGCACCGATTCAGACACGGACGGTCGATGTACATATCGCGAAATTACGGAAGAAGCTGGACTTGGGGCAAAATGAATTAAAAACCGTAACGAGGCAGGGGTATGCACTTTCTACGCAAGAAAGCTATAGAGCAAATCATTCAGCCTAAGATTTTTTATAATGTAAAGTAGCGCAATACATCAGCACGATTGCCGTCAACGCTCACCTCCAGATGCAAATGACTGCCTGTAGCCCTGCCTGTATGCCCAACATAACCAATGACCTGCCCGGCCTGAACCTGCTGACCGGTGGTGACGCAGATGGACGAACAGTGGGCATACAGTGTTTCCAGCCCGCCGCCGTGGTCGATTTGAATGTAGTAGCCATAGCTGCCGCCCCAGCTGTCAAGACCGTTGGCAACGGTGACAGTTCCATCTGCGGCGGCGAGGATCGGCGTACCCTCGGCACAGGCAATGTCGGTGCCGGTGTGGGAGCTGACTTCGCCGGTGATGGGGTCCACGCGGTGTCCGAACTGTGAGGTAATCGTACCCGCAATCGGCAGCGGCCATTGCAGGGTGCCTGTCGGTGTGCGGGTGCTGTCCGGGTTCATAAGTTCTCCACCGCCCTGTGCAAAACCGCCGA
>ENA-OROP01003604-OROP01003604.1-human-gut-metagenome-genome-assembly--contig:-NODE-3604-length-9753-cov-2.256342_pt1 | contig 9753 bp, 8 predicted proteins | sample MGYA00242132_ERZ509056 | MGnify/ENA primary metagenome ERZ509056 (study PRJEB26280, sample SAMEA2338768) | human gut metagenome | biome: human gut; feature: human-associated habitat; material: faeces...
GGTTTGCTATTATCGTTTGAGATGCTGTCGACTACGGCTGCATCTTTTACTGATATTGATTGTATTATTTTTATACCTACACTATATACCTTTTTTCGCGGTTGTCAATAGAAAAACGTAAAAAATCTTGAAAAATCGACAAAAACTCGGCGTGCAGAAGGATGGGAGAAAGGGATGGAAGGCACTGCACACAGGGCGCGAAAGGAGTTGTGTATTTTGCATAAAAAATAATGGCGAAAAAGCAGATTCTTTTGCTTTACTTTAGTGTGGTAATGTGATACTATGATGAAGAACAAAGGAGCGACGCTCCGCAGGAATGAAAAAACGATATGAAAAAGGGGACGATAACGTATGAAAAAGTATTTGGCACTGTTTTTGACAATGGTTATGGGTGCGTCTGTTCTGGCAGGTTGCGGCGGCTCTGACAGCGCAAAGACCTTCACTGTAGGCTTCGATGCGGAATATCCTCCTTATGGCTACAGAACAGAGAGTGGCGATTATGCCGGCTTTGATCTGGATCTGGCTGCTGAGGTCTGCGAAAGAAACGGCTGGGAGCTGGTAAAGCAGCCCATCGACTGGGATGCAAAGGATATGGAGCTGAACAGTGGTGCAATCGACTGTATCTGGAACGGCTTCACCATGACAGGCAGAGAGGATGAATACACCTTCTCCAAGCCCTATGTTGACAACAGCATCGTATATGTTGTAAGAGCGGATTCCGATATTCAGACAGAGGCTGATTTGGCAGGCAAGCACGTCATCACACAGGCAGGCTCCTCCGCACTTTCCGCTTTGCAGGATGAATCCAAGGCAGATGTCGTAAATTCCTTCGCATCTCTGGATGAAATCGCAGATTACAACACAGCATTTATGAATCTGGAGGCAGGTACAAATGATGCCATCGCGGTAGATATCGGCGTAGCACAGTATCAGCTGACAACAAAGGCAGATAAATTCAGAATGCTGGAAGAGCCCCTCTCCACAGAGCAGTATGCAATCGGCTTCAAGAAGGGCAATGAAGAGCTGAGAGATCAGGTACAGGCAACACTGGATGAAATGGCAGAGGACGGTACTCTGGCGGAAATCGCAGCAAAGTATAAGGATTACAATCTGGATCAGATGCTTTGCCTGGGAAAATAAGAAAGAAACAGTTATGAAAAAAGCTGGGAAAGACGGTGGGAAGGCTCCTGCCGCCTTTCCTGCGTTTTAGGAATTTCTCGGATTCCTGCATTTTACGGTTAAGAAAGGAAATTTACTATGAATTTTGCGATTATTGCACAGCAGCTGGTAAGCGGCATGGGTTCCTCCCTGATGATTTTTGTGCTGACACTGCTGTTTTCCATGCCCTTGGGGCTTTTGGTTGCCTTCGGGCGTATGTCAAAAATAAAGCCCTTGCAGGCAGTCATTAAGGTTTTCATTGCCATTCTGCGCGGCACGCCCTTGATGCTGCAGCTTTTGGTGGTGAATTTTGCACCTTACTATCTGTTCCGTATTTCTTTGCCCAGATGGTACCGCTTCGCTGCGATTATCATCGGCTTTTCTATTAACTATGCAGCATATTTTGCGGAAATTTACCGTTCCGGTATCGAATCCATCCCCAAGGGACAATATGAGGCGGCATCCGTTCTGGGGTATAATAAAAACCAGACCTTTTTCCGCATCATTTTCCCGCAGATGGTGAAGCGCGTACTGCCTCCTGTGACGAATGAGGTTATTACACTGGTAAAGGATACCTCTCTTGCGTTCGTACTGGCGTATGAGGAAATGTTTACTGTAGCAAAACAGATTGCATCTGCAAGAACAAGTATTATGCCCCTGTTCGTTGCGGGTGTGTTCTATTTCATCTTCAATGGTGTGGTTGCATTCGCAATGGAACGCATTGAAAAGAAACTGAGCTATTACCATTAAGAAAGGAGGGCATACAATGAATAAGGTATTGGAAATTAAGCACTGCAATAAAAGCTTCGGGGAAAACGAAGTGCTGAAGGATATTTCTCTGTCTGTAACAGAAGGACAGGTTGTGTCTATCATTGGGCCTTCCGGCTCTGGGAAATCCACCCTTCTGCGCTGCGCAACCATGTTGGAAACCATGGACGGCGGCGATCTGATTTATCTGGGAGACTATGCCGCAAAGGCGGACGCACAGGGCAAGGCGGTTTATGCCGCAAAGGAAACCCTGCAGGGCATCAAAAAGCATTTCGGTCTGGTGTTCCAGAATTTTAATCTGTTTCCCCATTATTCCGTCATGAAAAATATCACCGAACCGCCGATTCTGATCGGCAAGCGCAAAAAAGAGGAAATTTATGCCGAGGCAAGGGAGCTGCTGAAAAAAATGGGACTGGCGGACAAGGAAAACGCTTATCCCTGTGAGCTTTCGGGCGGACAGCAGCAGCGTGTTTCCATTGCGCGTGCATTGGCAATGAAGCCGAAAATTCTTTTCTTTGACGAGCCGACCTCCGCGCTTGACCCTGAGTTGACGGGCGAAATTCTGAAGGTTATCAAGGATTTGGCGGCGGAACACATGACAATGGTAATCGTGACACATGAAATGTCCTTTGCAAGGGATGTTTCCGATCATATTATTTTTATGGACGGCGGCGTGATTGTGGAGGAGGGCGAACCCGAACAGGTCATCAATCATCCTCAGCAGGAACGTACAAAAGCCTTCCTGAGCCGTTTCCAGCAGTAAGGAAGTGGTCGGATGGAAGTGAAATTCATCAAAGCAAGCCCTACGGAAAATATGACACTGCTCATCGAAACGCCTGTGGCAAGAGAGAAGCAGCTTGCTGTGGCAGAAAGGCTGATTGCCTATGGCAGTGTATACGCTGAGCAGGCAGGCTATATCGAGGAAGCGGAAAATCCTGCGGCAGAAAAACGCCTGCAAATGATGGCGGGGGAATTTTGCGGCAATGCCAGCCTTTCTCTGGCGGCATGGCTGGCGCAGAAGAAAAATCTGCAGATTGGCGAAAAAACGGAAATTACGCTTGAGGTTTCCGGTGCGGAGGAGCTTGTTCGCTGCGAAATGAAACGAGAAGCGGAGCATCGCTTTCTTGGCAGAGTGGCAATGCCCTTACCGCAGACAATCGAAAAGAGAGCATTTACGCTGGACGGCGAAAGAATTGAGCTGACCGCAGTTGTTTTCGCAGGCATTACGCATATCCTCGTCCCTGCGTCCCTTTGGGGCGAGAATGCCGCAAAAAAGGCGGAACACGCGGCAAGGGTCTGGGCGAAGGAGCTGCCGCCTGTGTTTGGGCTTCTGCTGTTTGATGAGCAGGAGAAAAGCTTGAAACCGTTGGTTGCGGTGGAGGATGTCAGTCTCATCTGGGAAAGAGGCTGCGGCAGCGGAACCTCTGCTGTCGGGGCATATCTGGCGGCAAGGGAGAAGAAGGATGTTACCGTTTCCCTCAAGCAGCCCGGCGGCGTGATGCGCGCAACAGCTTCCTATCAGAATGGAGCGGTTACGAAAATTGAAATTACGGGCAGCGTTGCTATCGTGGCAGAGGGTACGGCATATTTATAAAAAAAGCGCAGATGAAAATTCTGCGTTTTTTTGTTATGTGAGGGGGAAACCGTGTAAAATAAGCATTTTCCTGCATTTTTTTGGCAGATAGCTTGACAGAAAGAAGGGATTTCCTCTATACTTTGCCAATAAGAACAGCGAAAAGGAGTGAAATCCTATGGTTGCAAATATTCCGAGAGTCGGTATGCGTATGGTGAAAACAGCATTGGCGGTTGCCATCTGCTTTTTTCTTTATGTTCTGCGCGGAGAGGAAGGCGTACCGATTTTTTCTACGATTGCCGCGATTATCTGTATGCAGCCCTATGCGGAAAACAGCATACAGGTTTCCATAAACCGTATTATCGGCACACTGCTTGGGGCGGTCTTTGCGCTTCTGGTGCTGTATCTGATCCAATATATTCCCTATCAGGTGCGTATCCTGCGATATCTGGTGATTTCCTTTGCGGTCATTCCTGTGATGTATGTGACGGTTTTATTGAAGCGCACGGGTGCTTCTGCGCTGGCAGGGATTGTACTGCTGAGTGTCTGCCTCTCTAATGTGGGGTATACACCGCTGGAGGGGGCAATCAATCGTTCTGTTGAAACGATTATCGGGATTCTGGTTTCTCTGGGGGTCAATAATCTGCATCTGCCACGGAAAAGGACAGAGAACTATCTCTTTGTGACGGGCTTTGACGGGGCATTATACGATGAAAAAAACGGTATTTCGCCCTATGCCTCCTTTGAGCTGAATCAGCTTTTGCAGGATGGCCTGCCGTTTACCATTGCGACAGAGCGTACACCCGCTTCGCTGATGGCGGATTTAAAGGGGCTTGATTTGCGCCTGCCTGTTATCGCGATGGATGGGGCGGTGCTGTATGATGTGAAGGATAAGCGATACCGTGCGACAAGCGGACTGCCGAAGGAATGGGTGGACAGAATCTGCACCCTTGTGAAGGAGAAGGAGTATCATTATTTCCTGAACGTGGTCTGGCAAAATGTGCTTTTGATTTATTTTGGCGAATTTAAAAATGAGGTGGAACGAGAATTGTATCTTTCTAACCGCCGATCGCCTTACCGCAATTATATTTATGGAGAAATGCCGGAGGATGGTGTTGTGGTGTATATCCTGCTGGTGCTGCAGGATGCGGATGCGGATGCACTGGAGGCAGAACTAAAAGAGATGGATACCGAACAGGAGCTGCTTTTCCTGCGGGATAAATCGGAAACGCCGGAGACATACTGTCATTTGAAGATTTATCATAAAAATGCAACGAAGAAATATATGCTGGAGCGGCTGATGGAGGAAATCCCGCAGAAGAAATGTGTTGCCTTTGGCAGCAACCGAAACGATCTTTCCATGCTGACCTCTGCACAGCTTTCCTATGCAACTGCGGATGCCGAAGCGGAAGCAAAGGCGGCGGCGAAGCGGCAGTTAAAGGGACATGGCGGCGACAGCATTGTGCGAAAGATTTTCCGTTTGTATGAGCGGCTGCCTTGGGAAAAGCTGCCCAAGGAGCTGAGAGAACCAAAGGAATGAGAGGAATGATATGAGCGAATTGAATGAATTTTCCAGAGCGGAGCTGCTTCTGGGAGAGGAAGGCATAGAAAAACTGAGAAAGGCGCGTGTGGCAGTGTTCGGTATTGGCGGTGTCGGCTCCTTTGTGGCAGAGGCACTGGCAAGAGGCGGCGTGGGACACCTTGCCCTTGTGGATGGAGATGTGGTAAGCCTGACAAATATCAACCGTCAGCTGATTGCAACGCAGAAAACGATTGGCAGAAGGAAAACGTCTGTCATGGCAGAGCGAATTCATGAGATTCTGCCGGAGACCGAGGTGGTGGAATATCCTGTGGTTTACGGTGCGGAAAACAGGGATTTGCTGGATTTTGCTTCGTATGATTACATTGTGGATGCGATTGATACGGTGACCTCCAAGCTGATTCTGATAGAAGAAGCGAAAAAAGCGGGGACAGAGGTTATCAGCTCCATGGGGACAGGAAATAAATTTGACCCGACCCGTTTTGAGGTGGCGGATATCTCCAAAACAAGCGTCTGTCCGCTGGCGAAGGTGATGCGGAAGGAATTGAAGGTGCGCGGCATTCGCGGCGTGAAGGTGGTTTATTCCAAGGAGCTGCCCCAAAAGCCGGCAGAATCGCAGGAGACGGGCAAACGACAGATTCCCGGAAGTCTTTCCTTTGTGCCGCCGGTGGCAGGGCTGATTCTGGCAGGAGAGGTCATCCGGCATATTGCCGGCATGGATTTGGCATAAGGGCATAAGAAAGGGGATTGACAGCACCTTTATTTCTGTTACAATAGTCATCATCAAATAAATATATCTTCATCGGAGAACTTGTAGTCGCAATTACAAAGTTGAAAAGATGTCGAGTGCGCTCGGTTATGCAAATAACCGAGCTGTTTTTTTGAATTGAAAAGGAGAGAAGACGTATGAATATCCAATTATCGGATCATTTTACCTATCGCAGGCTGATTCGGTTTGTCATCCCTTCGGTTGCCATGATGATTTTGACCTCGATTTATGGCGTGGTCGATGGGCTGTTTGTTTCCAATTTTGTTGGGAAAACCGCCTTTGCGGCAGTCAATCTTGTGATCCCTTTCACATTGGTTTTGGGCGCCTTCGGCTTTATGCTGGGGACAGGCGGCACTGCCCTTGTGGCGAAAACCTTGGGAGAGGGCAAGCAAGAGGAGGCAAATCGGATTTTTTCCATGCTGATTTATTTTGCGATTGGCTTGGGGCTTGTGCTGACGATGCTCGGCATTGTGGCATTGAAAAAAATCCTTCTTAAAATGGGCGCAGATGATGCCATGCTCGGCTACGGCATGATTTACGGGAGGCTTGTGCTTTTGGGGATTCCCTTTTATATGCTCCAGAATATGTTCCAGAACTTTCTGATTGCAGCGGAAAAGCCGCAGCTTGGCTTAATTGTAACGGTTGCGGCAGGGCTGACGAATATGGTTTTGGATGCGCTGTTTATTGCGGTGGTTGGCTGGGGCGTGGCAGGTGCGGCGGTGGCAACGGCATTGGGGCAATGTGTCGGCGGCTTGATTCCCTTTGTTTATTTTGCAAGGAAAAACAGCAGTCGGCTTGCCTTGGTAAAAACAAAATTACTGGGGGGTGCGCTGCTGCGAACCTGTACGAACGGCTCCTCCGAGCTGGTGTCGAATATTTCCATGTCCTCGGTGGGAATGCTCTATAATGCACAGCTGATGAAGGTTGCGGGGGAAAACGGCGTGGCGGCGTATGGCGTGATTCTATATGTCAATTTTATTTTTATTGCGATTTATCTGGGTTATGCCTATGGCTCTGCGCCCATCGTTGCCTTCAACTATGGTGCGGGGAAGAAGGCGGAGCTGCAGAATGTGCTGAAAAAGAGCCTGAAGCTGCTTTTGGGGACAGGCATTGTGCTGCTTTCGATAGGGGTGCTTTTTGCCGGCGTGCTTTCGGGGCTTTTTGTCGGCTATGATGCACAGCTTTATGCCATGACTGTGAGAGGACTTCGCTTTTATGCGGTTTCCTTCCTTTTGAGCGGCTTTAATATTTTCGGTTCGTCCTTCTTTACGGCATTGAACAACGGGATGGTTTCTGCGGCAATTTCCTTCCTGCGTACAGTTGTTTTTGAGGTGGCGGCAGTTTTGATTTTGCCTCTCTTTTTTGGCTTGGATGGCGTTTGGTGCGCCATTACGGTGGCGGAGCTTGCCTCTATCCTGATTACCATAGGTGCTTTCTCCGCCCTGCGAAAGAGGTATCAGTATCTGTGAAGTGGAGAATTATCCCTCAATTCTTACAATTTTCTTAGAATTTTATGAAGAAAAGGGGAACTTACTTGCAATGAGTGGAGATTTACGCTACAATCGGATTGAGAAAAGCGGTGTTCTGTTGCCTTTTGTCGGGCTGCGGCGCGAAGGCATGAAGGAGGAATCCCTATGAAGAAACAAAGAAAAAGCAGAGGATTGGGTATGACTTTTATTATTGTCTGTCTGGTTTTATCCGGCTGTGGCGCAGGTACACAGGAGGCGGCGCTCGGCTCTGCGGAGGAATATGTGCAGGCGGCAAAAACGGCACTTGCAGGACAGGACAGCTTTACGGCGAATTTTGATGCCACGATTGCAATGAACAACGCAGGAAGGGGCAGCATGACTACAAAGGGAACCGTAACCTTCGTGAAGGAGCCGCTTTATATGAAAGTGGATACGGATATGGGCTTTGATAATGGCAGCCAGAGATACATTCTTTATCTGCAAAAGGGCGAAGCGGAAAAGAACGAGGATGGCGTGAATCAATACATGAATTATGACGGACAATGGACGGAAATGACCTTGCAGAAAACCGATGCCATGAACAGCGTGCAGATTTACAACACGGCGGAAAACATGGAAACCCTGCTTGCGGCGGCAGAAAACTGCACCATGCAGGAGAACGGCGGCAAGGCTGTCATTTCTGCGGATATCCCTGCGGAAAAGCTGTATGATGTGGAGGCGGCAGGACGTTTCTTCCAGATTGCAGGCATGAGCAGCCTTTCTGAGGTTTATTTCAAGGGTACAGGGGATGTGCCTGTTACCTTTGTGTTGGACAAAAAAACAGGCGCGCCGATTTCCTATGAAATAGATCTGGCGCAGGCTTTGGAAAAGGTCACGAATAATGTGCTTTCGGAGCTGAGCAGTGATAATGAAAGCAGTGGTATCACCGTGCAAACCTACCGCATTTCCTCCGAGCTGACACAACTGGGCAATGTGAAAGCGGGAGAGATTCCGGATGAGGTCAAGAGCAGTGCTATCAATTATGAAAGAGAGATTTCCATGTTGGAATCCGATAAATAAGAAATAAGAGACAACAAAAACCCGTTTTGCATGGCGCAGGGCGGGTTTTTCTTTGATTTCAGTGGATTTTATGGGAAATAGGGCTTTTATTTTGTATGATATTCATGTTATAATCAAATTTAGTTTGTTTTTTGAACATGGCGGCGAAGGTGCCGTAGCGTAATAAAAAATGGAATGAGAAAAAGGAGAGAAAAACATGATCGCTGCACAGGGTGTCAGCCTCCAATATGGCGGCAGAGTACTTTTCAACGATGTGAATATCAATTTCACAAAGGGCAACTGTTATGGACTGATCGGTGCCAATGGTGCCGGTAAGTCCACATTTCTGAAAATTCTTGCAGGGGAGCTGGAACCCAATAAGGGCTCTGTATTCATCACCCCCGGGGAAAGAATGGCAGTTCTGAAGCAGGACCATTTCCTGTTTGATGAGTTTGATGTGGTAGAGTGCGTGTTATATGGGCATAAAAGACTGTATGATATCCGCAAGGAAAAGGATGCACTTTATATGAAGGAGGACTTCACAGACGAGGACGGCATTAAGGCGGCAGAGCTGGAGGGCGAATTTGCGGAGCTGGACGGCTGGGCTGCGGAATCCAATGCGGAAATGCTGCTGAACGGTCTGGGGGTTACGAATGAATTCCATTATGCGAAGATGAAGGAGCTGACAGGCGGACAGAAGGTGAAGGTGCTTCTGGCACAGGCATTGTTCGGCAATCCCGATATTCTGCTTCTGGACGAGCCTACCAACCATCTGGATATTCATGCGATCAAATGGCTGGAGGATTTCCTGATGAACTTTGAAAATACGGTTATCGTGGTTTCCCATGACCGTCATTTCCTGAATAAGGTCTGCACAAATATTGCGGATATCGATTATGGCAAGATTACCATGTTTGTCGGCAACTATGATTTCTGGTACAGCTATACCCAGATGACACAGCGTCAGCTGAAGGATCAGAATAAGCGCGTGGAACAGAAGATTAAGGAGCTGCAGGACTTCATCCAGCGCTTTAGTGCGAATGCCTCCAAGGCAAAGCAGGCAACCTCCAGAAAGAAGCTGTTGGATAACCTGCAGATGGATACCATTAAGCCTTCCAGCCGCAGATATCCCTTCTGTAGCTTTAAGCAGGACAGAGAGGTCGGCAACGATGTGCTTTTGGTGGATGGGATTTCCAAAACCATTGACGGCAAGAAGGTGCTGAATGATGTTAGCTTTATGATTCGCCCGCACGAAAAGGTTGCCTTTGTCGGCAAGGATGAAATCGCAAGAACTACGCTGTTCCAGATTCTGATGGGCGAGATGGAGCCGGACGAGGGCAGCTTCAAGTGGGGCGTGACCACCAGCCAGAGCTATTTCCCCAAGGACAACGGCAAATACTTTGATCATTGCGAATATAATCTGATTGACTGGCTGCGT